>Ga0335079_10003860_pt1 | contig 17260 bp, 16 predicted proteins | sample Lox_Sample_33_FD_206719 | JGI IMG/M metagenome (GOLD analysis project Ga0335079, IMG submission 206719) | Soil microbial communities from Loxahatchee National Wildlife Refuge, Florida, United States - Lox_Sample_3.3 | ecosystem: Environmental > Terrestrial > Soil > Wetlands | place: USA... | reverse complement strand
AATGCTCGACTACCTGCTCAAGCTGAGGGCTATCGAGCGGTCGGACGACCCGAAGATACTCATTCAAAGCGTGATAGATTACTTTGTCAAGGCGGGGTACGCCAAGAGCTTTCGGTACGAGCTGGAAGGAGCTCCTCCAGATACCTTTGTGAGCAGATATGAGTCGGCACGGTACTACACAACTGTCTTTAGACGCATCCAGAAGGAAGGCAGCGCTCTCTTGTCGTGTCCGCTGTGCTTGGTTGGTCATTCCATCTGGGCTACCCAGGGTTGGAAGTTTGGGGATGCTTTTGAAGTGCGGATCAAGTCGGATGGCCAAGTCCTTATCAAATCAAAGATCTATCCATCAACTGAGCGGTTCACCGAAAAGGACGCTCTACGATTCTCCCAAATGAAAGTGTAGTCATGGTTCAACCTGGAGTGGCTACCTCTCTGCGTGGGGCGCAGCGCCACCTAACAACACATGTGTAGCTCGCAGGGCAATTAACTAGATGGTGCAGAGCCCGGCCGGGGCAACTTCAAGCTCCGTTTAGTAAAAGGAGTGCGGCCTAAGGTATTCCAGGGGTGAATTCAGGAAAATGACGGCCCATATTCCTCACAGTAGGCTGCCAATCACGCTGGCTTTTGCTGCCTCTTGGTTCACAAGGGACTGGCAGCGCCGAGTTCTCGCCGGTGCAACCGTCGACGTCCTGTGACCGGAGTCTGAGGGTCGGGCTGTTGACACCTTGAGCCTGTAGCCAAGCGCGCTTTCTATGTCTCTGACACTTTGAAGGATAGCCAGCGCTAAAGCAACAGCAGGGCCCCCCTACAGACACCTACTTGGCCAGCCCTGCTGGGAATCGTGACTTTTCCATTCAGCCGACCACCCTTCTAATGCCCAGCATAGTAATCCGCCACAGCCCTGAACGACTCCTTGGGCTCCCACGGCATGTCAGGGTAGGTGGTTCCATGTTTCCCGCCCTCGTAGTATTTCACGAGGCTCATATTCGTCGTGTCCAGGTCGTACTTCGGGTCCTCATCGAAGGGGTTGACCTGTGACTCAAACTGCGACACGAAGGCTCCGTCCACGCCAGCCGAGTCGAGGACTTCTAGGGTCTCGACGACCTTGCGCGCTTGCCAGGCCTCGTCGCGCGGGTGGATGACCCTCACCTTGGGACGGACAAATCTTCCCACGATTGGGAAGCTGTGGAAGAACTGCGACCAGAAGTCAGTGTCCCCTCCCCCCAGCAGGACCTGGACGAGCTTCCCATCGCTCTGGTAGGTCCCGTTCCCGAACTCCGTGACCACCACGGGTTTGCCGGTGTCGAAGAGCGGCTTCAGCATTTCAACATACTTCTCCTCAATGTCCTTCCCCCGGTAGTGGTCCACGCCGACATAATCGAAGAGGCTCCAATCGACCTTCTCCCAGATGAGGGAGTGGTAGGTCAGCTTGCCTTTGAACTCCTTTCTGGCGGCAGCCACGGCCCTAGCCAGGAACGCGTTGAGCGGCGCGTCGTGCTCGCCGGACATGATGCTCGCCCTGAACTTTGGGCTTCGGAGCCGCTGCATGATGTTCTTCCCCGGGAGTATCCCCTGCATGAAGAGAGTGGATTCGCCGCCGACGCTCAGCACCACTTTGTCGGGCCACTGCTTGCGAAGAACCTCCAGACGCTCAGCCGCCTTGGCCAGGTACGCGACGGTCTCTTCCTCGCTCTTGTCCCACAAGAGAGGCGAGAGCCAGACCTCGAGCCCCTCTTCGAGCGCGGCTGTCGCGGCGGTCTCGATTCGACCGACGTCCAGCGCGGTGATGACGACGGCGTTACAGTGCAGATCGCTCTTGATGATCTCCAGCTCCCGGCGGACCTCCCTGGGGTCAAAGTGAGGGCGCCAGTTGAACCCCATCACCGCGCCGACGTCGTAGCAGACGCCCTTGATTCTCATCGCGGAATCACTCTCGCCGCGCCTCGGGCCTTAGCATTCGGAGGATTATGCTCGCATCAGGCATATAGTTCTCGAGCTGCTCGGACGAGGACTGCGGCATCCTGGCTAGCCCATCGAGGCAGGCCATGACAGCTCGCACCAGCTTGTCGGGGTTGTCGTTCGCAATCTCGCCTCTCGCCTGTCCTTCGACGATTAGCCGACGTAGAATCCTGTGGACGAGCGGTCCCTGTGTCTTCATCTGTTCCATGATGTCCGGTGGCAAACTTTCGTCGGACATGGCCTGAGTGAAGAACTGGTAGAACTCCGGGTCCTTCCGTCTTCGTTCGACCATCGCCGAGACTATCCGAGCTAGACGCTCGGCAGGAGTTCCGGGAATATTTCGAACCAACGCGTGTATTTTGTCCGACGGCAGAATCATCTGCCTCAGCAGAGCTACGAAAATGGCATCCTTGCTCGGAAAGTACCGATACGCCAGGCCCTGGCTGACCCCCGCCTCCTCGGCTACTTCAGCCATGGTCGACTCCTTGCCTTTCCTTGCGTAGACCCTCAATGCAGCGTCGAGTATCTTCTTTCTGGAGGACTCCCTGATCAGTTGATTGGCATCTTCTGTTCGGGGCATGATGGATTGAATGAATGATTCATTCACTTAATAAAGATGCCTAGCAAGGTGGACGGTTGCCTACCCTGGCAGGAATGTTTATCAAATGAATAAATCCTCATTCAACCTATAACATTGCCCCGAACCGAACAGGCTTTTGAAGCGATGCGTGAGAACACCCGCGGAAGGATTCTCGAGGCGGCTAGCAGAGTCGTCGCCAAGAAAGGCCTGGGTGCCACCATCTCTGACATCGCCTCAGAAGCAGGAGTCAGCCAGGGGCTTGCCTACCGCTACTTCCCCAGCAAGGATGCCATATTCCACACGCTGTTGAGGCAGCTATTCCAATCCGGTGGAGTGGACAAGTTCTCTCAGGGTTCGGGGAAGTCTCCGAGAGAACAATTGGAGCGCTTTGTTTCCGAAACTATACGCCTCAGGCAGGAACACCCCGAATTCTACCGGTTTGTGTTCCAGGCGCTATCTGATGAAAGCCTGCCCAGAGACATACATCAGATGTTGGACGACCGGAGCCAGAATGTGCGCAAGGCACTCGGGCGGCTCATTACCGATGGGCAGGCCGCAGGCGAGGTCTCCAAAGGGGATCCAGACCAACTCGTCGACGTCATTCTCGCCTGTCTCGAGGGGCTGTCGATACGAATGGCGTACTCGGATCCTGCACACCAAGTACTTGTACCAGACGCGGAAATCATTCTACGGCTGCTTGGCCCAAGTCCTCAAAGTAGAGGGAGTCAGGCATGAAGATCAAAGGAGTCTGCTACGACATCGGGCGCGTTTTGATGGGAGGCAACTGGCGCCCGAAGCTCGACCCTAAGACAGTCCGTCGTGAGCTGGCCATCATAAAGGACGACCTGCACTGCAACGCTGTCAGGATACAGGGGCTCGACATAGACAGACTCGTGACCGCGAGCGAGGCCGCCCTTTCGCTAGGCCTGGAGGTTTGGTTCTCCCCTGAGATGTGGGACAGGAGCCAGAAAGAAACCCTCGAATACGTCGCCAAGGCGGCTGAGAAGGCCGAGGGCCTGCGCCAGAGATGGCCAGGGAAACTGGTCTTCAGCGTGGGCTCAGAGCTGACCCTCTTCTCTCAGGGGATCGTCGAGGGCGAGAGCGTCTTCGACAGGATGAACCGCCCATCGGTCTGGCACGACGTGATGGCTGGAAAGCACAACGGGCCGCTCAACTCGTACCTGTCGGATCTAAACAAGGCAACGAGGAGTGTGTTCCACGGGCCTCTGACCTATTTCTCCGTCCCCCTCGAAACGGTCGAGTGGAAACCCTTCGATTTCGTTGGGGTGGACCACTACAGGGACGCGCGAATCAAGGACACCTATGGTCAGATGGTGGGAAAGTACAATTCATATGGCAAGCCCGTCATCATAGGAGAGTTCGGGTGTTGCACGTTCAGGGGAGCCGACCTGCTCGGTGGGAACGGGTTCATGGTCGCATTCGGGATGATGGAGGGTCTCCTAGGTCCCAATCACAAGATTCCTAAGATGTTCATGGAGATGGCGCACATTCCGCCCAAGACAGACGGGCACTACATCAGGGACGAAGGCCTCCAAGCGAGAGAGCTTGCTGACCAGCTCGGGGTCCTCGAGAGAGCTAGAGTTGAAGGCGCCTTCGTATTCACCTTCGTATCTCCCAACTCGCCTTACCGTGAAGACCCCCTGTACGACGCCGACATGGCTAGCTTCAGCCTGGTGAAGAGCTACGCAGAGTCTGAGACCGAAGAGGAATTCAGAAGGCAGATGGTCAACCAGGCCAAGGCGCTCCTGGGAGTGGACATTGACCCGAGTATCCTACCCAGATTTTCGGGCGCGTTAGATGAGCACGGATTGACCTATCCTGGCATGCCGTGGGAGCCGAAGAAATCGTTCACGACGGTCGCAAGATACTACGCTGATCACTAGTATCGGCTTCTGAACCCTATTGAACTTTCAATCTTACACCCTACGCATAATGGATGATCGACGCGAATCAGGACCCCGGTCCCGGAGGGATCTTGGATAGCCTTATCACAAGAGTGTAGCCAGCTCCGGGTCTCCCAGTTGGTTTCCACCGGAGTCCCATCACTAGACAGTCTGTTGGGCCCTGACGGCTACCCTGACAGGTCAACGATACTGGTGGTCGGCCCGCCTGGTATCGGAAAAGAGGCTCTGGGATACTGGTTCACTCACTCGGGCCTCACCCAAGGCGACTTCTGCCTCTATGTGACTAGGCTCTCTGTGAAAGAGGTACTTCAAGACGAGAAGGGGTTCGGGATTGAGACTCAGCAGAGAGTGCCCTTGTGGTGCGCCTCTGACGGCGGGCAAATCAGGTACGACGTGAACGACCTGGCAGGTCTCTCATTCAATATCAAAGAGGTTCTGAAACAGAACTCAGGTCGCAGGGCAAGGATTGTAATCGACGCCATCTCCTCTCTCCTGATGCTAAACCAGCCAGATACAATTTATCGTTTCCTGACCCAGCTCTTCTCTGATATCAAACAGTACGACGCTGTACTCCTAGCGACTTTGGAGGAAGGGATGCACCAGCCGCAGGTGCTGGCAGCGATGGAGCAGCTGTTTGACGGTGTGGTCGAGATGAGACTGTATGAGGAAGGGCTGAGGGTTTTGCCCCTCCTGGGCGTAAGGAAGATGCGAGGATCGCCTCCGCAGCCAGGTTACTTCAACTTCTCTCTGACCAAGAACGGTATGGAGATCAGCGTCCATGTCCGATAGCCTTGGGTTCCTGGTCGCCGTGGTCTTTGCCGAGGTCGTACCGGCGGCGCTCTTCTTCTACGCATCCTACTGGGCGTTTTCTATCAGACGCGCGCTCGTGAGCCGCATATACAGGAACCACGCGCTCCTGTTGGGGGCTGTGGGAGTGCTTGTTGGCATCGGCACGTTCCTCACATACAGCACCAACCAGGTGGTGAACGTCCTGTTCGGTGTCTATTACGCTGCCCTGTTCCTTGTCATATTCGGTCTCGTGGACTCCATAATCCCTGTTGCCCGCCGATCGGACCCGCTGCTTCGCAGCATAATTGGCTGGGAAAGGCTCCGCATTCCTCTCTGGGTTGACGCATTCGCCCTCGGATTAGTGCAAGTTGCAGACTACTTGTTCTACAACAGCTTCCTGAACGATCTCATCTTGCCCGTTGTAGCTTTGAGCGTCTTTGGTGTGTCCGGGATTGCAATTGTAATCGGAGCTCGGCGGTCCGGGGACCCGTTGCTTCGAGGTAGCCTAAAGTGGCTCGGCGCGGTACTGGTTCTATCCGTGCTTGTGTTCGTAGCATACGCCACCGTGAGTGCGATTCCCGGGGTCTCCTCATATGATGTATTCTACTCGTACCCGGCCCTCTTGGTAGGGGCTGTTTACATCATGACGGCCTACGCTCTTTACAAGAGTGCACGTTCTCTGGCCCCTGTGACCCGGCTCAGGCTCGCCGAAGCAGAGGATACCGCAAACCCGCCCCGAAGCCAGCCATGACCGCGTTAGTCGAAGGAGAGCGCATACGGCTGGTTGCCACACTTCCGGCCGGGGCATTGATCTTGGCCCCGTTTGCCAAGAATGCAAGAGAACAGTGCCCGCGCTAGACTGTGCAATCTGTGTTATGCTACAATAGCCTCGTGGCGTAAGGTAGACTTCCTGTTTCGAATGGAGGTTTCGGCACCCCAGTTGCGGCCATCAAACCTGTCCTATTCCTTCTTGGTTTCCCGGAGTCTCCAAAGACCGAAGTCCCCAACAGTCGAGGGGGTCTCCACCTCGTTGTACCACCCCTTCGTGGTCCCGAGCTTCGCCCTCATCTTCCAGCGGAATGACTTCGGACGCGCCTCGATGACTTTGAGCAGATGCTGAATCCTCCCGACTATGACCGCCCTTTCGTCGTTGGGGATCTTCAGGGGGTCTATGTTCACCCCCTTGCCGACGTTTTCCAGATTGTGTAGTATGTCGGCTATCTTCTTCAGATTCGTCGTCGCCGTATAGTAGAATCCCCAGTCGTCTGAAAAAAGCTCGGCGATGTATCTGGAATTGATCTTTTCTCCGTCGGTGCCGTCTTCCGACAGGTCATGTGCCTTCAGGAGCAGGAGACAGTCCTTGAGGTCCTTCTCGCTGAAAGAGACCCACATCTGTACCTTCTCCAGAAGGAGGTCGGCTAGAGTAATGGTCAGCGGGTCGATGCCGATCCTCTTGCGAAAATCGATGGGGTGATTGGCTATCAGCAGCTCGTCCATGATCACGTCGACCGTGAAGTACCCTTCCGGATGAAAGTATATTTGACGCTGGGATACCGATGACGACAGGGTGCTGGGCCGCTTCTCGTAATTCAATGTCTGGAAGTACTTGACAAGGTTGTTCCGTTCTTTGACCAAGCCAGCAAAATCGAGGTCTGTGTACTCTTGTCCACCTGAGGTCATCCTCCCGAGCCGCCGGGCGAAATCCTTCTCGCCGGCGCACCTCAGGGCTATCGCCACACCTCCCATTGACCTCAGCGAAATGCCAAACTCTTTCGACCTCTCAACTATGCGCACTGCCTCGCTAAGGAAAAACTCAGTTGGGACCACACCGTTCCACTCGGGCGGGAGTCGCCTGTCTTGCCGAGTCCCCTGGGCCACAGCTACATTGCGTCATGGCGCACAATAAATCCCTTTGTCGAATAGGTTGACCATTCCCACCGTTAGGTCATCGGCCTCAGCCTACTCCTGCTTTCAATCTTCTATTTCACGGATGCCACCATGAAAGCCGCTCGCAGGTCGGATCCCCTTCTTCGAGATACGCTTCTTTGGAGCAAGATACGGATACCACTCTGGGCTATTGTGCTCTTTACCCTGGGCTTGATAATGGCGGTCGTCGGCTACGCCGCAATCACGAACAACACCGACGTGCTCAACGGCATAAATGACGGCACCTACGGCAACGCTTTCTTCAATTTCGACTTCAATTATCTCATCAACCTTCCTTTCATAGGAGTCGTCCTGATCGCCGCTGCTGCCTACAGAGCCAAGTGGGACGCCACTCTGAGACGCCACTTCCTTTGGCTGGCTTTTGGGTTGGCTCTCTATTTCATCCTTTTCAACTTCAACATCCCTGGCACTTTCGCGATCCTCTTCCTGGGGGTGGGTTTCGCTCTGTACATGGCAGCACATTCTCTTGCTCCCGTTGGCAGGATGCAGAGAATCATTGAGTAGCCGGAGTCGTACCCGACAGAGGGCTAGTCCTCCTCCAGAAGCCGGGCCGAGGATAAATTCCACTATCCGCGGCCTTCATTAGTCTCACTCCATGCTCGCCGTGATTAGAGCCTGCAGATCCTTGTGTCGCTTCGTGCTATCGGGCACCGGTCGTGGAGCCAGTCCAGTCATACACTAGCATAGTTCCCAAATTCTCCTAGCCATGGCTTCGCCACTGACGGTCTCGAAAGATTGCTTGGTGATCTTCTCGTCGCATTATATCCCCCGCCCATTCGACCCCCTTCGGACGCGTCGGCGATCGCGCCTTGCGTTGCCAACCGGCTGCCGACATTCGCGAGGGATCTAGTTCGCTGGTGCGAGGCCATGGAGGCAGATGCGCGGGGTACATTGGGGTGCCTACATTCAAATCGGCCTGAAATTTGACACCAAGTGGAGCACATTGAGTGAAGCTGGCATGGACGATTCGGTCGACTCTGTTGTCCCCGAGGAGGAAGAAGGTTCACCCCATCATCGACAGCCGACAGTAATTCCTGACTTGCCCATTTTCTCTGTGCTCGACTCCATGGACTTCTCGGACCACTTCGTCCTCCTGGGGGCGGTAGGGACGGGAAAGAGCACGGTGGTCCCGATTCACGAGTTCGAGAAGTCCGGGAGAAGCCGGCACATCATAATCCGCGAACCATCGAGGGCTTCCTGCAACGCTCTGTACTATTCGCTGGAGGCGTTACACCCCGAGGTCAAGGAGCACCTGGCAATCATAACCAAGGACACCAAGGTCAACATCGAGGGAAAAATCAAGATCGTGACCGACGGTGTCCTGATCAGGATGCTGGCAGACCGCTCCATAGCCGGGAGTTCGATATACTTCGACGAGAGCCACCAGATGTCCTCCCAGCTGGAGCTCTGCATGTCCTTGGCGAAAAAGGACGAATCTGAAACGAAGAACCTGTTCAGGGTGATGAGCGCCACCGTGGACCCCCGGGAGTTCCTAGCCTTCATGGGGATTTCCAAGCTCTACTCCGTTAGCGGCAGGAGGTTCCCCGTGAACGTCGAGGTGGAGCTCGTTCGCGACCTTGACGCCATGTTCGATACCCTATCGAGGTATCTTTACACCCAGCCCAGGGACGAATCATGGCTGGTTTTCCTCCCAACGAGGCGTCTCGTGGAGAAATACGCGGGGAGCTACGGCGGAGTGTACGTGCACGGCGGGCTGGAAGGCTCCGAGGTCAACAGAATCCAAAGGAGGGCCGAGCGGGATAGGAATCTGAGGATCTTCGCCACGAACGTCATAGCCTCCTCAGTAAACATCTACGTAGATAACGTGTTGATATTCAACGACGTGATCAATAGCAAGGACAGGCAGGGTCAGAAGACACTCAAGTACAACAAATTGGACAACAACTCCCTCCTCCAGATGATGGGTAGGATCGGCCGATTCAAGCCTGGCCGTGCAGTGATACTCACCGACTCGCCGATTCCACGCAGGATTGAACCTACACCTGTGCGCAAGTCACTTGAAAGCGAGACTCCCTTCGACCTAGTACTCCTGATGTCCAAGTATGGTCTCGACCTTTCCAGCTTCAAGTTCATGTCGAAGGTGAATCCCATGGAGATGAGCTTCGCGGAAGACTGGTTATCCGAAATTGGAGCCATAGAACCCCATCCCCGCAGGATAACCAAGAAAGGACTCTTGATGAGCGAAATTCCATACGAGCCTGATTTCGCCCACATCATTTCCAGCGCGCTGATATCCGGGGACTACCAGATGGCGAGGTTTCTGCTGGCGTGCGGGTCGTTTGGGGATTCCCTCAACCACGCCTACAAGACCGAGTTCGAGCCCATGGCCCGAGAGTTCCTTTACAAGTTCGACAGGTCCAACGAGCTTAACATAAAGGCGCATTTGCTGAAAAGATACTCCGAAGATTCGGGCGGCTCCTTAAAGGCGAAGATGGCAGCCAACGGCGTCTTCCCCCGATTCGCGGAAGAAGCCTGGAAGAACTACGTGGCTGCGATCGACGCGCTCAACGACCTTCTTCTCGCCTCGAAGTCAGAACCACTCCAGACGGAGGTCGTCGTCGACCCCAATCTTGGTCGTCTCGAGGAATACCTGACTTCCTGCCTGTCCTTCGAAAGGTTCGACTTCCATGAGAAGGGCGCCTTTGACTTGAGAAGCATGGTCATAAACGACCGATTCCTCGCCAGGAGTGTGACAGTCAATTTCCGGAAAATCCTGTTCGATATTGTCGCATTGGACCCAAGAAGGCGCCACCATCGCAGGGGTCGATAGGCAGTGCCGAAGTCGAATCCGCTGGGAGTGAACTCGGTCAGGAGCCCACGCGAGGTTTCTATTGATGCAAACCCCAACGGGGGTACCAGCCCATGCCATGCGGAGTGGCAAGCCAACCAGGTGCAACATGGGGTGGTCGCTCGGCTGCCATCGAGCTGAAGCCCGGGGTTCACTCGAGTCTGGCGAGGACCTTCATGGCGCGCAGTGTTATCATCTTGCTCGGTCGGCCAGGTTGCTCCAGGACGACGGGGGTCAAGTCCTTCGAACCGGGATGACTGCGCCTGAATGAAGTCAGGGCGGCCGATTCCTCCGGACGGTTAGCGTCAAGGTCCCACCTTCCGTCTTCTCTGCGCTTTTCCTTGAGGAGCGATGCGGCAAATCCCAACCTCTTGTCCCCAGAATAACCCAGCGCTGTCATGAAGTCTAGCCCCACTAGAACGTCGTAGTAGTAATGAACCGGATAGTGAAATCGGTACCACGGTTCCCATCGAGCCCCTTGCCTGTGAAGTTCCCTCTCGAGGAAGAATTCAGCGCCCTTCTCGCAGGCGAGCTTCATGCTCCTAGTCCATTTCTGCCTCGGATACACTGCGAAGGCGCTCAACGGCTCCCATGAGTCGAGCGTTCTTTGCGTATAGGGGGGCTTCCCGAAGTTCCAGCACGACCATCCACCCCGCTCCGCCTGATTCTTCACGAACCACTCGAAGGCTCTCTTCACCTTTGGGTGGTCCACGTACCCGAACTTGACCAGAGCACGCGCTGCGTTCCCGGTGATACACAGGTGACCTCCCTTCTGCCCGCTCTGGCTGAACCCGCCGTCCTTCGTGGCGTTGCGTTCCATCCACAGCTGGCACGCCCTATCTACCCGGTGATCTCTTCTGTTGAGACCGAGGTCGGAGAGGATCAGTAGCATCCAAAATGTTGCGAGGAACCTCGGCATGAAGAGACCCCTTTCTTGGTACCAAGCCCCACTCGGTAGCTGCTCATCGAGTATGTCTTTCGCCCAGCCGGTCTTGGTGATGGCCTCCCTGGCGCGTTTTACCTCCACGTCCCTCTCTTTCATCCCCAGAAGCTCGGTGAGAGTGAGATACCTCATCGAAGGTTGATTATCCTCAAGGAGCCAGTTGACAACAGACGATTCCTTCTTCGAAGGTACACCTTTCGGCAGCTCTCGAGACCTGGGCAAATCCGGCGAGGTGCATTCTATAATGCTTATCCCATCTTCGCCCAGCAGAACACGAATAGCAGCCAGCCCCTTGAATCACAACATGCTTCCTTAGCCGAGAACAGCACGGAGATCCGACTCTACTGAAATTTGGACGTTGGTGAAGTACTGTACCCGGTGCGTCCAAGTCAACGAAGACACGACTCGACCAGACGTTGTAAACCATCACTTTCGGGGAAATAGGAATGTAAGCGCCCGCCACGCGCGTTTCCTCCAATAGAATTCGTTGTGCTGGCTATTTTGAGCCTCAGCCCACTTGCTCGGGGGGAGGTCTGACTTCTCCAAGTCAGAGCGGGTCAATATCTTCCTATCCTCAAAGACCATGAGCTTCTCGCGTGTCCAACCGATGCGTCTCAGCTCAGCTGCGGCCCGTCTGGTCCGGCTGCGCCCGTCGTCGCTGCCATGAGGACCTACAACCCCAGAGTCAAGGTATACGCGGATTGGCTTGGCCGGCCCCTGGTATTCCATGAGGACGTCATCCAGGAAGTTGGGTCGGTAGGTCGGAAACGCGCCAGATAGGCTCGCCGCGCCACCAAAAACGCCTGGATTGCCCCAGGCCAGGACAAGGCTGCAGAGACCCCCCATTGAAGATCCCATCACCGCGGTGTTGCTCGGCCCGGAGAGTGCGCGGAACCCGCGGTCTACTCGTGGCTTCAATTCAGTGATAAGAAAATCCTCATACTCCTCGAAGGGTGTCCTCTTCGCTTCCCCAAAGGGTCTGCGACGCCCGCTGTACTCATCGAGGCGCCGTGGGCCGTTGTCGATGGCAATCATGATTATCTCCTCCATTCTCCCCTTCCGACAGAGAAAGTCAACGGTGCGGTCTAGTTCCAAGCTCCCCCACCCGAAGGCGGCGTCCTTGCCTGCTGAGCTGAGCACATTCTGACCGTCGTGCAGATAGAGGACGGGGTATCCCTTGAGCGGCTTCTCCCCGTAGGAAGGGGGGAGGTACACGTGTACATCCCTTCCCGTTCCCAGGAGCTTCGATGAAACTTTGAAGCTCACATCAGAATCCTTCCTGATTCCCCCCTTCTCGCGCTTGGATTCAGGGGTCTCACCCATGGATTCGTCAAGAACGTGCTCCGTCGCATCATAGGAACAAAATCATCGGCTTTTCAGCTCTGTGGCGGACTCCTGCCTCGTAGAAGAGGCGGGTTCATATCTCGCGCAAGCCGACAGAACCTGCATGGCAGAGACAAGGTACGCCCCCAGAAAGCTAGAATTCGAAACTCTCGTCAAGCTCCTCGTCGAAGAGCACTCGGCGATGAGAGAGGGACTTCTGAAGGTCAGGCGCGCCGCCGAAAGTGCCTCCTTCCCTGAGGCCTCGATGGCCCTTCAGGAGGTCGATCGGGTGTTCAGGCAGCATATCGCCGACGAGGAGGCTTCAGTCCTCAGGATTCTCATAGGCGACCTCGGAGTGAAGGGCGCAGAGCAAGAAATCAAGATCTTCCAGCAACACCGCCCTATTCACCAGCTGATGAAGCAGGTAGCCGAGTTGGCTTCCATGACGGCCTCGGACCTCGCAGGGGAGCAGGCCAAACTCCTCGCCCTTCTCGAAGAGCACACGGCAGCTGAGGAGGGCCGAGTGTTCCCAAGGGCACTGTCCTCTTACAAGAAAAAGCAAGCACCTCATGGCCGTTGAACTGTGTTTTGCCTTCGTAAACCCTTTTCCCACCCGTTTCCACAACGGTTTCATGGCAGACGGCCTCTTCGCGTTCGTCGTCCACAAGCACAGAGCGACCTCGCTCCACTACGACTTCAGGCTCGAAATCGCGGAGACTATGCCCTCATGGTCAGTCCCCAAGGGCCCTAGCCTAGACCCTGGGGTGAGGCGCCTGGCCATGCCAACGGGCCCCCACGAGATGGAGTACAGACACTTCGAGGGGGTGATCCACAAGGGGAGCTACGGCGCCGGTGTCGTCATGATCTGGGACGAAGGCACCTACAACCCGGAAGTTGAGATTTCGAAGGGGGTTCGGCGGGAAGTTAGGGACAGGGAAGAGGCATCACGGGTCGCTAGCAAGGAGCTCGAGAGCGGGAACCTGAAGTTTACCCTCTATGGCACCAAGCTACGCGGCTCCTTCGCCCTCGTCCGGACAAAGGGGCTAGGGGGCGCCAGGGAGGCCTGGCTCCTAATCAAGCACAGGGACGTGTTCTGCGTCTCTGGATACGACGCCAATTCCTACGACCTCTCCGCGCACTCGGGCTTGTCCATGGCCGACATCGCCAACGAGACCGGGTCGGCCAAATGAAACGTGCTCTCCCCAAGCCCTAGATTTTTTAGGCACCCCTACCAATGCTGCCGTCGATGCGAATTTGGTGCGATATGTTCTTGTGTCTGACACCACTCTATCTCGCAATTACAGAAACGTACCCTTACTCGACTTCCTAGCCAGCGCACCAACGAGCGCACTCCCGAAATCGATCTACTCCTTCCTTAGGGGTCCGCCTCCTCCAGCTGTCGAAGGAAGGGCGCACCTCGCCCCCTATTCCATTAGGAAGTTGGAAGCTGCGCTTCTCAAGGACATTCCACGAGAGGACGTAGTAGTGGCCCACGAGAACCACCTGGAGGATTTCATAGACGACGACACCGAGCTGATTGGGGTCACCACCATGGACCCACTGGGACTCGGTCCTCTCACGATGTCTTACACTGTGTTCTTCGAATCCAGCTCCCCCGCCTACGTCCAGAAGGAGTTCGAGACGCTCCTTGCTCGCATCAACCGCGCCAGGGCCGGGAAAAAGGCGAAACTCGTCGTCGGCGGACCGGGGGTTTGGGAACTGACGGCCCGCCCAGAGGAACTAGAGAAGAACGGCATAGACTTCGCCTTCCAGGGGGAGGCCGACGACATAGCTTCCGACCTCTTCCAATACATGGTCGAAGATGCGGGGGAGAGGACCGAGTTCTTCCGCGGCTTCCAGACATTCGACGCACAGTTCCACAAGCGATGGGAGGCGAGCTCGAAATTCATCTCGAGGTATCAATTCTCTAGGCAGTTCCCTACCCTCGAGGACATACCGGAGATAGTCAACCCGACGGTCAAAGGAATGGTGGAGGTGATGCGCGGCTGCGGAATCGGCTGCGACTTCTGCGAGGTCACGCTCAGGCCGCTCAGATACTATCCTCCTGAGAAGGTCAGGAAGGAGCTGGAGGTGAACACCCGCGCAGGTATCAGCAACGCCTGGCTTCACAGCGACGAATTCTTTGCATACGAGCATGGCCGTAATTTCGTCCCGAACGAGGAAGCAATCGGCGAGCTCGTCAGGACTGTTATGTCAACCCCGGGCATCGGCCACACCAACCCGACTCACGGACGCATTTCAATTCCTGCGGCTTACCCCGACTTGATGAGCAAGCTTGCGAGGCTGATGCGGTCTGGCCCGGACAACTGGATTGGATTGCAGGTGGGTGTCGAGACAGGGAGCGACCGCCTCGCCGCGCAGCATATGCCGAACAAGACCCTGCCGTTGAAGGTGGGCCCCGACGGCTCGTGGGCCGACATTGTCTGGAGGGGGACCTACATAATGAACAAGAATTACTGGCGCCCCGCATTCACCGTCCAGGTCGGTCAGGCGAGCGAGACGCCTGAGGACAACTGGGAGACTGTGGCACTTATCAACCGCATGAGCAACTCCACCCTGGACAACGGGCTCCCGTTCGAATTCACCATCACCCCCATGCAGAACGTTCCCCTGGGCCTTCTGAAGAGCAGGGACTTCACTTCGATGAAGCTCGACCAATCTCAGCTCGCGGTTTACTATGCGGCCTACCGGCACCTTGCCAAGGTCGCGATGCGTAATACAACACGCGCTTCGAGCGAGCAGAATCCGACCACGAGGTATGTCACCGGAGCCCTTCTGGCGATGGGGGCCTGGGGAATGCTCCGCATAGTGAGAAGCATCTGCAAGAGGGGAGGACTGGACGTCGAAAAGGCTGGAAGGTACGGGCTCTCCGACCTGCACCCACATGCCCCGACTCCAATGGTGGTCTCGCGCTAGTTCAAGCCTATCACTTCGCGCGCCTACTTCGACATTCGGATAATTCAGGGAAAAACCCATCAAGGGTTTTAAGCCATGAAAATCGCTTCGAGCTCTCGCATGGCGGTAGCCGAGTTACACAACTACACCACGCAATCCAGGGCGCGCGTCCAGGCTAGGAAAGACACCCCGAAATCTGAGTTCCTCCCCCTGCTAGAGCGGGCGAGGTCTACCCTCAACGCTTCCGGGTTCTCCTCCCTCAAGGCCGACCTCAACGGCGTCGTCGTTGAGCTGAACACTAACAGCCCCCACCAGGCGGAATTCTGGACTGGCAACTGGTGGAAGGCAGCCGATTCGGAAGCCCCCAAGGCGAGGATCTATTCAGCCAACGGGCTGGAAGGCATGGAGCCCGCGGCCTACTACTGTCCTGAGCTCAGGACTGCTCTTTTCGTCAACACCGAGTACTACGGCCAGTGCAAATCGTGGGCCCTCGGGGTCACGGCCGCCGTCCTGGAGCAGGAAAAGAACACACTCTCGATTCACGGCGCTACCGCTCTCTACAAAGGGAAGGGAGTGGTGATAATCGCGCCCACCGGTACAGGCAAGACAACCCAGTCCTTCCGAATATTCTTGAACGGAGAGGGGAAGATATGCGGCGACGATTGGGCCTACGTCTCCTTCCCCGACCCCACCTCCAAGAGCCCTGTGACCCCGCTGATAGCGCGGCAACCCGAAAGGGCCCTCTACATGCGATCGGAGTCTCAGAGGGAGCAGGAGTGGCTCAGGGAAGTCTTTGACAGGTCGATGAACGAGAACGTGACCATGCGGAAAGAGGATTGCGATTACCCCACTGGTGAGAGCATGTGCTCTCTCACTAAGAACACGTGCGTGTTCGACGGCGGCAAGCACTGGTGTTACTATGCCTTCGCAAATTCCCGAGTCCTCGTCAAGAGGGAGGACATCCTCGGCCCACACAAAGTCGTCGACGAGGTACCAATCAACCTCGTAGTGCTGCTTCGGAGGGACGACCACAGTCCTGCCGAAGTGACACTCTCCCCAGAGCAGGCAATCAGCATCCTTCAGAGGGGGGAGTACATGGTCCTCCCTGGAGCGGGCCCCAAGGAGAAGTGGGGGACTACTTCCTACGAGCCCTGGTACAACCCGTACCTTCTCGAATTGGACGACACTCGGCAGGCCGGCTTCTTCAGGTCGATGTTCAATAACTGGAAGGTTCCCTGCATCATCCTCAACACAGGAGTAGAGGGGATCCAGAAGAGCCATGAGAGGATTGTGGCCGCACTCGAAGCATCAGGCTGAACCGAATCCACTTCGCCGGGAGAAGGCTGGTAAAATCTAAGTATAGAGCAAAGCGCGGATGCGACTGCTTGTTATTACTAGAGTTCACCCTCATCCTTTTCCTCGTTTCTATCTTCGCGGGCGTTTTCGGCTCTATCGTGGGCCTAGGTGGGGGGGTGGTCATCATTCCGGTGCTCACTCTGCTGCTGGGCGTGGACATCCACTTCGCGATAGGGGCGAGCATAGTTGCGATCATAGGGACCTCAAGCGGCGCAGCCTCCACCTACGTCAAGGACAAGGTGACCAACATCAGGGTGGGTATGTTCCTCGAACTCGCGAGCACTTCAGGCGCGATCGTAGGAGCTGCGCTGGCCTCCTACGCCAACTCCCCGGCCCTTGAGCTGATCTTCGGTGTCATCCTGATCTTCACCCTTGTGCCCACCGTCATGAAGATAGGCGAAGACGTGCCAAAATCCCCCGACCTCAAGGGCCTCTCGCGGCGTCTTAGGCTAACTGGTTCCTATTCTGAGCCCAACGGGTCGGTGGTGCAGTACAACGCTACAAAGCCGGCGGCGGGTCTCGTGGGGACCGCGGCCGCAGGGGTTCTCTCCGGACTCCTTGGGATAGGGGGCGGGGCGTTCAAGGTGATTTCCATGGACCTCGCCATGAAGCTGCCGATGAAGGTCTCGACAACCACCTCCAACTTCATGATAGGGGTGACCGCTGCGGCTAGCGCCGGAATCTACTACGCGAGAGGAGACGTCAACCCAATC
>Ga0335079_10003859_pt1 | contig 17261 bp, 13 predicted proteins | sample Lox_Sample_33_FD_206719 | JGI IMG/M metagenome (GOLD analysis project Ga0335079, IMG submission 206719) | Soil microbial communities from Loxahatchee National Wildlife Refuge, Florida, United States - Lox_Sample_3.3 | ecosystem: Environmental > Terrestrial > Soil > Wetlands | place: USA... | reverse complement strand
CCACACCCTGGCTGAACATGATACAGTGATTCAGCTATAGCCGGGAGCGACTCCATGAAGTCCCTCGTTATTGTTGCGCTATCGTTTGTAAACGTCGTATACGGGTTCCAAAAGTCAGATGAGATTCGAAAGCTGGAGGCCTCCGGAGAAACGGAGGAGGCCCGGACAGCGCTGCAACGCGCCGCTGAGAATCGCCCCAACGACATTTCTGCCCTGACGGAGTACGCCGAGTTTCTCGACCGTTACGGCGACCCAGCCAGCCGTCAGGCCTACGGAAATCTGCTGGCGCGGTTGCAGCGGGCGGGCGACAACCCCCAAACCGCAAACGTGGCGCGCCGCAAGGCGGCGCTCGACCTGCTGGCGGGAGATCACGAAGCGGCTGAGCGCGATTTGGATGTCTATCGCCGCCTTTCCGGGAAAACAGTGCGGTTGGCGGCGGCTGCCTCAGCGACCGCCACGCCGATGGTGCCGCTTGCGGGGCCTTTGCGCTCGTTCGCGCGAATGGCGGCGATTCCCAGCGACATCAGCCCTGAAGAAATATTGCCCGCTTTGGCGCGCAATGTCGTGACCAACGGATACCAGGCCTCGCGCGGCAATGAGGAACTGGAGCAAACCGAGTATCTCAAGCTGGTTCACCGGTACCTGTCGCAGGCGCGGGAACTGGAGCGGCTGGCGGGAGACAAGAAGGTGATCGAGGTCGCGGCCTGCGATGCACCCAATGCCGCGGAATTGCTGCGCATCTTGGGTTTTCGGATGCGCGGCGGGTGCGGCTCCGACGTTGTTCTGGAAACGGTGAATGAACGCCGCGCTTTCATCACCAGCGATTCCGGATTTCCCGTCAACGAGCTCGAGCAGGCGCTCCGCACGAATCGGCCGTTCAGTTATCCCTATAAGCCCACACTGATTCCGGTGATGTTTGGGCCCGACTACTGGCTGCCGGCCAAGGAAGCCAAGGACAAGCCCCGCGATCCAGAGGATTTCGTCGATTCCTTGATCGCCGACCCCGCGACGTGCCGGCTTTATCTCGGGTTCTCCAAACTCGATCAGGAAACTGCGGAGGGGCTGCGGAAAGCATCGACGTTCGCGCGCCTGCGAGCGTATTCGAACGTTCTCGATTTCTTCGGCGGAATGTTTGAGATTCGCGGGGGGAAGGCGGTGATTCCGGGCGGCGCGCGCGCGGCTAGCGGATGGGCCGAACTGGTCGGCGGTAATCCCGATCAGGGAGGAGCCTTCTTCGACAAGATGCTGGCGAAGGATGACGGATGGGCCGCCAGCCTCTACGATGCACTGGCGCGGATCCACGGTCCGGAGCGCGATTACCTGGTGGAACCGGCGCACATGAAGCGGTTTTACTCGGCGGTCCGTGGGCGTGTTACCTCGCCGGGACCGGCGCGGCCGGTGTTCCGTTCCAACGCGGACATGATGCTGCTCACCACGCGCTTGCGAATCGAAGCCAATGGAAAGCCGCATATCCCCGGCAATCTCGACGTTTGGAAAAGGCTGTTTACCAACCACCCGCAAGGCAAATACGACGGGAAACTGACCCGTCTCGCCGCCTCCTGGAAAGATCCGGATGATGTCCTGGAAGCGCTATTCGCGCTATGCCGGAAAGCGGTGGAAAACGAGCCACTGAAGATCTTCATGGCATTGAGCGACGTGGATCGTAACCGGAGCAAGCCACTCGACCCGGCGACGGTCGATCGGCTCGCGCGCTCGTTCCACACTTATGGAAGCCAGTATGCGATTTTCAGCGAATCGCGCGAACTGAGCGACAGTTCGATTAACCAGTTTCTGGACACGGCCGACGCGATCTCGAAAATTCGCGAACTCGATCTGCGTTCCGACACGGCCGGAACATTCCAGTCTCTGATTAGCCTCTGGCAGATTTTCGTCCGTCAGCAGACGCTGCCCGAGTCGAAAGCCGACGCGGCATTTTCGGCAATTACGACGCCGTTTGCGGCGGTCAAAAATGACCGGGAACTTTTCGATGCGGGCCGGAACGGCGTTAAACTGCTGCTGAGCTCGGTACCAGCTGGCCAGAGCTCCGCGACCGCAGCCGAGCCGCAGGAGCACGTCATTGATCTGCTGGGCGGCGCCGCCGCCTCCAATGGCCTCGAAGCGCACGACCAGGTGATACAGGACATCATGCGCATTCTGGAAGCGCAGCGCATCATCTCGCTCGACACCCTATTCCAACTGGCCGATCATCTGGAGAGCATCTCGCATGGGGAGAAGCTGAATAGCGCGCTGGTTGCTAAGTTATCGGGCCGGATCTCGGAGATTCAACTCCCGCGGGCGTCGCTGTCGGAAACCGAAAAGAACACGATCTCGTTCGGCTATTGGACGGAGAAACATATCGATGCGCAACGACGCCTGAACCTGCGAGCCGCCGTCGAAAAATCCGGTAACGATCCCGAAAGGCTGAAGGATGTGCGAGGCCTGCTCGCGCCGCTGCTGCGCGACACGCTGCTGGCCTACAACTATGCCTACTATGCACCGCCCGGCTCGCAGATCCTGTACACCAACCCGGTGTTCGTGCGCAGTCACGACTTCATCGGGCCGCAAGGGGTCGCGCATACCTGGCGAGGCACCGAGATGGCGGGCAGCGGATGGCCGACCAGCGCCGGCGGCCGGCTGATCGGGTCATTGTCCATGCTGCCTTATGCTTTGGCGGAAGCCGAACAGAATTTTCTAATCCCGGCGCAAACGCAGGCATTGATTTGGGGAGACCTGGTGCCGCAGATGATCCTGAGCGCCAAAATCCCACGCTGGTGGACCGTGACACCATCTCAAGTTCACTGGGTGGGGCTGCACCTGCGCTACGGGCGCGAATTGCTGGCCGAATCGGCCTTCGACGCCGGCCTGCGGACGGGCGTGCTGGATGCCCTCGGTGAGCTAGCAGCACCAGCGCGCACGCAGGAGATTGGACGTCTGCTGGAAAGCGGAAACGCAGTTGCCGCCGTCGAGCATGTCACTCCGTCCGAGTTATTTTTGCTGGCCCGGGACATGAGCGCCAAACAACGAGATGAATCCTCCGCAAACGGCAGCGAGATCCGCCAACTGGCGGAGGCAGACCCGAAAGAAATCAACTATGACGTCATCTCGCGGGACTTCGGCACCCCCAAGCCGACGCTGGCCAATTCATACCAGCCGGAGTTGATGAACCTGCGGACCTTTCCGACGCTGATGGGCTATTCCAGCCGGATTATGGCGGAGAGCTGGGAATCCAATACGCTTTATTGGGCGGGTCTGGCGGACGAATTGTCGCTGCCGCCGGCGGCGTTGAACGTACGCATTCCGGAGTGGACCCAGCAGTTGGTGGAACATATCTTCGCCTCGCATCTCGAGGACTGGCCGGCTGTGCTAAAATCCCTTCGGCTGGTAGGGGACGATGTTCGCTCCAAGAGCCGGGCGGCGCGCGCCGGCGAGGTAAAGGCATCCGCATTGTTACAGTCCCCTTCGCGGTAAATCCCATGATCATCACACGACGCGAACTCCTTGGTATGGCGGCCGGAGGGGCGCTGCTGCGCGCCCAGGAAGGCGGGCAGCGGCCCGTGTTCCGGGTCAAGGTCGATATGGTGGTTCTGGCCTTTACGGTCACCGACAACCGGAATAACTACATCAACGGGTTGAAGCCGGCGGACTTCAAGATTTACGAAGACGGCATTCTGCAGAAGCTCAATACATTTGCCGAAGGCGGCAAACCGCCGCTTGGCGTGCTGGAAAACGGCAAAACCCAGCCGTTGACGGAGAGCAAGATCGAAGGCGGCCCGGGTCTGGATCGTCCGGACGCGTTCGTCGGCACCAATGTCTTCATCTTGTTCGATACCAGCAACTTCATGTATCGCGGCTTCGTCTACGCGGAAGACGCAATCGCCGATTTCGTACGAGGGCTCGACCGAGCCGACTCGGTCGCAGTCTACACGTTCAGCCGCAATCTCTCGCGAGCGGCCAACCTGACTCGGGATCACAATGACGCCATCTCCGGACTGCGCAAGGCCGTGGCCGGCGACGACACCGCGTTGTACAATGCCTTGCTCTTGACCCTCCGTGATGCCGCCAAGGTGCCCGGCCGCAAAGTGGTGATTGTGTTTTCCAACGGCCCCGACAATGCGAGCATGGTGGCGCCCGATGACGTCCGCGCGGTAGCCGAAGACGAAGGAATCTCCATCTATACGATCTCCACCAACGAAGTGAACAAGGACCAGATCTCCAGCAACGTGTTTCGCCGCATGTCGCAGCGCACCGGAGGCAAGGCGTATTGGGCGCGCACGTGGCAGAAACAGGTGGAGGCGTTCGAGAATATCCGCGAAGACTTGGGGAACTCGTACACCGTGACCTATTACCCGGCGCCCAACCCGAACGAGGGCTTCCGCAAAATCGCGGTTGAAATTGTCAGCGATCCGGGGAAGAAATACCGCGTCCACACACGGCCCGGATACCGCCCCGGGCGCACACTTTAACCTCCTTAACCAGCTGTCATTTCAGTAACAGATCCTGCATCTGTTGCAATTTGTGCAGCTCGCGCCGAGCCTCAGACTTTCTAGCCCGTTCGACCGCCGGAAGCGGAACGTCCATGAAGTGATCTTCTCCGATTTCTAACTTCAACGCTGCTCCCGACTTCTCGATTTATCGTAAGAACTCTCACGTGCTATCGAGCGTTAGTACGTACTTTGGCCGACGGATTGTAGAACGTCTTGAACGTTCAGTACTCCTCAGTACCGAGGGGAGTGAACAGGAGACCCGAAACAATGACCACCCGAGTAATATTCGCGATCATTACCTCGTTCGTGTGCGCGACGGGCGCCGTGGCGGACGTGATTCAACCAGACGCGACACAGTGCGGTGAACCGAACTCGATCGATATCGCGTGCGGCTTTAGGCCGACCTTTCTTTGGCCTGGCTCTCGCGGGAACACGCCGCTGGCCTTTTCCTGGTCAGCATCTCAGAGCGACGCCACCCGGTTTACGTTGGACCAAGGCTCGCCCGTTTTCGATTTCACCGGAAGCCCCGTTGGGACCCTGACCGCAGCGGTCACCCCCGATCTTCCGTTCGGGACGGTGAATCGGGAAAACGAGATCGATCTGGTTTACGCCCTAAGCTCCGGCGGAACCGCATATCGCATCGACCAACCTGTGGAATTTGTTTTCTCGATGGGCTCAGACGAATTCGCGGGTTGGAAACCTGACTTGAATCCGCAGAGCGCGGATTCAGAATCGCTCACGCTCTATCCGACATTTGAGCGGCCTTGGGCGAGAGAGTTGCCGGAAGGAACCGAGTGGAGCGAATTGCTGAGCATCTCGCTCGGCGGGGCGGTCATGGGTGGACTGGTTGCGCTCCGCGACCGGTTGATTCCGCGGTAGGCGACCGGTTGGAAGCTTCGCGCTCGCTGCGCTCCAGTTCGTGCGCTTACCAGTCCGTTTTCAAGGCAATGCTTAGCGGTTGCTTACGCAGCGAGTGGCCAGCGAGGCCGCACCCTCAATGGGGCGCCAAAGCCGGCGGCGCCCGATGAAGGCGATCAGGATCAGACCGATGGCGAGCGGAATCGTGGTGGACGGCTCTGGGGCCGCGACCACGGTGGTTGTGAAATTGACACTCTGCCCGTCTGGGGCGAATGCGTTCCATCCGCCGGAACCCTCTGGATTCAGATTGAATTGGCCGTCGACCAGGTTGTTCAGAGTGATCGCGACCACGCCCTGGTTTTCGCAGGCCGCATCGAAAATGGGAATGCCCTCGAACTCTCCGGCTTCGCTATCACATCCTTCAGGCGCCTCAGGTTCTGAGTTGACGCCGAAGAAATCAACCGTGAGCAGAACGTCGTGGTTGTCAAGATTGGTGGGCGTGAAGGAGCAGTGGAGGAAGAATACCGAGTCACAGTTGAAGCTATCGGAATTGAAGCTCGTTACCTCGGCTTGAAACTGGAGCTCCGTAATCATCGAGCCGGTTTGGTTCTCAAAGAAGAACGTCCCACCGCCATTGCCGTTTGAAGAGAATTGGGTGCCCACACAAATCCCGGATTCGGGGCACGTTGGATCGTCCAACCCGATAAAGGGGTCAATCGGGTCACTCCACGCGGCTGCCGACAGGCAAACCAGAAGACTACAAAATAAGAGCAGACGTCGCACGATAAATCCTCCTGACTGCAAAGTGGTTCTCCACAACGAGCGCCACCCGAGGCCTTTAGTTTACGCCTGTTATGTAATATTAATGTCAATCTTTTCAACGCGACGGAACGGATCCGTACTGGTACAAAAGGTATTACTTTTCGTACTAGCACGTGCCCGCGGAAATGCCCTAGCGCTTGGTTCCCGCGGCTACCTCGTCGAGTAGTTTCTGGAATTCGGGCCGCTCGCGGAGCGATTTCAATTCGGGATCGTTCCGAGCCTCCAGAACCGTATACCCGCTCCGAAGGGCGTCACCAAGGCTCTTCAGCGCCTCGGTGGTACGTCCAGCCAGGGCGTGAATGACCGCCTCTTCGTACATTTGCGTGTTGCCCTTGGGGTCGATCTCCCGGGCGCGACGAATAAACTCCATTGCCTGGCCGTTGTCGCCTTTCTTGGCGTAGTCGATAGCAAGGTAGCCGAGCGTCTCGGCATCCCTTGGATTGACCCGATAGCTCTTGTAGGCAATAGCGATCGCCTGGTCGTACGCCGCGGCGGCTTTGTCCCGCTGCCCCGACCAGCGATACGCATCCGCCAGGTTGCTGCGAAGCAGCACGTCATTGGGTTTCAACTCGACAGCCTGCTCGAACATCTGGACCGAGGCGTTGTACTGTCCGAGATAGAAGTAAGTCGTTCCCAGGTTCGAATAGTAGCGGGGGTTGCGATCGAGTGAAATCGCCTTCTGAAACAGGGGAATACATTCATTCCACCGGCCCATCCGGTAGTACACCGCACCCACATTCACGTACCCGGTGGCGCGATCGGGCTCCAGTTCGATGATGCGCTGGAAAGCCGCCAGGGCCTTCTCATTGACGCCAAACCGGAAATAGGCCGCGCCCAGATCCCGAAAATTCATCCAGGAGTACGGATTGACTTCCGTCGCCTTGGTGAACGCCTCAATCGCCTCCTGCTGCCGGCCATCTTCGGCGTAGACGTTGCCGAGACGGCGAAGCGCTTCGTCGGAGTTCGGCGCCAACTGGAGCGCCCGTCTCAACTCGGCCACAGCTTCGTTGGCACGGCCGGTTTCGGAATCCACGCTGCCTAATACGAAATGGACTTCGGGAAGATTGTCGTTCAGAGCCTGAGCTTCGCGGGCGGCACCCATGGCCTTCTGGGTCCAGGAGCTGTCGTTGGTCTTGTTCCACAGACGGAGGTACGCATCCGCCAGTCCGGCATACGCCAGCGCGAAGCGCGGATCCAGCTTGACCGCCTGGTTGAAGAGGGCCGCGGCATCGTCGTAGCCTTTGACGTTCTGCGCGGTGCGGACCAGGTTTTGCCCCTTTAGATATACGTCATAGGCGCCGGTATTTTCCGTCGGCCGGATGGAGCTACGGGCCAGTTCCTCATTGGTACGCTTGATCTCCATGGCGTTGACGAGGGCGTCGAATATGTTGTCTTCCAGAGTCAGCACATCGCCGCGAACACCTGAAAATTCCTGGTGAAAGAGGTTGCGGGCGTTCTTGCCCACATCATCGAGCGAGATTGTGACCGCAATCCGGTCGGCTGAACTCTGGACCGTGCCCTGTACCAGCAAAGTCACGCCCACGGCATGAGCGATTTTCGCGGGCTCCTTCTTACTCATGGCGGCGTTCACGGCCGCAGCAGACGCGACGTAGACGTCGCTCAGAGCTCCGAGCTTGGCCGAAACCGAGTCCGCCATGCCGTCGGCCAGATATCGGGTCTGATCCTCGTCGCCGACGACGCGGAAAGGAAGGATCGCGACGTAATTGCGGACAACAGCCCGCGCCCCGGGCTGCGAGGATCCGCCGGATGGCAGGATCCTGTGGCGCGTGGCCGGAATCACGAACAGCAGCGCAATCGCGAGCACCAAAGCAGCGCCTCCGGCGAGCCAGGCGCGCCGCGAAGGCTGTCGGATCTGGATGCTGATGGTCTGAGCCCCGGGGCGAACCGGCGCCGGCGCGGGCGCACTTTGCGCATCAATATCGGCCAGGATTTCATGCGCGCTTTGATAGCGCGCCTCCGGCTCTTTTTCCAGGCACCGCATAATAATGCGCGCCAGGTAATCCGGAACGTCAGGATTGACGAGTTTGATGTCTTTGGGCTTCTGGGTGACCCGCTGATACATCAACTGCATGGCTGAATCGGCGTGGAACGGGATCTCGCCGGTGAACATCTCGTACAGGATTAGACCCAACGCATAGATGTCGGCGCGGTGATCGACCGGCTTGGCCTCCACCTGCTCGGGCGCCATATAGCGGGGAGTGCCGAGGACCTGGCCGGTCCGGGTCATCATGGTGGCCTCGGCTTCAATGGATTTCGCCAGCCCGAAATCCATCACGAACAGATTGTCGGCCTTGTCGATCAGAATATTGTTGGGTTTCAGATCGCGATGGACCACTTCTTCCGAGTGGGCGGCATCCAACGCGCTGCAGAGTTGCTTGGTGAAACGCAAGGCCCGTTCGGGAGCCAGGCGGCCGGACTCCATCAATCTGCCGAGGTCCTGGCCCTCGACATACGCCATGGTAATGAACTTCATACCGCCGGCGTCGCCCAGATCGTGAATGCGCAAAATGTTTTTATGCGAGATCTTGCTGGACAGCAGTAATTCCTGGCGGAAGCGGGCCATGGCCGCGGGATTGGTGGCAAACTCCGGGCGGACCAGTTTGAGGGCCACGGTTCGCCCCAGCTCCTTGTCGCTGGCCCTGTAGACCGATCCCATGCCTCCTTCGCCCAGCAACGATTCGATCCGGTAGCGGGGGCCAAAATCGGTTCCCGGCTGCAGGGTGAGAGAAAACGCGCCGGAAAAGTGTACCGCCGTTTGCATCTGCGAATCGCCGGCGGGGGGCGGCGTGATCACTCCCGAAGCGACTCCCGGCGGTGGCGCCGGCTGGAGAGCGGCGACGGTATCGTCAGATCCGCCGAAACCCGCGGTTGTGTTCAGATCCGGCGCAGACAGGGCGCGGCCACAACGCGAGCACGAGGTGGTCCCTGCGGGATGCGCAAGCTCGCAATAGGGACACACCATACCGACGACTTCCCGTCAGGCCTTTCGATGATAAGGTTGCCTCTTGATTATGAGCCAGAATTCGCAAACGTTTCAACCTAGTTGTGTTTATCAAAGGTATTGAAAATAGTCGTGTGATAGAATCGCTGCACTACTCGAACCGCGGTGCAACCGACCAAGCCACCCTCCGCCCAAGCCTGGCTCACGCTGTTTTCCTCTTTCTGCACGCTTGCGGTGGCATTCTCGTTCGGTCTGTTTTCGCTGCCCGTGTTCTATCCCGCGCTCGTGAAAGCGTTTGGCTGGAATCGCGCCAGCGTGGCCGCGGGAGGTTCTATCGTTTTGCTGCTCATCGGAATCATGTCTCCAGTGATAGGCTGGCTAGTCGATAAGTACTCGGCGAAGCTCGTGCTCCTGGTCGGCATGTGCATCGGCGCCCTCGCTTTGGCGCTACTCTCGCTCACCCGGTCCCTGGGAGAGTATTATGCGTTCTGTGTCTTACTGGGACTCGGGACTTCGGCGGTTTCGATTCTACCGAATTCACTGCTCGTCGCTCCCTGGTTCGTCAATCGGCGTGGCGTGGCGGTTGGGTTCGTGAATGCAGGGATCGGGCTCGGGGGGATCGCTCCTCTCGTCGCCAACTGGCAGATTCGCGAACACGGGATTTCGGGCGCCTTCGTCTACCTGGCGTGCTGCCTCGCCGTGCCGTTCGTGTTGTGTATGGCGGTTGTCCGGCGCGCACCCACGACCACCGCACGCGAAATTCCGCGAGCGCCGGCCCGGAGTGCGCCATCGGCAGGGGAATTGTTGCGCATGCCGATGTTCTGGATCTTCGGAATCAGCCTCTTCTTTGCCGCGCACGCCATGCTCGCCATTCAACAGCACCTGGTGTTGTACCTTACCGGCCAAGCCGTATCGGGACGGCGCGCAGCTTTGGCGCTGAGTATCGCAATCTGGTCGAGCGCTGCCGGCAAACTGCTGAGCGGCGCCACTGCCGACCGGTATTCGGCCCGTCTCGCCATGATGCTGAGCGTCCTGTATGTGGGGCTGGGAGTTGCGGGCGTTTTAGCGGTGGCGCCCGCGTCGGAACTCATCTTTGTGGTCGCCGTGATTTTCGGGCTGGGCTACGGCGGCATTTTCAACGCCTCGCCCACGATTATTTTTGAATATTTCGGCACTCGGAATGTGGGCGCCGCCATGGGGCTGCTGCTCGTCTTTTTCGGCCTCGGCACTTCCAGCGGCGGTTTGCTGGCCGGCTATCTTTTCGATCAGACGCATGGGTATGCGACGCCGTTCAGCATCGACCTGGTTCTTGCCTGCGTCGGCCTGCTGCTGTTGCTGGTCAGCGGCAGACAAACGCGCTCGGCTGCCGCGCCGAACCTCGAATCGGAGTCTTCCCTGGCCTGAGTCCATAAAGGAGCGAATCGACCCATTGATTTTTGAAGGCACATGCTGGAAGTTTGGTCACAACATTCCGACCGATCTGATTACGCCCACGCACATTACGCTTCGGCCGATCCACGAAATGGCAAAGCATGTTCTCGAGACCGCGGACCCGGACTTTCCGAAAAGAGTTCAGCCAGGCGACATTCTGGTGGCCGGGCGTAATTTCGGCTGTTCCTCCGGACGCGCGATTGCGGCCAAGGCCCTGAAGGCCACCGGGATCAGCGCGGTGGTTTGCGAACTGTTCGCGCGCACGTTTTACCGGAACGGGCATGAGATTGGCCTGCCGCTGCTCGAAGCGCCGGGCGTGCACGATCTGGTGGCGACCGGCGATCGCGTGCGCGTGGATATCCGCGCCGGACTGTTTGAGAATCTCACTTCCGGGCAATCGCTGCGCGGCACACCTCCACCGGAGTTCCTTCTCGAAATGGTGCAAGCCGGCGGATTGATTCCTCTGCTGAAATCCGGTTCGCGATTCTTCCTGACCCGCTCATGAGCCTGTTGCTGACGAACGACGACGTCGCGAGGGCGCTCACGCCGGAGGACGCGATCGCGGCGACGGAAGCCATTTACGGCGAACTGGCCGAAGGCACGGCCATCAACCGCCCGCGCAGCCAGACCTACATGCCGGTCGAGTCCAGAGAGCACCCCGGGTTTCGGTATCGATTCAAATCGCAGGAAGGCAGCGGCGTTTCGAGCGGCGTTTGGGCGCTTCGCATCACCTCCGACATGGCCGGATTTTCGTACACGGCCGGCGTCAAGCGCCGCCGCATTCTGCCGGTCGCCGCCGGGAACCGGTATTGCGGTCTGGTAATCCTGTTCGATATCGAGCGGATCGAGCCAGTGGCCTTCATGCCCGACGGCGTGATTCAGAAATTGCGAGTCGCCGCGTTGAGCACCGTCGGAGCGAAATTTCTGGCGCCGTCGAAACCGAAAACCCTGGGCCTGTTCGGCAGCGGGTGGCAGGCCGACGCCCACATCGATTTTCTGTGTCACCAGTTTCCGTTCGAGCGCGTGAAGGTGTACAGCCCGAACCAGGAGCACTGCCGCGAGTTCTGCCGCAACAAGAGCGCGCAGCTAGGCCGCTCCGTCGAGCCGGTGGATTCGCCCGAGAAGGCCGTGACCGGCAGCGATTTCGTACAAGCCGCCACGGCCGCCTGGGACGCGGTCTTTGATGGCCGCCTGGTGGAGCGCGGGATGTACGTTTGTTCCATCGGCGGATCCGACGCCAGCAACAAGCGCCGCGAAATCGATGATGAGACCATTCGTCGCGCGAACCTCTACGTGGTGCATTCCAAGGAGGTGGCCCGCCTGGATCAGTCGCCGGATGTCTGGGAAGTGGCGCAAAAAAGGATCAAGCCCTGGGACGCGATCGTGGAAGTGCAGGACCTGGTGGCCGGTAAGGTCCAAGGCCGGACCTCTCCGGACGAAATTACCGTCTTCAACAACAACACCGGCGCCGGAACGCAGTTTGCCGCGCTCGGCTCCGCCGTGCTGCGCCGCGCGCGCTCGATGGGATTGGGAAGAGAGATTCCAACCGAATGGTTCCTGGAGGACGTCTCGCCGTAATGCTGAACCGGGAGAGGCTTTCGCAATTCACACAACTGATGGCCGAGCGGCATTGGGACTTGTTGCTCTTCTACGGCCATACCTGGCGCAAGGATTTCTTCCGGTGCGTGCTCAACGTGAATTTCTCGGGGCCATACGCGCTGGCGGCGCTCGATTGCTCGGGCGAACTCCGCTCCTTCGTATCCGACCCGTGGGACGCCGAGGCGATCACCGAATGCGCGGCATCTGTTGATTTTCTTGCCGGCCTCCAGCAGCTCGCAGCGCGCCGCGGCACGGTCGCCATTGCCGGAATGGAAATGATGGAAGCGCAGTTTGTCCAGGCGTTTTCAAACCCCGTTTCGGCCACATTTGACGTCGAGGAGATTCGCCGCGTCAAGACCCCGCGCGAGATGGAACTGATGCGGCACGCGGCCGATCTGGCCGACCGCGGCTATCAATATTTCGCCGGCGTGATCGAAGTTGGAATGACAGAATACGAGCTGGTGGCGGAGGTCGAAGGCTTTCTCAAAACCCACGGCGCCGAGGACAATTTCATGCTCATTGCTTCGGGCGGCACCGAAGTCACCGGAATGAAACCTCCCACCAGCCGCCGCTTTTGCGAGGGCGATTCGGTGACGACCGAGCTGACGCCGCAGGTAAACGGCTACTGGGCCCAGATTTGCCGCACGCTCGTTCTGGGCGAACCGAATGCGAAACAGCGCGAGGCCTTCTCATTATTCTCCGAAGCGCAGAAAGCCGCCGAGGATTTTCTCAAGCCGGGCGTCAACATCGCCGACGTCGCCCGCGTGCAGAATGACGTCTTTCGCAAATATGGCTATGGCGAGTACACCGGCCCGAAGTACACCCGCGTGCGCGGCCACGGCCTGGGGCTCCACTGCGACGAGAACCCATATGTGCTCGAGGACGTCAATTACACGGTTAAGGAACGCATGACCCTCATCGCGCACCCCAATACCTATCTGCCGCTCTCCGGATACATGGTGTTCGGCGATTCGCTGGTGGTGACCGCCGGCGGCTGCGAACGGCTGAATCGAACCGAAAGGAAGCTCTTTCAAAAGTGAAGCGAGGCTGGATCACCTGGGATCAATCCGAACTGCCGCGCGCGGCATTCGAGGCGCGCCTGAAGACCGCTCGCCAGCTCCTTGCGGAGCGGGATCTCCCGGCCCTCGTTGTCTACACCGACGTCTGGCGCTCAAACCGCGTGCGGCATTTTTCCAATTTCATGCCGTACTGGAACCGCGCGCTGCTGGTGATTGCGCGCGACAATCCGCCCCTGCTGCTGTGCGGGCTGTCCCCGCGCGTCTATCCGTGGATTCGCTCAGTAACAATCCTCGAGGAAATTCTGCCCAGCCCCAACCTTCCCCAGCGGATCCTGCAGCTTTGTACCGAGCGAGGCTGGACGCGCCTTGGCGCGCTCGACTTCGACCGCTTCCCCTACGACTTGCGCACGCCGCTCTCATCCTTCGCCATCGAAGACGTCTCTCTGCCCGACGCAGTTGATGAATGGGAGATCTCGCTGCATCGTCAGGCAGCAAGAATGGCGCGAGAGGGTCTGGCGGAAGAGATGACGCAAGGCATCGGGCTCAGCGACCACGAATTCACGGGCCGCCTGGAACGTAGATTCCGGCTCGCGGGCGCCGAAGATCTGATTATTCTTCTAACGAACGGACGAACGCCGCCGGCGCCAGCGCGCGGAGACAAGCTCGGAGAATTCTTTTCCGTGGCGCTCGCCCTCGAATATCGCGGCCATTGGGTCAAGATGGCAAGAAACGCGGTAGGTCAGGTCTCCGACCTGCCCGTCACTGCGTACACCGAAACCCTTTCCGGCTCCTATCCGTACGAATCCGGCCGCGGCCCCATATTCGCGGCGCGCTGGGAGACGGCGCACAACGGCCTCCGGCTCTTCCACGGCGATACCTACCTCCGCGCGAATAAAGGAACCGAGCTCCTATGAACGTGGTCGAGAAGATTCTGGCCCAAGCCAGCGGCCGGAAGCAGGTCGCGCCCGGAGACGTCGTCGTCGCCAATGTCGACCTAATGGTGATGCATGACATCAGCTCAAACATGGTCATGAGAGTTCTCGAAACCGAGATGGAAAACGCGGCGATCCAAGACCCGTCGCGCATTGTCTTCGTCTTCGATCACAACTTCTCGCCGGCTACGCAGCTGGCGGCCGAAACGCTGGCCAACGTACGGCGTTTCGCGGCCCGGCACGGCATCCGGCACGTTCTCGACGGCGGCAGCGGGAGCGTTCATCATGCCGTCATCGAAAGCGGTCTGTGGGCCCCCGGGCAAGTCATCATCGGTTGCGATTCCCACACACCGATTTACGGAGCTCTCGGCGCCTTCGCCACCGGCGTGGGTAACAACTCGATGGCCGCGCTCGGATTCGCACATAGCCAAGCTTGGTTTCGCGTGCCGGAAACCCGTCAAGTGATTTTTCGTGGACATACGCGCCCGGGCGTCGGCGCGCGGGACATCGCGCAGCACATGGTCGGCTTCATCGGCGAAGACGGCGCCGTATACCAGGCCTTAGAATATGCCGGCCCCTATATCGACTCACTTTCCGTCGAAGACCGCGTGCTATTTCCGCTGATGTCCATCGATATTGGCGCCAAGTGCGGGTTCATCAATCCCGACGAGAAGACCGCGGAGTTTGCCCGCGCCTTCTCCCACCAGGAGAATTTCGATCTGCCGCGCAACGATCCCGGCACGAGGTACCAAGACACTCTGGAAATCGATGTCAGCCGCATCGAGCCACAGATCGCCTGTCCGCCGGCCGTGGGGAATGTACAGGCAGTCGAAGGCGTCGCGGGGGTCCCGGTCAACGTCGCCGAAATCGGCGGCAGCACCGGCGGACGGCTCTCGGACATTCGCCAGCTCGCGGAAGTTTTCAAAAACCGTAAAGTGCATTCTGGCGTACGGCTGCAAGTGGTGCCGGCTTCGCGCGGAATCTATCGCGCTGCCTTACGGGAGGGCCTCATCGAAGTTCTGTTCGACGCGGGAGCCAACATCTTTCCACCCAGCGCCGGATCCAACCAGGCATTCAATATGGGGGCACTGGCGGAGGACGAAGTCATGATTTCCAACCAGGCCCGCAACTTCCCCGGCCGCAACGGACACCCGAAGGCCCGGCATTATCTCGGTTCGGCGCTCACGGTCGCGGCTTCCGCGTTAAACGGCCGTATCACGGACCCCCGCACGCTGCTCTAACGCGCCAATTGGGCCTTCAGGTACTCGGCCAATCCCCCCAACTCGAGAATTCTTCGCACCGATTCAGGCATCTGCGGAAAAGAATATTCATTGGCGGCTTTCTGGATTTTCCCCCCGGCCAAATCGATGCGAATCTCATCGCCTTCCGCCGCCGCGTCGTATAACTCCGGGCACTCGACGATCGGCAGCCCATCGTTGATCGCATTTCGATAAAACGTCCGCGCGAACGAACACGCCACCACGGCTTTAATGCCGAGGCCTTGAATCGCCGTCGCCGCCTGCTCGCGCGCGCTGCCGCAGCCGAAGTTGCGGCCGGCCACCAGGATGTCAAATCCGCGCAGTTTGCCCGGAAATCCTTCGCCCAGCATTTCGAACGCATGCTGGCCCAGCCGCTCCTGATCGATGTAGATCAGGTACCGCCCGGGAATAATGATGTCGGAGTTGATATTGTGCCCGAACTTGTAGATCTTCCCCTGAATGACGGATTCCATGGTCTACTCGAATTCGCGAGGATCAGCAATCGCGCCCTGGATGGCCGAAGCCGCCAACGTCGCGGGACTGGATAGATAGATCGACGATTTGTTGCTGCCCAGGCGGCCGAGGAAATTCCGGTTCGCGGTCGACAAGCACACTTCGCCGTCCGCCAGCATGCCTCCATCGCCAGCACAGGCGCCGCATCCCGGGTTCGTCACCATGCCGCCGGCCTCCAGCAGCGTTTGCAGCACACCGCTGTTCATTGCTTCCAGCATGATTTTCTTCGAACCCGGCGTGATGATCAGCCGCACCCCCGGATGCACGTGCCGCCCCTTCAAAATCTTAGCCGCGATCGCGAGGTCCTCATATTTCGCGTTGGCGCACGAGCCGAGAAACGCCTGGTCAATGTGGGTTCCCGCCACTTCGCCGATAGGTTTCGTGTTCTCCACCTCGTGCGGGCAGGCCACCATCGGCTGCAGCTCGGACAGCTCGACCTCGATCTCCCGTTCGTAAACAGCCCCGGCGTCAGCATAGACAGGATGATATGGCCTGTCGGCCAATCGCCCGCGCAGGTACTCCGCGGTTTTCTCGTCCGGCGGCACGAACACGCACTTGACTCCCATTTCCATCGCGAGATTGGCCATCGTCATTCGCTCCGATACCGACAGCTCGGGAATGGCGCTGCCATAAAATTCAACCGACTTGTACCCGCACCCGTCCGCACCCAGTTTGCCGATCAGGTACAGCATCAGATCCTTGGAAAACACGCCGTGCCCAAAGCGCCCGTCGAGCGTGATTTTGAATGTTTCCGGCACCTTCATCCACAGCTTCCCGGTCAGCCACACCGATGTGACTTCGGTGTAGCCGATCCCGGTTCCCAGCGCACCCAGGCTGCCGTAGATCGTGCAGTGCGAATCGGTACCGACGATCAAATCCCCGGGCGCTATGTGCCCCGCCTCCATTAATACAAGGTGCGCAATTCCGGCGTCCACGTCATAGAATTTGCGCACGCCATGCTCGCGCGCGAAATTGCGGGAGGTCTGCTGGTCAGCGGCGTATTTTTCGGTTTTGGCCGGCGAGATGTGATCGAGCACGATCGCCAGCCGTTCCGGATCGTAGAGCTTGGTGGCCCCGATTCGTTTCATCACGCTCACCGAACGCCACGTGGCGGTGTGGCTCATTACGAGGTCCGGATACGCTTCCACGATCTCGCCGGGCCGCACCGTCGAGTTGCCGGATTTTGCCGAAAGAATCTTCTCGGCGATGGTCATCAGTCTCGATCATAGCGTAGCGGCCCGGCCAATCTGTTTTCCACGGTAAAGATCGCATGCGCCACCACGTCAGAACGCGATCCGGAGCACCACTTGTGCTCGGCGCGCATTCGTCCCGTCCGGGAAGCCCTGGGAGGCGATCCCCGCGCCCAGGCCGGGAACAGGAAG
>Ga0335079_10003857_pt1 | contig 17263 bp, 17 predicted proteins | sample Lox_Sample_33_FD_206719 | JGI IMG/M metagenome (GOLD analysis project Ga0335079, IMG submission 206719) | Soil microbial communities from Loxahatchee National Wildlife Refuge, Florida, United States - Lox_Sample_3.3 | ecosystem: Environmental > Terrestrial > Soil > Wetlands | place: USA... | reverse complement strand
GCCGCCGTAGGCTGACAGGAAGTTATGCTGCGAGTGAAACTGATCGATGATGTTGCCGCGGTCATAGAGCGAATCGGTCTGCGCATCGTCGTTGCCCATCACGCCCGCCGCTTGGCGCGTATCGAGCGCGTAGAAGGGGCGGTTGACGGCGAAGTCGTGCAGGTGACCGTCGCTGTTGTCCGCGTAGGCGAGACTGACGTCGGTCCAGGTGCCGAAGGCATGGGTGTTCGACACCGCGAGGAGCGATGAGGTGCGATCGACGTTGATGGTGTGGCTCACCGCGACGTCGGTGCCGGTGCCGGCGAGATTGAGCTCTTCCAGCTGCACGCCGGTGGAGTTGGTGCCGCCGGAGCGCGAGTAGTTGAAGCCGGGATTGAGCGTCCAGACGTCCCGGGTCGTCACCCGCAGGTCGACCTTGCCATCGTGATATTTCACGGCGCGGATCCAGGCGTCGTAGAAGTAGTTGTTGGAGCGTAATATCCGCTCAGTCTCATCGATCAGGCGCCGTGAGTAGCGGTCGCCGGGCTTGAAGAGCAGCTGGTGGCGGATCACGCCGGCGCGTGTCCTGCCATGCAGGTGGTCGGCGAGCCGGAACAGGCCGATGTTGTCCTTCGGATCATCGAGGTTGAAGATGTTCTGGTTGTCGATGAGGATCTCGCCGATGACGGCCCCGGATGCCTCGAGCTCCTTGTCGGAGGGGATACCGGGCGTCTCGGGAGGCGGCACCCCGACCGGCAGCGGCCGCGAGGCGCCTTCCCCGTCCGTCTCCATCGCGGGCTCATCGGCCGCGTGCGCCGCGAGCGGCAACAGCAGGACGAGAAGGAGCGCGACGGCCTGATGCCGCACGAGGAGCTGAATTTCCCTGCGCTTGAGCCGCAGCATCCTAGGCATCCGATTATTGTGCCCTGCTGGTGGCAGGGGCGGGGTGCGCAGGTAGCAGTTCCGGGCCCGTCGCTGCGGAGCGACGCTGGTGCGGCTCGAAATGTGACTCATTCCCGAGACGCGGGGGCGCGGGTGACGGCAAAGCTCACGAGGACTCGGATCGAGGGACGCACGCAGACCGGCGCGCGGCTTGCCGCCCCGGTGGGGCGCGCAGTCTGGGCGGCCGCGGTGCTGCTCGCCGCGATTGCAGCGGCGGCGCCTGCAGAGGCCGCACGCGAGGGCCCGGCGATCACGGTGTTCGCGGCGGCATCGCTCGCGGACGCGATGGATGAGGTCTCGCGTGCGTTCACCGCGAGCACGGGAACCGCGGGCGCAGGTCTATCGGCCCACATCCCCGTGCGCATCTCCTACGCGGCAAGCTCGGTGCTCGCGAAACAGATCGAGGCGGGTGCGCCGGCGGACGTCTTCATCTCGGCGGACATCGAGTGGATGGACTATCTCGAGAAGCGCCACCTCCTGCGCCCGGGCACGTGGCATCCGCTCCTCGGCAATCGCCTGGTGCTGATCGCACCGGTCGCGAGCAACGTCCGTGTGACGCTCGCGCCGCACGTGGATCTCATGGCGGCACTCGCGGGCGGGCGCCTCGCCACCGGAGATCCGGATTCCGTGCCCGCCGGCCGCTATGCGCGGGCGGCGCTCACCTGGCTCGGTGTGTGGGAGCAGATCGCCCCGGGGCTGGTGCGGGCCGAGAACGTGCGCGCGGCGCTCGAGTACGTGGCCCGCGGCGAGGCGAGTCTCGGGATCGTCTATCGGACCGATGCGCTCGCGGAAAAGCGCGTGCGGGTGGTCGACACCTTCCCCGGCGACAGCCATCCGCCGATCGTCTATCCCGTGGCCCTCACCGCGGGCGCTGCTCCCGAGGCCGCAGCCTTCGAGGCTTTCCTCGAGAGCAACGCCGCCCGGGAGATCTTCGCCCGCTACGGCTTCGAGCCGCTGCCCCTCAGAACTTCCCGGTCTGGTAGTCCGTGAAGGCCTGGTGCAGCTCCTCGTTCGTATTCATGACGAACGGGCCGTACTTGGCCACCGGCTCGCGCAGCGGCCGGCCGGCGACCAGGATCGCCCGCGCAGTCTTGCCATCGGCGCCGGTGCTCAGGCCTTCGATCTGCACCTGGGTGCCTGAGCCGAGCACGGCGAGCTCGTGGGTATCCACGGTCTTGGCCGACGCACCCTCGCCGACGCGAACCGAGCCCTCGAACACATAGAGGAACGCGGCGTACTCGGGAGCCAGCGCCTCGGTGAACCGGGCTCCCTGCTCCAGCGCAAGGTCCAGATACGTCGGATCCGTCGCCGGTTGCGCGATGGGGCCTGCGACCCCGCCCACGTTTCCTGCGATCACCTTGATGCTGACGCCCGGCGCCGGAGTCGCGGTCGGAATGCGCTCCGGCCCGAACTCCTGGTACCGGGGCGCGGTCATCTTCTCGCGCGCCGGGAGGTTCAGCCACAGCTGGAACCCGCGCATGCGGCCCTCCTGCTGCTCGGGCATCTCCGAGTGCACGAGACCGCGTCCCGCGGTCATCCACTGCACGCTCCCGGGGACCAGTACGCCCTCGTTGCCGTGGTTGTCGCGATGGCGCATGCGGCCATCGAGCATATAGGTGACGGTCTCGAAGCCGCGATGCGGATGATCCGGGAAGCCCGCGATGTAGTCCTCGGGTTTGTCGGTGCCGAATTCGTCCAGCATGAGAAAAGGATCGAGGTCAGGAAGCTGCGGCTGCCCGATGACCCGGCGCAGCCGCACGCCCGCACCGTCGGACGTCGGCATACCGCGCACGACCCGCTGTACGGTGCGTGTGGCCAGCTCGCCGTTCATGGTGAATCTCTCCTTCAGGTGAATCATGCAACTATCAGGTCAGAAGCGCTCGTTTCAAGGCAAAGCGAACGCCTCACTCAGGCCGCGAGCGCCTGAGCCGAGGCGATCTCGGCACGCGCCGCCGCGAGGCTCGCCTCGCGATGCTCGCTCGACAACGCGAGTCCCTCGGCGTGCACGAAGCGCACGTTCCTGATGCCGAGAAACCCGAACAGGAACCTGAGGTAGGACTCGCTGAACTGGCCGTGATCCGCCGCCGCGCGCGTGCCGCCGCGCGCCATCGCGACGATGATCTCCTTGCCCCCGGCGAGCCCCTCGGGGCCGTTCGCCGTGTAGCGGAAGGTCCGCCCCGCGACGCTGATGCGATCGATCCACGCCTTGAGCTGGGAGGGGATCGAGAAGTTGTAGATCGGCGCGCCGATCACGATGACATCCGCGGCGAGAAACTGCTCCAGTGCCTGCGCGTTGCGGGCGCTCTCGGACTCATCGCTCCGCGCGAGGGAGGCCGGTGAGAGGTGCGGCAGCCCCTCGGCCGCGAGGTCGAGATAGGTGACCTCCGTCCCGGGGTGGGTGGCCACGTAACGGGTGACGATCTCCTTCGTCAGCATGCGGCTCGCCGAGGCGCCGCCGAGGATGCTCGAGTCGATATGCAGAAGGTTCATGGGTGCTCTCCTATTGCCTTGCGGCTTGAGAGAGAGCCTAATAAATAGAACGATAGTTGAGTATCCAGTTAAATTGGAACACATCGTTCTATATTTGGTATGAATTGAGGGCGCTCATGCAGCCGCTCGAGGGCTTTTACTACTTCACCCAGGTGGTCGATAAGGGCGGCTTCGCCAAAGCCTCGCGCGCACTCGGGATTCCGAAGTCGCGCCTGTCGCGGCACGTCGCGGCGCTGGAGACTCGGCTCGGCGTGCGGCTCGCCAATCGCTCGACGCGGCGCTTCGTCGTGACGGATGTCGGGCATGAGGTCTACCAGCACGCGACCGCGATGCTCGCCGAGGCGGATGCCGCGCTCGAGGTGGTGGAGTTCGCGCGCGCCAAGCCCTGCGGCACGATCCGCGCGAGCTGCCCCGTGGCGCTCGCACAGTCCTCGCTCGCGCCGCTCCTGCCGGCCTTTCTCGAGCAGTACCCCGCGATCCGCCTCGAGCTGCACGTGAGCAACCGTCGCGTCGACGTGCTGGCAGAGAGCTTCGATGTGGCGCTGCGCGTGCGTACCCGGCCGACGGGGGAGGACGGGCTCGTGATGCGCACCTTCCGCGAGGTGGATGAGTTCCTGGTGGCGAGTCCCGCTTACCTCGGGCGCTCGCCGCCGCTCACCGAGCCCGCGGAGCTCAAGGCGCACACGACGCTCGACTATGCGGGTGAATTCGACCGGCGCCCGTGGGAGCTCCTCGGCCCCGCGGGCCAGAGGGGTTCCTTCGAGCATCAGCCGCGCATCGTCTGTCATGACTTCGTGGTGCTGCGCGCGGCGGTGATCGCAGGTCTGGGGGTCGCGCGGCTACCGGAGAGCGTGGTGCGCGAGGATCTCAGGAGCGGGGCACTCACGCGCGTGCTCTCCGATTGGCGCAGCCCCCAGGGGATCGTGCACGTGGTGTTCCCGACCCGCCGCGGCATGCTGCCCGCGGTGCGGGCATTCATCGATTTTCTCGCCGCGCGCCTGGCGGCGACGCTCTGAAGTCAAAGGACTGTCAGCCGCCCCCGCGGGCGGTGCGTTCTATCAGGCAAACGGGCCGCGCGCGGCACGCGCTTCCGGGCAAGCCGTAAACCGTGGCGCTGCGCAGCAGCCCACGCCTTAGACTAGGGGACATCCGCAGGTCGGAGTTACCGACGTATGAGAGCCTGCCGCACATTCGCCTGTTTCGGGCTCGCGCTCCTCGGGGTCCTTGCCCTGACGGTGCCCGCTGGTGCGCGTGCGGATGATCCCGACCCGCCGGGGCGTGCCGCGCGCCTGGGCTACCTCGAGGGTGCGGTCTCGCTCGAGCCCGCCGGCACGCAGGACTGGACTCCTGCCGAGCGCAATCGGCCGCTCACCACGGGCGATCGGCTGTGGACCGATCAGGACGCGGTCGCCGAGCTCGATGTCGGCTCCGCGGTCGTTCGCCTCGGAGCGATGACCGGATTCGCGTTCCTCAATCTCGATGACAGTCACGCGCAGATGCAGCTCTCCGCGGGGGTCATCATCGTGCGTGTATGGGACCTGTCCCAGGGGCAGAACTACGAGATCGACACGCCGAATCTCGCGCTCGCGCTTCAGCAGCCGGGCGTCTACCGCATCGAGGTCGACGAGTCCGGCGGCACGACGACCATCAAGGTGAGCGAAGGCGAGGCGCTCGCGATCGGCTCCGACCAGTCGATCCCGATCACCACGCAGCAGGTCATGACCTTCGCAGGAACCAGCACGCTCTCCTACAGCGCGGCGACTCTGGGCGGGCCGGACGACTTCGACACCTGGTCCGCAGCGCGCGACAACCAGGAAGAGCAGTCGCCCTCCTGGCAATACGTCGCCGACGACACACCGGGTGGCGTTTCACTCGATGACAACGGGCGCTGGATGGATACGCCGCAGTACGGTCCGGTGTGGACACCGGTGGTCGCCGTCGCCGGCTGGGTTCCCTACCGCTTCGGGCACTGGGCATGGGTCGGCCCCTGGGGCTGGACGTGGATCGACGATGCGCCGTGGGGCTATACACCGTTCCATTACGGCCGCTGGGTTTTCTGGGAAGGCTCGTGGTGCTGGGTGCCGGGGCCGCGCGGCTCGCGCCCGGTGTTTGCGCCGGCGCTGGTCGCGTGGACGGGCGGATTGCCGCCGCCTCCGGGCAGCATCGCGCGCAGTGTCGGCTGGTTCCCGCTCGGGCCGCGCGAGGTGTACGCGCCCGCCTACCCGGTAAGCAACGCCTATCTCCTCAGGGTCAACCGCGCCAACACGACGATCACGAGCGAGACCTACGTTACCAACGTCTACCAGAAGCAAGTGACCAACGTCCGCTACGTCAACGGCACGACGAGCGCCGTCACGACCGTGCCGCAGAATGTATTCACCTCGGCGCAGGGCGTCGCGAAGCATACGCTGCCGGTGACCGCGGGCGCGCTGGCTGCGATGACAGTCGTGGCGGCGGCGCCCTCGATCGCACCGAGTCATCAGAGCGTCCTCGGAGCTGCGACGGGAGCCAAGGGACATCCGCCGCCGGCGCTCGTCAATCGCCCGGTGGTGGCACACACGCCGCCGCCGCGCGCACCGGTGTCCTTCGACCGGCAGCTCGCCGCGATCCAGGCGAACGGCGGCCGGCCGCTCGCGCCAGGAGAGCTCGAGCGGCTGCAGCCGGGGGCACCGACCGCCGAGGTGCACATGCTGCCGGGCAGGCCCTCGCATGTGGAGACTCAGCCGCAACCGCTACCGAGCCTCGGCGACCGCGCCCGCGCGCTCGAGAGCCCGTCGATTCCGCCTGCAACGACGACGACGCGCACGTTCGTCGGCGAGGCGACACCCGCCCCGATGCCGACGCAGACACCTGCGCCGCGCACGGACCGCCCGCCGTACGCCTCGCCGCGCTCGTATTCGACGGAGGGGGCGTCGCACCCCACCGGCCTGCCGCCGGCCATCTCCGTGTATCACAACGACAATCCGTCGCCGCAGATTGAAGTCAAGCCCGTGCCGGTGCCGGCGGAGCCCGGTGGCGAGCGCACGCCGCGTACGCCGTCATCCAACACGTCGGTGCCCCCGCGCCTTCAGCCGCCGGCGCAGCCGCAGAAGGCAGAGTCACGCCCGCAGGCGACGAAGAAGGAGTCGCGGGAGGAGCCGGGGCCGAAGACGGATAAGACGAGGGAGAAGGGGGACAGGTAGCCGCTTCACTTCTGGCGAAGGTCGGCCGTGAAGCCGATACCCCGACTCTTGGGCGCGACAGGATTCATCAGGCCACGGATCGTGGCGAGGATGGCGGCGATCGTTTCATCGTGCGTGGCCAGGCGTCTTTCGAGACGAGCCTCCAACTGGTCGAGCTTTAGAGCGAGTTCCTTGTTGGCATTGAAGGTTTCTCTTAGCCTGACAAAGGCGCGCACAACGTAGACTCCCATCGCCGCGGCACGCGGGCTGTTCAACACATTTGCCGCCTGTATAGCGCCGTGCTCGGTGAAAGCGAAGGGGTGATATCGCCGGCCGCCCCAACTTGAGATCGCAAATTGCGATCTCAAGTTGGCGAGTTCCGCGGCGGTGAGCTGGAACACGAAATCCCGAGGGAAGCGCTCGGCATTGCGCTTCACGGCCGCGTTAAGGCGACCTGTAGCGACGCCGTAGAGTGCCGCAAGCGCGCTATCCAGGATTACGCGTTGGCCGCGCATCAGAAGGATCGCGCGCTCGATGCTATCAATGGGGACTTCGTGGATACCGCGCGTCGGCCCACTACTTGCACGGCGTGCAGGGGTCTTAGTCGGATTCATACTGCAGCACTTCGCGCTCCAAATCTCTGACAAAGTCCCGGACCTCCTCCCGGGTGCAGACCTGCCCGTCGAGTAGCGCGTGCAAGACCGCTTCCAGGTGCACGCGCATCGCCACCGCCACGACGGTCGGTGAATAGCGCAATCCCTCGAGGAAATCGTTCAGTTCATCGAGGCACTCCTCAACCGTTCCATCAGAAGGACTCGTGTCCGCGAATGACATGAGCTCGCTCCGCGTGCAATTCAGTGGCGCAACGATACACGACTTGTGCGACGGGGGTCCGTCGCTTGCTTGCGTGAACCCCATTTCTGCACGAACACGAACGCAACGCACGATTCCAAAGCCGAGCGCGATCACTAGACTGCGCTGCGACGACACCGAACTAACACTTGTCGTCGAGGAGTATCACGATGAACAGTTTCACTCTCACGGCGGTCGGGAACCTGGCGCGAAACCCGGACCTGGTATCCAAAGGCGAGAAGAGTTACGCGAAGCTGTGTCTCGTCGGCAACGACTATGCCGGCAAGGACGAGGAGGGCGCAGCACGAGAGGTTACGACCAGTCTGTGGTTCGTCGCGTTCGGCCCGCTGGGCGAGTCCATCGCGCGTCATGCGCGCAAGGGCGATCAGCTGATCCTCGAAGCGCGCGTTCGCACCAGCAACTGGACCGACGAACAGGGCGAAAAGCAGTACGACCACTCGTTCATCGTCCAGGGATTCCGTTTCGGGGCGCCGGGCAAGTTGAAGCGCGAAGAGCGCGAAGCGCGTCGCGGTGAAGAGGCCCGTAGCGCGGGCGCAGCACACGCCTGAGCCAGCCGCGCAATCCACGTCTCAGCCAAGGAGGTCAGCGATGAACGGCACACGAATCGCTCGGGTGAGATTTCCGCTCCGTGGCACGGCTGCCCTGCTGGTCACAATGGCCCCGACGCTTGCTCTGGCCCAGGCGGCCTCGCCCTTCATGACCGGCGCTACGGCCCTGCAAACGAACATCCTCGCCTGGCTCACACCGATCGCCATAATTTTGATCATGGCGCTTGGGGCCATGGCCATGGCGAACCGAATGTCGTGGGGGTGGTGCATCGGCGCAATTCTGGGGATAGCCATCGCCTTTGGTGCGCCCCAAATCGTGACCTGGGTGCGTGGAATGTTCGGCGTCTGAGACGCGCCCATGGCCAGCCGTAACGCCGGGCTCATCGCCGATCCGTTGTTCGTCGGCGCCACGCGGCCGCCGATGCGCTGGGGCGTCACTTACTCTGCTCTGCTCTTTAACCTGGTCTTCACGATGGAGGCTTTCCTGCTTACGAAGAACCTACTGACCCTGCTGGTGTGTGCGCCGATTCACGGTCTATCCGTCCTGCTGTGTGCGCGGGACCCGCGGTTCTTCGATCTCGCGATGCTGTGGAGCCGCACCCGGCTGCCGGCAGCACTTGCGAATCTCTCGCATTGGAAGGCGAGCAGTTACAGCCCGCTGAGGCTGGATTTCCCTCGTCGAGGCGGCAGACGCACTGCGCTGCCCGGAAACTGCGGCGCTCCCTGGGAGCGGATGCGCAATGAGTAGCGCTTCATGGGCAGCCGCGCTGCATCGGGAGCGTGCCGCCGCTGAGCACATCCCCTATACGGCCCACGTTGCTGAACGCGTTGTGGCTACCGCACGTGGGGATTATCTCCAGGTATTCCGCCTTGGCGGCGCGAGCTTCGAGAGCGCGGACGACGAGCAGCTGAACAACTGGCACGAGAGACTGAACGTACTCTGGCGAAACCTCGCGAGCCCGGATCTGTCGCTTTGGACGCATGTGATTCGCCGCCGTCAGCGCACGACGGCCGCGCCCGCGCCGCGTATTAGAGGGTTTGCGGGAGCGCTGGCAGCGCGCTACGCGGGCCGTCTGGGCGGAGAAACGCTCATGGTGAACGAGTTATATCTGGCGATCCTCTATCGCCCGACCGCAAGTCTCGCCGCAGGATTCGTAGCGCGTGCGTTCGCCCGGGCAGGTCGCCCTGACCCGGCCGGTGAGCTGACTCAGGCCCTCGATACTTGCGGGAAACTTGCACAGACCGTTCGAGCGTCGCTCATGCGCTATGACCCGGAAGCGCTCGGGATCTATCGGCTGGGAAATATCTGGTGCTCAAGCCTTCTCGAATATCTGGCGGCATTGGTCAACGGGGAGTCGCGCCGCGTGCCACTGCCCAGGGGGCCAATCAACGAAGCGTTGGTCACCACCCGCTTGCTCTTCGGGAACGAGGCAATCGAGTACCGCACGCCCTCGGCAACTCACGTAGGAGCCATTCTCGGCATTAAAGAATACCCGACACCGAGTGTAGTCGGAATGTACAACCGACTCTTGTCCGCGCCTTTCTCGCTGGTGCTGACGCACTCGTTCACGTTCCTCAGCAAAGCCTCAGCGCAGTCGCTGCTGCAAAGGCAGTTCTATCGCATGGCGAATGCCGGCGATTTTGCCGTATCGCAGGCAGTGCAACTCAAGGATGCGCTCGATGGACTTACGAGCAACGAATTTGTAATGGGCGACCACCACTTCTCGCTGCAGGTGATCGCTGAGCTCGGGGAATGCGCCACGCAGAGAGATGACCGGCGGCTGCAACCATTGAACGATTGCGTGGCACTGGCTCGCAGCATGCTGGCGGACACGGGTATGACCGTGGCGCGCGAAGATCTGGCTCTCGAAGCCGCCTTCTGGGCGCAATTGCCCGGCAACTTCGCCATGCGCCCCCGCAAGGCACCGATCACCTCGCGAAACTTTGCGGCGATGGTGCCGTTTCACAACTTTCCCCTCGGACGCGCAAGCGGCAACCATTGGGGTGACGCGTTGACGTTGCTGTGTACGCGCGCCCGGTCCCCATACTATTTCTCGCTGCATGCGAGTGATCCCTCGGACCCCGATGGGGGCAGCCGCAAGGACACCGGGCATACGTTCATATGCGGGCCAACCGGCTCCGGTAAGACCGTGTTCATCGGCTTTCTGGTGGCCATGCTCGAGCGGCAGGGTGCCACGCAGATCATTTTCGACAAGGATCGCGGCCTGGAGATTCTCGTGAGGGCCCTGGATGGGGAGTATCTCGCTCTTCGGCACGGAGCGCCGACGGGCTTCAATCCCCTGCAGCTCCCCACGGCAGCCGCACATGTGGAATTCCTCAAGACCTGGTTGCATATGCTGGTCCGCGCGCCGGGAGCGCGACCCTTGACGGCCCGTGAGGAGAGTGATCTCGAGCAGGCGCTACGTGGCACTTTGGCCCTGGCCGGGCCCGCCCGCCGGTTATCTAGGCTGCTGGAGTTTCTCGACTCCACAGACGCAGAAGGAATCCATGCAAGGCTGGCGCGCTGGTGCGCCGTGAGCCGTGGCGATTACGCCTGGGTTTTCGACAACCCTGAAGATTCGATCGTAGCGAGGCTTTCCGGTCGGGCAGTGGTTGGCTTCGACGCGAGTGAGTTCCTCGATCATGAGCTGACACGTGCCCCGGTGACACTCTATATGTTCCACCTGGTGCGGCAGTTGCTGGATGGCCGGCGTCTGGTGTGCTGGATGGACGAGTTCTGGAGGCTGCTCGCGGATTCCGCCTTCGAGAGCTTCGCGCGCGAAGGCCCGAAGACCTGGCGCAAGTTGAACGGGGTCATGTGTCTCGCGACACAAAGCCCGAGTGACGTCCTTAGCAGCCCGATCAGCCGAACCATCATCGAGCAGACCGCAACCAAGGTGTTTTTCCCCAATGCGGACGCCAGTGCTGAGGAATATACGGTGGGCTTCGGGCTGACGGATCGCGAGTTCCGTCTGATCAAGGAGCAGCTCGAGCCGGGATCGAGAACCTTCCTGGTGAAGCAGGGCCATCACAGCATCGTGTGCCGACTCGATCTTCACGGCTTCGACGGCGAGCTCGCTGTGATCTCAGGGCGTGCCCGTCACGTCGAGCACGTGCACCGCCTGATGGAGGAGCACGGTCGGGACCCCGAAGGATGGTTACCCATTTTCATGAGTGGCAGCCGATCGGAGTGATTGAGCGTTTCACCCCATTAATAAGGAGTCGCCATGCGCACGGAACGGATCCGCTTCCTGTTGGCATTGACTATGCTCTTAGGCGTTGCTCCTGCAGCGCACGCCCAGTTTGCCGTGATCGACGTAGCCGCTGTGACGCAGCTGGTCTCGGAGGTTCAGCAACTCGAGCAGCAACTGGCCACGGCGCGCAATCAGCTGCTGCAGGCCCAGGCGGAGTTCCAGGCCATGACGGGCAACCGCGGTCTGCAGTTGCTCCTGAGCGGCACCGTACGTAACTACCTGCCGCCCGACTGGTCGACTGTCGAGGGGGCGTTGCAAGGAGTAACCGGCGCCGCCGGCGCTTACCCGGCTCTGGCGGGGGACCTGACACGCGCGATCACCGCAAATGCGGTCCTGTCCCCTCAGCAGCTTTCGATGCTGCCGCCCGCCAACGGTCAGTCGTTGCAGGCTGGCCGCCAATCGGCCGCACTTCTGCAGGCGCTGACGCACGAAGCGCTCGCGAACAGCAGCGACCGGTTCGCAGCACTGCAACAGCTGATCGACGCGATCGGGTCGACCAACGACCAGAAGTCGGTTCTCGAGCTGCAGGCACGCATTGCGGCAGAGAGCGGCATGCTGCAGAACGAGCGCACAAAACTACAGGACCTTTATCAGGGAGTGCAGGCTGAGCAGTGGGCCAACGCGCAGCGCGCACGGGAGCTGATCGTTTCAGGTCACGGCCAGTTCTCCAGCCGCTTTCAGCCGCATCCCTGAAGGGCGGCAGCAGGGAGGAGTGGGGATGGGATTCTTTCAGAGCTTCTGGACCTGGCTCGACGGACAGTTGGCGAGCTACATCGGCGCGAATACTGCGCTGATCGCGGCGGCTCTGGAGCCCTTAATCGTCACGCTCGCCACCGTGTACGTCATGGTATGGGGCTACCTGCACCTCACCGGCCGGATCGAACAGCCGTTCATCGAGGGAGTCAGACGCATCGTCATGCTGGCGGTGGTCCTGGGGTCTGCTTTGCATCTGTGGCTGTACAACACGGTCATCGTCGATACCTTCTACCGCGCTCCCTCCCAGCTGGCAGGCGCGGTAGTTGGCGCCCCCGACCCGGTCACCACCGTCGATACGATCTGGAGCCAGGGAGGAGCCGTGGCCGGGTATCTGTGGAACAACGGCGGAGTTCTGAGTGGCGACTTTGGGTTCTACATAGCCGGCGCCATCGTCTGGATACTGATAGGTCTGCTGTGCGTGTACACGATGTTCCTCATTGCGCTGTCGAGCATCGCACTGGCGATCCTGCTCGCGCTCGGTCCGCTCTTCATCGCGATGCTGCTGTTCGATGCGAGCCGCAGATTCTTCGAAGCCTGGTTGGCGCAGCTGACCAACTACGCGCTGATAACCATCCTGACAGTATTGGTGGCTGCTCTGCTTCTGCAGATCGTCGAGTCCTATGCGGCGCAGACGGCAGCCCGCGGTGCGGCGATCCTGACGGTCGACGCGCTCAACATGGTTCTCGTCTCGGTATTGGTGTTTCTGCTCATGCGCCAGATCATGCCGATTGCGGCTGCTCTCGCCGGCGGAGTGAGCCTCAATAGCTTCGGCGTGATTAGTCGCTTCGTCGCATGGGGTTCCCATCGCGGTTCAACCCTGGTGCGAGGTGCCGCGGCGCTCGCCGCGGAGCGAATGAGCAATGGCGGCGCCCGGCCGGGTGTGCCCGCAATGGTGCAAGCCGCCTGGCGCACGGGCTGAGCCCACGCGATCGACGGATGACCGGGAACGACAAGGAGGTCAGGTGCGCGCGCTGCTGTTGTTCTGGGTCGTAGTGCTGGCGTGTGCGTGCACGCCCCATGAGGTCCGTTGTGACGGACGCCTCAAGCCGATCAACGGTGCGGCGGCGACCCGAGGCGGCCACGAGCACTTAGCCCCCAACTCGCGCCCGGGTGCCCCATGACGGGTGACGCGGCACTCTCCGGCTACTTCCGCGAGGCGGCGACCTGGGACGCTGATCGGATCGACGCTGCCCGACGCAGCGCCCGTGTGGCCTGGAGAGTTGCGGCCTGCGGTTGGGTATGCGCGCTGGCGGGCAGTTTCGCCCTCGTTGTACTGATGCCGTTGAAGAGGGTCGATCCTTTCGTCGTCCGGGTGGACAACGCCACGGGCATCGTGGATGTGGTGCCTGTGTACACGGGGACGGCGCCCGCCGATCAGGCGATTACCCGGTACTTCCTGACGCATTACATCACCGTATGCGAGCGCTTCAATTTCTCCACGGCGGAAGGCGACTACGAGGAATGCGGCGCCTTTCACGCGGCCCAGCGCAATCAAGCCTGGTACGCGCTGTGGAACCGGAACAACCCCGCCTCCCCGCTGAACGTACACAAGGACGGTAGCTCAGTACGAGCGCAGGTGGAGGCAGTGAGTTTCTTCAGACGCGCGAGCGGGATGACCGACCTGGCGCAGGTTCGGTACCTGAAGGCGGAACGCCTGGGGGCGGGGAGCGCGGAGCGCATCTCCCATTGGATTGCCACCGTACAGTTCGCCTACGCCGAGCCCTCTAAGGATCCCAAGCTGCGCGGATGGAATCCCCTGGGATTCAAGATCGTCGATTTCACCTCGGAGCCCGAGGTCATTTCGCAGCCGCCGGCCACTACGGGGTGAGGACATGAGCGCGATGTACGCCTCCCAGCGGATTTCCATGCGCCTCGCTGCGGGCTGGTGCGCGCTGTGCCTCACCTTTCACGCTTCAGGCTCCTCGGCAGACGTTGTACCGGAACGCGGTTCCATCGACAGCCGTGTGCGAGTCGCCGCGTATGTTTCGGATGAGGTATATCGGCTGCGCGGCTACGCCGGTTACCAGATCGATCTCGAGTTCGAGCCAGGCGAGACCTTCCTGGGCCTCGGTACCGGCGACATCGAAAGCCTGACTTTCGCCGCGCAGGAGAATCACCTGTTCCTCAAGCCGCGAATCACGGGCGTAAGCACGAATCTAACCGTATTGACCAGCCGTCGCGCCTATCACTTCGACTACAGCGCGACGGCTCGACGCCCGGATCCCGAGGACCAGGACGTCGTTTACGTTCTTCGATTCACCTATCCGCTGCTGCCAGCCACTAGCCAGCAGGACGCCGAACTCTCTCGCCGCCTGAGCAACGCGGATCAGCTAGCGCTCAATCTCGACTACTGGTATTGCGGCAGTCCCGACTTGAAGCCAATCGCCGCCTGGGATGACGGCGTGCAGACGCACCTGAGATTTGGCCTCCGGCAAGAGCTCCCGGCGGTCTTCCTCCGCAACGACGACGGCACCGAGTCGCTGGTCAACTTCACAGTCGACGGCTCCGGGATGATCGTGCACAGGGTGAGCCGGCGGCTCATCGTCCGCCGCGGGAAGCTCACCGGATGCGTGGTCAACGCATCGTTCGACAGCGCGGGCGAACGTGCGCTGTCCGGCACCGTGGCGCCGGGAGTGGAACGGCACTTGCGGGAGGCACACCCGTGAGCGATGCGCCGAACCCGCAATCGCCAAAGCTGGACTCGGACGTGCATGGCGAGCGTGCAACGGCCATCGTTCACGCAGCCCGCACTATGCAGTCGAGAGTGGGTGGTGTGTTGGCCGCGGCACTCATGATCACTCTGGGCGTATCCGCGCTTGTCTGGTATTACGCCCATGCCTTCACGAGGACAACGCGCGCGCGCGAGGCGGCACAGACCGAGGCGGCGCACCGCGCGCATGGCGAGATGCCGCTGCCACCCCTGGGCGACATCGAGCCTCCGCGCCCGAGCTCACCGACAATCGTCGACGCTGCGGAACCCGTCTTGCAGCAGCACCTCGGGGACCAGCAGGTTGCGGGCACTCGCCCTCGCGACTTGACACCTGCCACCTCCGGGGCGCCGACAGAAGTGCCTCCTGCGGTGCCGACATCGGGACATTCCGCGCTCTCGCGCCGCCTGTCGGGGACCGTCTTTGCGCGCAGCTCCGACCTCGACCCGACGAAGGGGCAGGCACAAGGTCCCGTTGGAGCGCCGGGAGGGACCGCGGGGCTCCCGCTTGCTTCCGCCGACCCGGCCGCGGGAATTCGCGACCTGCGAGTCGGCGGCGGCGAGGGCCTGCAGACGTTGCTGCATGTTGCCGAAACTCCGGGCGTGCCCGCCCGGGTTCTGCCCAGCCAACGATTCCTGCTGCCGCAGGGCAGCTTCATAGACTGCACTCTCGAGACCGCGATCGACTCGACACTGCCGGGGATGGCGACTTGCGTTACTCCAAGCGACACCTTCGGTGCAGACGGGAAAGTGGTACTGCTCGAGCGCGGTACCAAACTCGTGGGTGAGACCCGCGGGCAGGTCCAGCAAGGGCAGGCTCGGGTTTTCGTTCTGTGGACCCAGGCGCGCACACCGAGCGGTGTCATCGTGCCGCTGGCATCGCCAGGCACGGACGAACTCGGGCGCGCCGGGTTGCCCGGGGAGGTCGAGCGTCATTTCTGGCAGCGGTTCGGCGCTGCGATGTTGATCACCCTCATCGACGGTGCCGTGCAGGCGGGCGTGCAAGGGTCTACGCGCTCCGGCGGCACGATCGTCTACGCGCCCTCGGCCTCACAGGATGTTCTCACCGAGGTTCTAAAGGAGACCGTGGCTATCCCGCCGACCGTGATAAAGAGCAACGGCGACCGCATCCAGGTTCTGGTCGCTCGCGATCTCGACTTTCGCCCGGTATATGAGCTGCGTCTCGCCTCCGGTCCCTGAAGCCGCCGGCAACCCTGTGGATGGGGCCTCACCGAGGTGTGGTGCGCACGCCGCCTCATCGCTCGACCTCACGTTGGAGGCCTTGCGCCCCCTCCTGGCGGACCCGGAAGTGACCGAGCTTTGCATCAACAAGCCACGGGAAATCTTCATTGAGTCGCACTCGGGCTGGCGGCGTGTCGCAGCTCCTTTCGCAGACCTGGACTGGTGCCAGCGCCTGGCGAAGCTGGTGGCCAATTCAACCAGGCAGCGGGTGGATGAGTCGTCGCCGCTGCTATCTGCGTCCCTGCCAACAGGTGAGCGGGTGCAGATTGTCCTGCCACCTGCTACCACGATTGGCTGCGTCGCGATCACGATCCGGCGCCCCGCCGCCCAAGTCTGGTCAATCGACGAGCTGAGCCAGCGCGGAGCGCTGCAGGCCGTTAGTCCCGCAGAAGCGACGCACGCTGACAACGAAGCGGAGCTGCAGCGGCTGCACACCGCAGGCGAGTATCAGGCCTTCATGCGTCTGGCGGTGCGCACCCGGCGCAACATCCTGGTTTCCGGACCGACCGGCTCCGGGAAAACCACCTGGACCAAGGCGCTGATCCGGGAGGTCCCTAGTGAGGAGCGTCTGGTGACGATCGAGGACGCGCGCGAGCTCGTGCTCGATCGTCACCCGAATCACGTGCGTCTCTACTACAGCAAGGATGACCAGGGGCTTGCGCGTGTGACGCCAAAGCAGCTGCTGGAGTGCTGTCTGAGGATGCGCCCCGATCGCATTCTGCTGGCAGAACTGCGTGCCGAAGAGGCTTTCGATTACCTGCGCAACGTGAATTCGGGGCATCCGGGCTCCATTACCAGCGTGCACGCCGCAAGCGCCGAGCTCGCATTCGAGCAGCTCGTACTGCTGGTGAAGCAGAGTCCGGGCGGCCGCAGTCTCGCGCGACGCGACATCAAGCGACTCCTCTATCTTCTCGTCGACGTGGTCATTCAATGCGGTGTGGAGCATCACCGTCGGATCATCCGGGAGATCTGGTATCAGCCGGAGCGCAAGCGCCAGGGGCTACGTCCTTCGCAGCAGGCCCGCAGTCGTACAGGCGTGGCGCCAACCTCATGGAACCCCACGCATTGATGCACGGCTGGCCGGGCCTGCTCAGCGGCTATCTGGCGGTACAGGGGCCGTTGCTGGCAGGGATGGTGCACGCACGCGCGCCGTGGAGCCGCTACCTCCTCGCGCCCTTGGTGGCAGCTCCGTTGACCGCTCTTTCCGGGGCCGGCATTGCAATGCTCAGCCCGCTGCTCGCAGGCCTCGGCATCTCCAGCCACGCCGCCCTACAGCTTGCGGCGGGTGTGGCGGTCAGCTCGACGCTGGGC
>Ga0335079_10003855_pt1 | contig 17268 bp, 12 predicted proteins | sample Lox_Sample_33_FD_206719 | JGI IMG/M metagenome (GOLD analysis project Ga0335079, IMG submission 206719) | Soil microbial communities from Loxahatchee National Wildlife Refuge, Florida, United States - Lox_Sample_3.3 | ecosystem: Environmental > Terrestrial > Soil > Wetlands | place: USA... | reverse complement strand
CCCTTGCATGGCGGGAGCGACGAACCCCGGCAACATAGGGCATGCCTGGGTGAAGGCGCTCTGGATCGACAAGAAGCCGGCTAGCGGAATGGATCATCCGGACCAGTACGATCCGACGGATTACGACTTCATTCCGGCTCGTGTTACGGATAATCCGATTTACGCGGCGGATGCGAATTATGTGAAGACGCTACGAGCGCTTCCATCGCATCTGCGGCGCGCATTCCTTGACGGCGATTGGGACGTTTTTGCGGGCCAATACTTCGACCGGTTTGACCCGGCTTCGCATGTCGTCCGAGCCGAGGAAATTGATTGGCGTCCCTGGTGGCCACGGTGGATTTCGGTCGACTGGGGATTTGAGCATCCTGCAGCCACTTACTGGCACGCTGTCGTGCCACCGGGGGCCTTTGGCGCGGTCGGACAGGACGAAGGCGCTCGGGGAGTCGTCACGTATCGGGAGTTCGTGACCCACCGCACTGCGCCGCGTGAGCTGGCACGGGAGATTATCGCGCGCAGCGTTTGCTCGGGTGGGGCCGCGAGCGATCGCGAAAAGATTGACGCGATCTACCTTTCCCCGGACGCCTTCGCGCGCCGGACAGACGAAGCGTCCATCGCCGAGCAGATGGGGGACATCTTTGCCGAGGCCGGGTTTCCGCGTCCTATTCCAGCTGACGATGATCGCGTAGGCGGCTGGATGTTGATGTACCAGATGCTTGACGCGAACGAGTGGCTCCTAACTGACAACTGTATCGAGCTGATCCGCACGTTGCCGACGTTGGTCCGTGATCCGGCGCGCGTTGAAGACGTCGAGAAGATGGAAGGCGATGACCCGGCGGACGCCGCCCGGTACGGCTTGAAGTCGCGATACGGCACGCGTCGCGGCGGGCACAGGCAGGTGCCGTTCGAGCAGCGCCTTGCCGAGCGCGTCACCTCCGCGGACCCGACAGTTCGAGCCATCCAGGCCCGTAGGGCCCAAATCGAGGAGTATCGCCGCACCCAGCCGGTATCGTTCTTGCGCCGTCGGCCACGAGCGTGATTCCGGGAAGGTTCAGAGCGCTGCGTTTTCGGGAGGGGACCTAACGTGCTGATACGGGATCTTTGGCGTCGCATCAGCCGAACGCGTTACACGCGGTCGCTGGAGGCGGAGGTGGCGCGGTTGCGGGTCGAGAACCAGGCCCTATTGAATTCGATTCTAGGCATAGCGGGTGTCCCGCCAATCCTGGTGAGTCAGGAAGCTCTCAAAGCCGAGCAAGCAGGAGAAGCCGTCGCCCCTACGCGGGGCAATCAGTTAGCCAGCGGCAGAGTCCTAAGGCGGCGTTCGTGGCAGCAGGTCAACCGCATGCGGGAGATCGATTCGTCGCGAAAGGGAACGCCCTCCGCATGACGCGGCTCAGGATCAGAAGTCTCTGGAGTGAATGGAGCCAGGGGCGCGCGTGTCGAGGGCTCATCCGATAATTTCTGGGCATTCTTCACGGGAGGAACCATGCCATTCATTCGAGGGCGTTATCACATTAACCCGGTTGTGGGTCAGGCGCTCGAGGCCGCGCGTCAGCTGGAAGAAGCGATGCAAGAGCCCGCAGGGCAAGGAGAACCCAGCGAGTCGGGTGTCGACGACCGAGATTCTTCTGTCCTTACTGGAGCAAAGGACGATCGGGACCCGATCCATCGCGTTGAGATCGAAACGGCAGAAACGGCGCCGTCTCACTCAGGCCGTGGCGAGCACGGTTTTGTCGCAAGAATTCACCGCACGGCAGTTTCCGGCAGGGCGCCTGAATCCGGATCCGCGCCTGCTTTCAGTGTACATGGTGCGGCGTCGGGAAAACCCGAAACACGGGTGTTCTCCGACCACGACGATCTGATTGACTTTCGTCGGAACGAGTTCGCGAAAGGTTGTCGGCAATAGAGGCCTCGCGGGCTCTACTACGGCCCTGAAGTTCCGGTCCAAGGTGGTTGCTACGGCCCTTCGCGTTTACCCAAGCCCGAGTTTGCTAGAATGAGCGATCGAGGGCACTGGGCTTGAACGTCTGGGGAACTTCGAGTGGTCGAACGCGCCGGTGGCAGCGGCGCAGAGACTTTAGAGTGCCCGTGCCGCTCTATGTGCGCCTCACGGTCCTGACTCTATCAGTAACGCTTGGGGGGACGCTCGCCTGGCACGGCGCGCGACTTGCCCTTCATCCACGCGGCCGTTCACTGGGCACGCCAGATCGGCTGCCGCCGGGTCCGGCATCCCCCGACTCTGCGGTGCTCGAATGGCAACGCGACGCCCTTGAATCCATCGAGACCGGCGTTCGAGAAGCCAATAAAGGCAACATCACTGCCGCCGAGGTCGCAGTTGATCGTGCGGGCTCGGATATCGAGGAAGCCCGCGTGCAGGCGCACGCGCCAACGCCTGACTTTTTTGAGGTGGCAAGCGCGGCACTTGATCGCGTTCTGCAACAGCAGCCAGAAAACGCAAGGCTTTTCGAGCATGCCACGATTGCACGCATTGACCTTGCGCAGCTGCGATCGACGGTTTCTGGGCCGAGCCACCTGCACGCAAGCGCTTCGACACCGGATCCAAGCGAAAACAAGAGTACGGCAGGTTCCAGCACGGCCGGATCCGGGTCCGTCGGCCCGGTAGCTTCCGAGAGGCGGAGCTTGGTGATCGCGGCACCCCGGGAAATTGCGGCCAACCATGCCTTGAATCCCGAGGCGCTTGGCAGCGATTCGATCGACGCTACACTCATGCCCCAGACGGCGGAGATCCTGCTGCCGCCTTCGACCCGTCTCTTCGTCGACAATGTGCGCGTTGAGAACTTGCGACTCGAGGGCGCATCGCAGACGCTCGATGGAATTCATTGGAAGAACGTAACCTTCGTTGGCACTAGGCTGCGCTACGAGAGCGGGGAACTGGATCTGAGAGACGTCCGGTTTATCCGCTGCACATTCGGTTTCACCGCTGATGAGCGCGGCTCGCGGTTAGCCAATGCAATTGCACTCGGCCAGACATCGCTCGTGATCGATTAGCTTCCCGTAAACCGTTCCCAAGGCGCTAGATTCACGAACTCGGTCTTCCGGCCTCATCTCTTCCTCCCTCCTTCCTGCCGGCACGACCACTCATAGAGAGACACGAATGTCCATCGACAAGAACTATGCGGTAGCGGATCCGGCGATCGTGCCGGTCGAAGGACCAGTGCGGCCAACGAGTGTAGTGCCACCACCCGGGGGCGCAGCAGGGAGTCGTCGAGATACGCCTGCGGGCGATTCGCGCACTTCGCCTGCTCGCCCCAACCCGCCCGTGGAACGCGAAGACCAGAGTCTGTACGGTGCGAACAACGAACAACTGCCGGAGCGACTGCAAGACGCCCTGCGGCGGCTCGTCTTTCAGTACTCGTTCGAATCGGAGTCGACGCGGCGACAGGAAGTCCGACGTATCAAGCAGGCGCACCAGTTCTGGCGTGGGCTTCAATACCTCTGGTGGAACGAACGCGACCAGAACTGGCATCTGCCCTTCGAGCAGAAACTCATGGACAACACTTCGCTCGAAGACCTGCCAAGGTACGAGTTTGTCACAAACATTTATCAAGCGTTTGGGCTGTCTTTGGTTTCAGTCCTGTCGCAGGACGTGCCGCGCGTCCGATTCTTCCCCGCGTCAGCACAAGCAGAGGAGGACGTTGCAGCGGCGAAAGCGGCCACGGAAGTTGCCGGGCTCGTGGAGCGCAACAATCGCATCGGCAATCTGATTGTCGAGGAAGCATTCAATCTCTGGACGGACGGAAAAGTCGGTGCCTATGTCCGGTATGTGGTGGACGGTCAACGCTTCGGGTTTCACCCGGAGACCGAGATCGGCGCCAGGGAAGTAAAGGTCGGCGATGGCGTTTACGTGTGCCCGGAGTGCGGCGCAGAAACGGAAGCAAGCAGTCCGGATGCGGTGGGCTCTTACGCGGACCTGACCCCGACTACCGAGAATCCCACACGCACCGGCTTGGAGACAGCCAGCACGAACGATGGCTGCTCGCAATGTGGGGCTCTGCTGACCGAAAAGGATTTCGTCACAGAGGAAGCGATCACGGTGCCACTAGCGCAGACAAGGCTCCGGGTGCCAAACGGTCAGGAGGTCATCACGATCGTCGGAGGTCTGGAGCTGAAGACGCCGCCGTGGGCAAACGAGATGCACGAGTATCCGTATCTGCAGTGGAACATGGAGGTCCATCAGGCTCGGCTTCGCGCCGCATATCCGCACGCTGCGGACAAGATAGGGCCGCCTGTGGCGAGCGGCGCACAGGAATATGAGCGGCTCGCAAGGCTGGCACAGTCCCAGGGCGGCCCGCTGACCGAAGGCGGAGACTTCAACGTCAATCTGATCACATTTCAGCGCACATGGCTCCGGCCGTGGGCCTTCTTTGCGCTGGATGACAAATCCCTGCGCGACGAGCTGCTGCAACTGTTTCCTGATGGCGCCTACGTTGCGTTTGCCGGCGACGCCTACTGCGAATCACGCAATGAAAACATGGACGATCACTGGCGGGTGCTGCACGCCCTGCCGGGCGATGGATCAAGCGGCCGACCGGCACTGGGCGACGTCCTAATCAGCGTCCAGGAGCGCTTTAATACGCTGTCAAACCTACAGATAGAGACATATGAATACGGCATCCCACCGATCTACGCCGACAGCGAGGTGCTCGATTTCGATTCGTTGCAGAACCAGACCGCGGAGCCTGGCGCCCATTACCCGGCTCGGGCGAAGCCTGGACAGTCACTCGCGGCGGGGTTCTTTCAGCCGGAGCCGGCAGAAGTCCCGCCCGATCTGGCCCAGCACGCGGCCGCGCTGATGGGACCTGTGGCGCAATTCCTCACTGGAGCGTTTCCTGCGCTCTTTGGCGGCGCCATGGCGAACAACGACACGGCCGCAGGCTACGCCATGGCGCGAGATCAGGCGATGGGGCGTATCGGTCTTGTCTGGCGGCGAATGAAGTTCTTCCATTCCGACGTGATGCTCTTGGCGGTCGATTGTTTTCGAAAGAATCGGCCCCAGGATGTTGAGGTAACCCTGCTCGGCGCGGGTTCGGCGTTTGAATCAAAGTGGATCCGGCTCGCAGACTTGAAGGGCAACCTGTTCAGTTACCCGGAGACGGATGAACAGTATCCGACCCTCTGGTCACAGCAACGAGCAGTGCTATTGCAGTTGATTGCAAACCCAGATCCACAAATTCAGGCAGTGCTCGCGCATCCGGAAAACATGGCCCTTGTGAAAAGACTCGTCGGCCTCGAGGAGCTTGTCATTCCGGATGAAGAATCCCGCACAAAACAATATCGCGAGATCGCGCAGCTCGTAGCGGAATCACCCATCGTGAAGCGCCACGACGCGAGCGGGGTCGAAGTAATGCTGCCGAGCATTGTGCCGGATGAGTTCGCGGACAATCACGCCGTGGAGCTCGATATCTGTTTGCGTTGGTTCTCGTCAGATGCGGGACAGGTGGCGAAGATCGAATCGCCGGCAGGCTACGCTAACGTACGTGCACATGCTTTGTTTCATCGCGACTACTTGCGCAAACAGCGAGCCGGGCAGCCGGCAAACGTGTAACGGTCAAGAAGAGGTGCGAAATGTCGCTACTGCGCTACAGCGTACGTTCGATGGCGCTGTTCTGAACCCGGGCACCGTAGACGCTCTTCTGAGTGCGTGGCGGCGCCACGAGCCTGACTACGTGCAGGAGCCGCTCCGGCTTAAACGGCTTTGCCATGCAGACAACGGCACCCAGCTGGTGGCTGGCGGCATAATCCGCGGGCTGAGCCGAACGCGTCAACAGGATCACGGGTACGTGCTGGAGACGATCATTGCGCTTGATGATGAGGCAAAGGTCGTGGCCGCTCATCTCTTCGCCTTCGACTTCCGCGAGGAACACCGACGGCACCGTTGTCTTCAACACCTCGAGAGCGGCACGTGCCGACGGCACAATGATGACGTGGTAGCCGTCCTGTTGAAGGAGGTTGCGCATCGTATCAGCGGCGCGCTGATCAGGCTCCACGGCCAGAACGGTCGTCATCTGCTTTTCCTGCGCCGACGAGTCCTTGGCGGGGAGCGCGGCCGGATCAGACGCCCCTTCCCCGGCAATGCTCTTCGCCGCGGCAAAGTGCACGGCTACTGCGAAAAGACCATCGCCTTGCTCGCTTACGCGCACGACTTCGGCGTTCTGGGATTGGTTCAGCGCAGACGCGGCCGTGGAATAGGGGAAGGTGACTTCGAGACGCTGGCCCGTTGAGTAGCCCGCCCGCGCGGCCACAAAGAGCAGGCCGTCACGGGAGACGTCAATGCTCGTGCACACTTCCTCGAAGGATTCCTGGAAACCGACCGCACGGACATGAACTTGCGCGGAGATCTTCGCGCGCTTCCGCCTTCTTCGTTCGACGCCGTTGGGGCCACAAATACGCGATCCTGCTTGACCGATTTTTGCCTCTGCGGAGGCGATCGTCGTACTCGTACTCATACACCACCTCAGATTCTGCGGGCGCTTGCCATGGAGGGTTGGCCGGTTCGTTCTTTCCCGCTCTGATCATAGTCTTGCAGACGGGAGAATAAATGGGGAATAGTACGTTGGTTTCAATTTGAGATAACTGTCGGTCCTGTTTGCACAGGGCGACGTTCCCCGGCGCAGCCAGCCGGAGGGATTTTGTACGTGACACGCAGGGAGACGAGCTGTGGTGAGGGCTCCTCTCGGAGGAATTGTCTCATGGCAACCGCAACGGGAGCCGTGCAGGAAGGCTCGTCTGGCCGCCCTTCTTCGACGCAAGGCGGCTCCCAAGCGCAGCGCTCTTCGAGGACTCGAGCGGCTTCGGGAGATGCTCAGTCTCGCAGCCAGCAGGCTACAGCCCGCAACGCCACCGACGACGAGATTCTAGAGATTGGCGCAGGCTCCAACGACGGGGCGCGCCCGAAGCAGCTCGAATTCGACTGGAATGCCCCAGCTGCCGGTGATCAACGGCTCTCGGACCCTGAGGAGAGTCGGAGCCAAGAATCCGGCGCGAGCGTTCCATCTGAGTTGGGTGCAATCTTCGAGACCAACCCGGAATTGCGTCGGGCTTGGGAAGACGCCATAGCGTATCGGGAAATGTTCCCTACGCCCGACCAGGCACAGGCGGCGAGCGCGCGATTGGCGGATCTCGACCGAATGGACGCGCTCTTTTTCTCCGGGCGGCATGAGGATCATGCGGAACTGGCGCGAGCCGTAGCTGCGTTGGAGCCGACGGCATTTAAGTCTCTCGCCCGAGCGATGGCTGAGTTGGCGACAAATCCCCAACAACGGCAAGAGGCTGGAACCGATCTGAGAGAAAGTCGTAGCACCTCACAAGCAAACGCTGACTCGGAGGCGCGTCTCACTGTGCCAACCGGGCGCGGCCTCACTCCGTCCGAGTCCGAGTTCCTCCAATCTGCTAATGCGGCCACAGTGGAAGCCGTTCTCGACGCAATCGAGTCTCAGGTCGGGCGTGTGCTTCCGGAAGAAATCTCGAAGAGGGCTCGGAACCGAGTCGTCGGAGAAATCTACCGCGAACTTGATGCAGCGTTACATTCAAATCGCGAATTGGGACGACAGATGCGTGAGGCGTTTCGCTCCGGGGCTCGTGATGCGGAACATCAGCGCGCGATCGTCTCCTTGGTCGCCGGGCGGGCGCGGCAGGCCCTACCGGGCATAGCCAAACGGGTGCTCAATGAGTGGACGTCCACGATTGTCGCAGCGAATCATGACCGTCGTGCCCGCCAGCGCATGGCCGAACGCCGTGTCGACATCACGGGGTCCGGTAGAACCGGGAGTGAAGGGCATCGTCCGGTCACGCCACGCGACATCGATTACGCAAGGATGTCGGACGCAGACATACTAAACCTTTAGATCCGCACTAGCTGCGCAGATAAAGCCCGCCCTCACAGAGTTAGGGGCAAACGCGACCACCGCGACAGATTCGACCCAGCCCGACAACGTCCGAGGAGGACACCAGCAAGAACGTCGTGCTCTTCCGTTGAGTGCGACCCATCGATTCCGAGTCCAAGGGAGAATCACACAACATGGCACAAATGCAAAACGCGCAATCCGTTGCGCTGCAACTTGAGAAGGTTCGCGACAAACTTCCCCTGCTTTACGAGCGCGATGACATCCTGCTGACGATGATTCAACAACGTGGCGACGTCGAACGCGTCAGCTCTCGCAACATGCGGCTCCCCTTGCAAATCCGTCCGGGCGGCAAGGCCGGGCTTGCAAACATGGACGGCGGCGACCTGGGCCGGGGGTCCGGGACCATTTACGACGTGGCGCAGGTGACGCCCGTCTTCTTCCGGCACGCCGTCGAAATCACGAAGCTCGTGGAATACGCGAGCAACGCTCCCGAGAAAGCGGTCGAAAACGCCGCCAAACGCGAAGTCAAGAACGCGATGGCCCAGTTCCGTTCGTTTCTTGACAAGGTGATGCAGACAAACGGGAATGGCGTTCTTGGGACAATCAGCTCGGTCACGACCACGGGTTTGCCGTCGGGAGTCGCCGCGCAATTTACGATGGCGAAGCCTCCGGGGGCACAACTTTTCTACTTCAACCAGACCGTGCAGGTATACGATCCGACGCTCACGACGAACCGCGGATCAGCGAACGTCCTGCTGGTTGACCCGTTCAACTCGCTCGTTCAAGTCGACAGCCTCCCGTCCGGCACGAGTCCAAACGACGTAATCGTTCACGATGGGCTAACCGGGGCCCAGCCCACGTCGCTGTTTGGGATTCTGTATCACCAGACGAACGCCACAACCGGTACGTGGCTGAACTTGAATCGTGCGACCTATCCGGTCGAGCTCGCGACACCGGCCGTGAACGGAAATAACTCGGCTCTAACGCCAGGCGCCGTACGCCTCGCGATCAACAAGGTACGGAAATCGTTGGGTTCGAATCAGGTGTCGAAACTCATTGCCTACACTTCGCTCGAGCAAGAACACCAGTGGGAGCAGCTAGGCGTAACCATCTCGCAGATCATCAAGGAGGGGGCCGGCGGCCGCGCGAGCGATCTAGACCTGCTGTTCACCGGCGATAAGTCCATGGCCGGTGTCCCGATCAAGTCAAGCATTAACGCGAACTCGACGCGGGTCGACTTCCTTGATCTCTCGCATTGGGGACGCGCCGTCATGCAGGACATCGACTTCTACGACGTCGGCGGGCAAACCGTGTTCCCGATCTACGGAGCAAGCGGCGGCCTTGCGTCGGCCTACATCTTCTACTTCGTTACAGGCTTTCAGGTGTGGAACGATTCGCCACGCTCGGGGGCTTACATCAACAACCTCGCGATCCCGTCGGGCTACTAGGGATCCTTGGTTCAAAAAGACCACGTAACGAGCAAAAGGGGCGGCTTTGCAGCCGCCCCTCAATATCCAACAAACAGTTCTTCAAAACAGTCGAGTCTGCCTCAATTGAGAAATTCAATCTTCTGAAAGGTAAACGTCACGCTTTCCTTGGGCTTATCGCCGGATGCTGTTTGCAGGGAGGTGACCATCACGTCTCTGAGAATGAAGTGGCTGTGGGAAGATCCTCCCGTTAGAACGACTTCCACCTCGGAAAGACTCTGACCATGGTCGGTAGCCTCGTGCAGAAGCGGCGAGGCTTTGTCTATTTCTTTGGTGATTGTGATGGGCTTGTGCATGCGCTTGCCCGCCGCCATCCCGGAAGCCTGGTCTCGCGGGGCAACCGTGCCCGGCTTGACTTGGGCCCCAGGAGCACCGGTCCTTGTGGCCGTCAGCTCTGAAACGGAAGGAGAGCTCGATTCGCGGTCAGCCGCACCGTCGTTTGGTGATGGGACGTTCGAGACGCTCCGAATGACAATCCAATCTTTGTACATAGGATTGGTGGAAGCGCCGCTCATTTGCCCCTTAGGTCCGACAACTCGTAGGTACCCGGCATCCTGAGCAGAAGCTCTGCCGGCGAAGATTCCAGCAGCAAGGACGCACATGAACGCCGCTAGACACATCCTTTTCAAGTTCCCAAGTTCTTGAGCACCGTTTGCATTGCGCATTTCGGACACCCTCCGGGAAAGCGAGATGTCACTATTCTCGCGCGTCTGGAGCCACCCACAAGGCGATACTCCTCGGCTTGTGCCCGGAAACGCACGTGAGCCTTTTACAGCCTTACGAATCTCGCTTTTTCGCACATCCCTGAATGATCTACGTTACGCGCGAAACACATCAAACACCGCCCGAGGTGGAGAGACGAGTCACCTGCGCCGGCGGCCTTAACCGTTTTGACGAGCCGAACTTCCGAGTTGTGTGGGGCGGCTCGCGTCTGACGTTGGTAGGCGGGCGGTGGACAGACCGAGATGCACATGACAACGTGGTCCGCGAAGTTGTGGAGCTGCGGCGAGTGCCAAAGTATCTGCCCGTGGAGCGCTGGCACATTGAGCGTTGGATGCCGCCCGAGGCATACGGCCTCCCCGACGATTGGCACGCCCGAACGATCGAGGTTGAAGACGGGGCACGAATTCCAGCGCTCGGGCCTTATCCCTTGCGGGGCGAATATGAGCATTGCTTTACCCTGGAGAATCAGAGGGGCGAGTTCGTAGCCCTGACGCCCACTGCCTGTGACTGGATTGTGCGCGCAATCGATTGGGCTCTTAGGCAGTCAGTCGTGGCGAGGCGAGCGGCGCTTGCCAAGCGCGAGGAAGGCCGCGAGCGCGACTGGGATCGCCGACTCGACGACATCCTGAACGACACCGGTCCACGGCCGCAAGCCTCAGCCCCGTAGGGCCTAACTTCGTAGCAGGCCCCGTCGAATTGTATTCGAATAGCGAAAGGGGATCTCACCTAGATGGCAACCATTCAGCAGACAACCAGGCGCGACATTCTGGTCGAAACCCAAACGAAGGGCGACGCGGCCGCAACGGCTTCGATTGCTTCGATCTCCGACCAAGACTGGTACATCTCACGCACGCACGGTGTCTATCACATCCCGGCATGCCCAAAGGGCCTGCAGTACGCGCTTTTGCTGATAACTCCCAGGGGTGACGCGCTCGACCTTGGCGACAACCGCCGGTTCCCGTTCACGATTTCTGCGCGAGAGATCGCCGATGACCTCCTCCAAGACCTCCACGATCACGGGATCTTTCTTTGCGCGGGCGCCCGCCCCACGGCGGAGGAGCTGGCTGCGGCGACGGTCCGCCGCGACGCGTTCTATCAACGGCTCGTAACTGATGGCGACACGATGTGGGCGCGGGGCCATTCCTTTCGCGAGATCTCAGACCTCCACCGCCGGGCCGCGATTGCACTCGGGATCGAACGCGAATGGGCCTACGTGCCAGTGCGCATGATTGATTGCCCGGCCTGCGGTGAGAAGGTAAAGCCGGGAGTGGCCGTATGCAGACACTGTCGTGCGATTCTCGACGTGGAAAAGGCAGCGGCGCACGGAATTTCCTCCTTGAGGGTCGACACAGGGCGGACGCCGAACGACGACAGACCGAGCTCTAGCGTGGGAGGGACGCACAGTGGTGGCAAGGCGGCGACGTCCGCACAGAGCGCACCTACTGGGAGCGGGCGCCAGTGAGCGTGTACCGCAAAATAGCGCGAAGGCTGCAGCTTGGCGTTTGGTTCAATCTTTGGGAACCGCTGGCCCGAGCGTTACGACTGGTGGGTGTGCTTGCAGCGACGGAAGCCGGCAAGTATGAGGAACGACAGCCCTAGCGACAACAAGGTCGAGCCGGCTGGTTCAGGGGTGAGGACTGCGTTTCCGGAGACGACATAGTCGCGGGCTCCGCCGACAAGGACGTTCGACGGAGCGATGAACGAAAACGACGATGGAGGCGAGGTGAGGGGGAACCGAGACCACACCAGGCCGAGAATATTCGACATATTCGTCAAATCCGTAGCATTGAAGCTATTCTGCGAAGCACTGCCGCCGATGGAGCATGGACCGTTCACACTCACCGGACAAGTGAAAGTGACGATCGAGGATCCGTCTGTGAAAACAATATCCGCCGACCTGATCGCGCCGGTCTGCTCATCATATGTAAATTGACCGGACAGAGAGCCGGACTGGAGCGTGGCTGTGAGATCGTATGAAACGAACGTGTCAGCATAAGCGGGAAGTGGCAAGAGCAGGGTTACGAACGCCAGCGCGCAAAGCAGCGCTACGAAACTCTTCACTCCTATGACTTTCATTGGCCCCTCCCGACTAACTGCTCAGACAAGAATTGTCATTCAATGTGCCACACCGAACCAACGACATAAGTCGTAGCAGATCGATTTCCAAACTCTAAGTGTCCTGTTTTCAGTACGCGATTCGCTCGAGTCCGGCGGTTCCAGGAATGAAGTTCGCCTGATGTGCAACTGTTTGCCTATCTAGTTTCAGCTTGACTCCTCAACGATCGGGTGGTACCGAACCATCGGTGAGCCGCATTCTTGAGCGGCTTGACAGAACGTTGGAGAGGTCCCACTGATGAGGCAAGACACAATGAAACCAGTCATATTGCTGAGCGTCGGCCTCGCCGCCATCGCGGCGGCGTTGGCCACGGTCCCTGCGACAGCGTGGGGGCAGGGCTCGCGGAAAGACGATATTGTCCTCAGCGCGTCGGGGCATCCCGTGGCCGGGGCGACTATTCGCGTCTGTCAGGCAGGAGCAACGGGTACTCCCTGCAGTCCGCTCGCGACCGTCTACACAGACGCCACTCTTTCGGTGCCTGCAGCGAATCCCCTTCAAAGTGACGGGATTGGCAATTACCACTTTTATGCGCCCGCGGGTCGCTACGAGCTGCAGATCTCTGGCCCCGGTATCACGGGAACGCGAACATATTCCGATGTCATTCTCGCTCCAGACGTTTCTTCGTCAGGTGCGGGAAACAACATCTCCGCGTTCGGCTTGACCCTTGGCGGCAACCTGAGCGTTGGGGGCAATGCAACCGTCAACGGGACGCTCACGGCCACCAACTTCAATCCAGGAGCCTTCACGCCAAGCTCATTAAGCGTTTCGGGAAATGAGACGGTTGCAGGTCCACGTCCGCGGACTGACGTCACGGCCTTTGGAGCGAAGGGTGACGGAGTTACAGACGACACGGCCGCCATACAGGCGGCGATCAACACCGTCTGTGCGGAGGATCTTGGTCACAAGTCGACATTGTTCTTTCCGCCGGGGGGCTATCTGGTGTCCCAGCCCCAGACTCCGTCGACGAGCCCGGTGTTCACCGGCCTTTGCGGCGGGCTTGTCATCGAAGGCTCCGGAGCCAACGAAAACGCCCAGTTTGGGATGGCTCCGATGAGCCACATTTATGTCCGCGTGGGTAGCAGCCCGAACGCCGCCGCAGTGTTCGCTCCGAGCGGTGTGGAAGGGATGATCTTCAAGAACATTGAGATTCAGGCATACAACGAGGCTGTATACCTAATCGGCGGTAACGGGATCACATTCGACAACGTTTGTCTGGTGAATGCTGCGACATCCATGACGGACAACGTGCCCCTGAAGATCTCACAAGCTATTCAGGTGAGCTGGAGAGGTGGATGCATTCAAGCGCCTGATAGTAACCACGACGACGTGCTGATCATCGGCGCGGACACGGGTGGAACGGAGATCCAACCGTCCGGACTGTTCTTTTTCGACGGGGCGGGAGGCAATTTCTGGATTGGCAACGGGGTTCACTACGACCAGCGGGTCAACACCTGCTGCTCGGGCCCTGGGAATTTTCATTTCTGGAATATCCTGGTCGAAGACGCCGCCGGAGCGATCTTTCGCGTCACCAACTCGACTGGCAATCCAGGCAGCCAAGCAATGCCTGGAATGCATGAATTGGATTTTCAGAATTTTGAAGCGTCCGATGGTGCCGCGAATACGCCACTGCTCAATTTCAACTCCGGTGGTTCGCTTCTTTCCGGACTCCACATCAAGAACTTTAATGGCGGAAACGGAGCATACGCGGTTGAGCTCCAGGCCGGGACTCTCCAGAACTGTGACGTATTCGGCAGCACCGTGCGCGTCCTGGATTCAAGCGGAAACCCAGCGGGGGACTGCATTCAACAAAACAATTCCGGGCTCGATTATGTTGCCAGCAGTAGCAATGTTGACCGTCTGCGAACGGACATCGGCACGACCGGGTCGAACGACGGGTCCGCATTCCGGGCCACCGTGGCCGGAAACCAGTTCGCGTCGCTGGGGCTGGACCCAGCGCAGGGTCTCCTTTTCGGCGATGGGGCGAGCTACGGGTACAACGGGCAGGTTTATCAGCCGGCGAAGGGGGCCGTCGACATCGGCTTTGCCAGCACGCTCCCGCCGACCGGCGTCACGGGTGTTGCGACGACTGGTGGTTCTCTCACGGCGGGAACGTATTACTACTTCGTGCGCAACACGACCAATACGCTGTGCTCAACAGGAATGTCCGCGCCCTCGATTATTTCAAACGGCGTTGCATTAAGCGGTTCGAATAACGCGGTGAGCCTCACCTGGACTCTTCCTCCGGCGGGCGCGGGCACCAGCGTTGGCTACTGCATTTTTCGGTCCACCCAGCCTGCCGGCTATAACCCCCAGGCACAATACCCGTCCGTCTTCGTCGCTGGCGCCTCAATGACCAGCTATACAGACACGGGCACTGGTTTCGGCTGCTGCAACCTCGTCGCGGCTTACAACGTGATGCAGTCTGCTCACCGGTTTACTCCGAATTCGCTCGGAGTGAATACTACGAACCCTCAGTTCAACCTTGACGTCAATGGCACTGCCGCGGTGGGTTCGCTAAACGGCGTCCAAAAGGCGGAGCGCTTCGCTGGTAGCGATGCAGCCGCGAAGATCAACGCATGCCTCACGGCGGCGGCGAGCACGTCCGGACTCTGCGATGCCCGGGGGCTGACGGGCACACTGACTGCTTCGTCACACATCTCGGTCCCCGGCGGAACTGCGCTCTTGTGGGGGCCGGCACAGCTCACGGTCAACGACAGCACCACGAAGGATGCGATCGAGTTGATGGGCGACGGCGCTTCGGTAATCGGCTATCAGGAAACGGGGCAGGGAACCGTACCTCGCCCCGATACTTCCGGATACATCGCCTGCGGGATCGCCGGCTGCACGACGGTCGACAATCCGAATGCCGCGACCCGCAACGTTGACTGGGTTCACATCAACGGAATGTATCTGCTAGCGAACGGCGCGAGTTCGACAGTCCTCAACCTCACAAGCGTGGGTCATGCGGACATCGAAAACAACCGGTTCATCCTCGGCGGCGGGGGCGGTTCGTACGGAATCTACGGCGATACCTCGACTGGCAACCAGGACTCGACGAACTCGCTGGTCAAGCACAACGAGTTCGACCCCGAATCACAGAACGACATCTGCGCGTACTTGGCCGGCGTCTTCAATTCCGTCGTTTTCGAACAGAACTCGTGCTACCTGCCGGCAGCCAACACGGGCACGCAGGGATTTGTCCTGGCCAAGGACACGAACGGGAATTACCCGGACAACGATGAGTTCTACGGCAACGACTGCGAGGCAGCAACCACTTCGTTCGGCCAAGTCTGCTTCAATATCATCGGCGCGCAAAGCATTGTGATCGGCCCCAACAACCGGTGCGAGAATGTGTACAACTGCTTCCAGTTCCCGGCAGACGGCTCTGCCGTCGGGATTCACCTACTCGACCCTTACATTTCACTCTCTGCGAACACGGTGATCAAACCGAATGAGCCGGCCGCCGCGATGCTGGCGGTCGACAACAACGGTCACAACTGGCAACCCTCGATGCATTTCGGAGTGAACGACCTCGCCGGGCCGAACCTCCTCGGCAATGCAGGATTCGAAGGCTGGCAAAACTCAACGACGCTGGACTACTGGGCCGGCGTGAGCGGAACGAGCATCAATCAGGGAGGAAGCGGCGTTTACACGCAAGAAACCAGTGCAGGCGCCAATCCCGCGGCCGATTCCTACACTCAGGGAACGTATAACGTTCGCGTCGGTGACGGCGCAACCGCCGGCCTCGGCCTGAACTCGGCATGCATTCAGGTTGATTCGACTCTCGAGTACACGCTTATGTTCCGCGTCGCTTCCGGCTCTACGTCGAATAATTTCCGCCCAGGATTCCGTTTCTACTCGGATCCGAACTGCACCGAAGCAAGCAAAATCACGAACATCGCAACGAACGCGCGCGTGCTCAGCCCCGCGGACTATGCGGGGGTTTCAACTCTCGCAGGCACCGGCGCGAACTGGCAGTCGACAAACGCCTCCCTCACCTACAACAACGGAATCACGTGCAACTGCAACGTAACCGGTGCGGATTGGCAGGTCGCGATTGCAAATGCCTGGACCGCCACCCGCAACTTCGGTATTACGTTTCGAGTTCCGAACGCGTACAGCAACTCGAGCACGATCGCCCACTCGATGCGGGCCTTCTTGCTTGAAAACACCGCGGCCTCCAATAACTATGTCTACTTCGACGACGTGGCCCTCAGCCAGGGCCCTGTTTCTCCGGATCTCCGCGCGGCGCCACTCGCGGATAGCGGCAACGGTGGGGCCGTAAACGGATATGCAAGTTACAACTTCAGTGGCAACGTAACTCTGCAGGCGAATACCGGCTTCGGCGGAACGCTCACGCACAACAACACTGCGAGTCGCACGTACACCTTGCCGGACGCCTCGGGAACGGTGGCACTTCAGACACCGCTGGCATCTTGGGGCCTGCAACACGCGGGCGCGGCGCAATCGTTTTCATCGAATGCGGTAAAAGTGTGGGGAATCATTATTCCGTACGGGGTCGGTTTCAGCCACCTCGACTACAGCGTCTCGACCTCTGACTCGAACACGTCCGATAACTACGACATCGGGCTTTATGGGCCGTGCGCTGTCAACACGTCGAGCTGCCCCCTTGTGACACACATCGGGGCACAGAATCTGACGTCAACCGGATACAAACAGGCAAGCGTCACGTCGGGCACGATTCAACCCGGACTGTATTGGATCGCGATTACGGGGAATGCGACGACGGCTCAGGTTGCCACTACTTCGGTGAGCGAGTGGACTGCTTGCCCCTCGACAAATTCGACGACAACCTCAAGCGGCGGGGCGCTTCCATCGACCATCGCCACGCCAAACTGCTCAGCACCCCAGTGGACGGGCGGCGCAGTTGTCGGAATCGGAATCGAATAAGCCGGCCTGCCTTCGAGGCGTCAGCGCTCGCATAACATCCCAAGTTGTGCTGGGCTAAAGACAGAGAACGGAACTGCCGTAGCTGATCAGGGGAGGTCTCAATGCCCGTTGTACCGACAACCGGATACTCACAAGCGGAAGACGCGCTGACCCTGGCGCGCGCGCTGAT
>Ga0335079_10003853_pt1 | contig 17269 bp, 15 predicted proteins | sample Lox_Sample_33_FD_206719 | JGI IMG/M metagenome (GOLD analysis project Ga0335079, IMG submission 206719) | Soil microbial communities from Loxahatchee National Wildlife Refuge, Florida, United States - Lox_Sample_3.3 | ecosystem: Environmental > Terrestrial > Soil > Wetlands | place: USA... | reverse complement strand
AATTGTCGCTCTATTACACGCTGCCGGTAACCAGCAAGATTTCCTGGCTGCTCTACGGCGGGCCTGCAGCGGAGCCTGCTCTGGGCCCGGTGACCTATATCCATCGCACGTCGGCGTCCGGGTTGCCCGCGGCTCCGCTTGGACACCACCTGCAGGATTCCACGCACACCAGCTTTGGCGTGGTCACGACCGGCGTGGTGGTGGACCGCTTCAAACTGGAAGCGTCTGCTTTCAACGGCCGCGAGCCGGATGAGGACCGCTGGGACATTCAACTGGCGGCGCTCGACTCCTGGTCGTTCCGGGTAAGCGCCGCGCCCACGCGCAACTGGACCGCGCAGTACAGCTACGGGCGACTGGAACATCCCGAGGCGCTGGAGCCGGGTAGCGAACGCCGGCAGACGACGTCGGTGGAGTACAACCACCCTCTGGGCGGGGGCAACTGGGCTACGTCGCTGGTTTGGGGACGCAAGCATAAGGACATCGACAACTCAATACAGAACAGCTACCTGCTGGAGTCGACGGTGAATTTCCGCCGACGCGATTATGCCTACACCCGGCTGGAACTGGTGGACAAAGACGAACTGTTCCCCGGGGCGCCGGTGCATGCTTCGTATCGCATCGGCGCATACACCTTTGGCGGGATGCGGGACCTGGTGCAGGATCGTCGCTGGCAGCTGGGGCTGGGCGCGGATGTGACTTTCTATTCCAAGCCAGCGGCACTGGACCCGGTCTACGGCGATGATCCAGTATCGTTCCGGATATTCTTGCGAGTGAGACCGAACCGGGAAGACCATCATTAGAAATTGATTCCCAATCCCTGCCGACTGGCAGGTTCTCCAAGTCGGCAGGATCGGGTTAAGCAACCTCGCAGCGGATAGAGTTTGCCGTTCTCATCGCGACTTCACGAAGTCCATTAAGCGGGGCTTGTTCCGATTCTTGCTGCGAAGAAAGGTGCAGGGACCGGGTGTCCGGGTGAAGGCCGAGGTTAAAAGCAGAACCGTGCTGCCTCCGTCATCGGGATCGCCGGTGGTTTCCCACAGGTCGAAGGTGCCGCTGGGGTTGCCCAGGAAGGCAAACATGATGGTCGCGGCATAAGGCGTAGGCGGACTGGTGGTGTTATCGACAGGCCGCGTGGCCAGGATCCTGGTGGGACCTCTGCGGTAGCCCATGATGTTGGTGTCATAGGGCGCGCCAAGGCACTGCCAATCCCAGGAACCGTCCTTGAGAATCATGGGCGTGCTGGCGCCCCCGATCGGCATCTGGGTGTACTCAAGGGTGTCGCAGAAGAAGTTCAGGGACACGCAGTAAGTTGAGTTGGCGTGGCTTTTCGGCACCAAGAACGCTGCCGCAAACAGAACCAGACAAACAGTCACAAGGCTCTTCATGGTAATTCCTCCGAGGTGAATTCCCCGATCCGGGGGGTCACTGGTGAAGGCGGGAATCGCCGGCAAAAACTGCAAGGCTAAGGGAAAATTTTCGGCCGGATCTTTCAGCGGACGGCGGGCCGGGCGGGTTGGCACTCTCGGCACCGAGCAAATATCCCGGTGACCGTGGGGCGTGGTTGAGGCACAATCCGGAATATGCAGTCCTCGCTGCGTGTGGTTCGACTGATTCGGCTGATAATGCTGAGCAGTGTGGTCATCTATGCGGGAATGGCCACTTGGCTCGGGCATCCGTCGGCCCAGCCAAGCTTCACCCTGTTCTACGGCCTGACGGTAATGGCGGCCTCGCTGGTGCTGATCATTCTCATCGTAAGGCGAACCATGGTCGTGCGGGCGGAAGCGGTGTTGGCCGACCAACCCGGCAACGTGGATGCATTAAAGCGCTGGCAAGCTGGCTATCTGGTGACCTATGTCCTCTGCGAAGCCCTGGCGCTCTATGGGTTGGTTTTGCAGTTTCTGGGTTTCACCCTTTCGCAAGTTGCTACGTTTTATGTCGCTGCCATCGCTTTAATGCTATTTTTCAGTCCTCGTCCACCATCTCGTGAGCTAAGCTAACTGCAGAGAGGAGCAACGGTTGTCCATCACCGGACCCGAGGAACTGGAAGCCATGCGCGCGGCAGGAGAAGTAGTACGCCGTGTGCTCGAGGCCATGAAACGGGAAGTGCGGCCGGGGGTGACGACCGCACAACTCGACGAAGCTGGTGCGCGGGTGATGCGCGAGCATGGCGCCAAGTCGGCGCCGGCGCTGGTCTATCAGTTTCCCGGGAACAGCTGCATCAGCGTCAATGATGAGGCGGTGCACGGCGTTCCCGGCGATCGCGTGGTACACGAGGGCGACTTGGTCAAGCTTGATGTCACCGTCGAGAAAGACGGTTTCATGGCGGATGCCGCGGTTACCATAGGCGTGGGCGAAATCGCAGAAGAACGCAAACGCTTGATCGCCTGCGCGGAACGGGCCTTTGCCAAGTCGATGCTGGTGGCGCGGGCGGGATTTCGGGTGTCGGAGATCGGCCGCGTGGTGGAACGCGAAGTGCGCCGCAGCGGATTTTCGGTGATCCGCGATCTCGGCGGCCATGGCATCGGACGCACCATTCATGAGGCGCCGCGGGTGCCGAATTATCCCGATCCCGAGGCCAATCAGATTCTGACCGAGGGTCTGGTGATTACGATCGAGCCGATCATCGCCGCCGGTTCGGGCCGAGCGATGGTGGCCCAAGACGGTTGGACGGTGCTCACTGCCGACCGCAAACCCTCAGCGCACTATGAGCACACACTGGTGATCACCCAGGGTGAGCCCATGCTGTTGACGGCTTAGTTTGTCTTTGCAAATGCGGTCTTCAAAAACGGGCCCCCACACAAGAGGCGCCGTCGCTGCAGAAGCGACTTGAGCCGGTCCCCCTCACTTGATGTGACAACTCGCCATCCCCCGCTTCTCCAGATATTGCTGGTGGTAGTCCTCCGCTTCGTAAAACGCGGGCGCCGGCACGATCTGGGTGACGATCGGCTTGCGGAAGCGTCCAGACTTGCCCAGCGATTCCTTCGACGCCTTGGCTGCCGCCTCTTGTTCCGGCGAGTGGAAGAAGATGGCGGAGCGGTACTGCGTACCCCAGTCTGGTCCTTGGCGATTGAGCTGGGTGGGGTCGTGATTCTCCCAGAAAACATTCAACAGCTGTTCGTAGGACACCTTCGTGGGATCGTAATCGACTTCCACCGCTTCGGCGTGGCCGGTGGCGTCGCTGCAAACCTGCTTGTAGGTAGGATTCTCGGTCTTCCCACCAATGTATCCGACGCGAGTAGCCGTAACGCCGGGAATCTGGCGGAAGGTTGCTTCCACACCCCAGAAGCATCCCGCGGCAAAGGTGGCTTTAGCCATGATGGTAGTCACTCCGGATGAATATTTTAGTGGTAATCATTAGATGTTGGGAAGGCGGCAAAGTTACGCTTTGTGGGGGTGAGGGATAGGGCCGGAAGTCTCCGTAAACTATTCACGCCGTGGAGCTTGGGCTTGACGTGGGAGGCATTTCGAGATAAAGTCTCGGGAGTCGTCAGCTCGCGGAGGAGTTTGTGTTTTCCAGCCTGAGCCGGGGATACTGGCTCGCCTTCTCATTCCTGTTGGTTTTCTTCTACGCCGTGTTCTCGGCGGCAGCTGCGCCCGGGCCAAGATCCGGCTTTACTCTGCCAAAGCGCGTTGGCTACACCGTGGGAGACCAATGGGAGCCTGCGCTGGCCACAGATGGTTTAGGCCACGTCTATATCCTCTACCCGCAGTACGGCACCGTCCCTGGTTGCGCTTCTTGCAGCCTCCCCACCATGACTCTGGTGATCAGCAGCGACAGTGGAGCGACCTGGGAAGCGCCCCGGCCGATGATGCCGGTCGACTCCGGACAGTTCGATCCTCAAATCGTCGTCGATCCCCTGGACCAGAAGACCGTGTATGCCGCCTGGTTGCAGAACAAGAAGCGCGACACAGTGGTGGCCAAGTCGAGCGACTTCGGGCAGACCTGGACCATGGTGGTGGCGGCTACGGACGGGGAAGATGCCGACAAGCCTTCGCTTACGGTGCGCGGCCAGGATGTTTACGTCGGTTTCAGCCACGAAGAAGAAGTCTGGGTGGCATCGTCGCACGACGCCGGACTGACGTTCTCGAAGGCGCGAGTCAACCTGAAGCCTCGTCCAGGGTGGTCTCTGGCAGGCGGCGCGACCGTCGATCCCGCAGGCAACGTCTACTTCGCCTGGGCAAACTTCCTCAAGAACAGCACCGGCAACGATCCGGTAAAGCTGTATATCAGCAAATCGTCGGATGGCGGCAAGGTTTGGGATAACAAGCTGCTCGACGTATCCGCAGCTCCTCCCGGCTGTGCCGCCTATAAATGTGGCTGGGCCTACCTGGGCGCGCAGATCACCATGACTTCGGATGTGACTGGAACGCTTTATGCGCTGTGGAATTCCGGCACCGTAAACCACGGACCGGAGCGTATTTACTTTGCTTCTTCCGCCAATGGCGGAACCACCTGGACGGCCAGGCAGGCAGTCTCCCAGGCGCGTGCCGATGTGGAGCACGCCTTTCCCGTGATTACGGCAGGGGCAGCTGGCGATGTGCGAGTGGCCTGGATGGATTCCCGCGAGACGCCGCGCTGGAACACCTACTACCGCAGCTCCGCCGACGGCGGAAACTCCTGGGGGCCGGAGACTCGACTCTCGCAATATGTCCCCGGCTACAGCTACGTTCATCCACTGGGATTCGGTTTCCCGTTTGGCGACTATTTTGAAATGAATATCGACAGCCACGGCCAGACTCACGCCGTTTGGGGGGAAGGGTTGAACTACAAGTCCCCGGGCTCGATCTGGTATAGCAGCGGACGGTAGCGAACCACGTTCACTGGCACGCATCCCTGCCAGGTTTTTCCTTTCTGCATAAGCGTCTTTCTTCCCTGGAGTTCGGAATTATCTGGATGGAGTCGCGGCGACTTCTTTTTTCTTGGCGGCTGCGATGAGGGGCCGCAGGGAGTCGACGGAAATGCCTAGCGTCCCGCCGGAAAAGCCGTCGATAAAAGCAGCATTGATCCCGATCACTTCGCCGTGCGAGTTGAAGACCGGGCCGCCGCTGCCGCCGTGCGCGGTGGGAGCGTCGTAAATGAGTTTATCGCCAACCACGTCGCCCAGGTGTCCACAGGTTGCCGACGGGCGAATCAGCGAGAGCGCAGCCAGTTCACTGGCGGCGCCCATATCGTCATGGCGCAGCGCCAACCGCTCGTAGACCGGCGTTGGCGACTTGACCACCATGCCCATTACTCCCATCGGATAGCCAATCACCGTGACCAGCTCTCCCGGAGGCGAGGGCTCGGCCGCCAGAGGCAGCGGTTGCAATTGGTGAAGAGCCGCGCCTTCGATGCGCAGGACCGCCAAGTCGCCGTGCGCGGAAATCACTAACGGAGTCAGATCCAGCGGGGTGGAGAAGCCGGGGAAAAAGGCCAGCAGCTTCTCCAGATGCGGAGTTGCTCCGCGCCGAATCAGGACATCGCTCTCGGGATCTCCATACCACGGCTGGGCGACATGGCGATTGGTGGCCAGAAGCCCGTCCGCCACCACAAATCCTGTTCCAGAGACCCGCGCGCGCAATGCCGGCTGGTGCCCGGGAAACCCCACCTGGTAAATGCCAAACAGATAGCAGATGGAGTTGCGGTAGCGATGCAGGACCATCGACGGCATATCCTGCTCCTGCTTCAAACGGTCGACTTGCTTGGAGAGTTGCTGCACCTGGTCGCGCAGGTCGTTGCTGGGCGGCGCGTAGTAGTGTCCCAGCACCGCGGTCCCTATCAGTAGAAACAATCCTAGGGCAATCTGGATAGTTTGCTGCCAGACCGTAGAAACGGGATCCTGTTCGACGGGGGACGGGTGATCGGTTTCGGCCATGGCAGGGGTGTTCACTGATATCTTGCCGCCTGGGAGGCTGGTTTCCTACGGTACGGAAGGCGATGTACAGGTGGGGAAAGAATGAATCGCTACAAGTCAGATCCCCTTGGCCTTCGCTCAGGGCAGACTCTGGCCGGGCCGGAAAAACTGGGTTTCGGGAAGATGCTCGTAAACTCTGTGTAATTAGGTTTTTTGCAGTTCAATACCCAAGCGCTCGGCCATTTCCTCGTACAGGAAGCCTTCGCCGGGACGATAAGGCTGCACCCATTCGCCGTCGATCACAAATTGGGGGATGGCACGCTTACCGGTACGGGCCACGATTTCTTCGGCGGCACCGGGGGTATTTTCGACATCAACTTCTTTGTAGGGAATGCTATGGCGCTGCAGGAAGCGTTTGGCTTCGCGGCAGTCGGGACACCAGAAAGCGGTATAAACGGTCAGTTCCATGGGTAAACGTTAGATGTCTCCATCCGCCATTCGATAGATCATTTTAGGGAGTGGCCTTTAGAGTTTAATCGCCGTGGGCACGGCGTAGCGCACCGGAAAATCGATTCCTGCGCTTGACAAAACTCCATCAGAATACGACAATCTTTATGGCGAATAAAAAGCGAAACTAATCGCCTGGGGTGGGTACCGCCTGCCCTGTGTTCCCTGAAATCCCGAGGACGTATGTCTGCTTCGCCAGTTTTTGCACCGGCGGCTCCGAGCCGCCCTTTTACTTTTGTCCCCAAAAATGCGGAAGCGCTGCTCAAGCGATTGCCGCAGGCGGCTCAGCTTGCGCTCGTGACCCCGGCATCGCGATTAGAGGTGCGGCCTGAGCCCGAGATGGTTTCCTGCGGTATTCGGGAGGTCGACTCGCTTGCCGGCGGCTTGCCGCGGGGATGTTTGACGGAGGTGTGCGGACCGGCCTCTTCAGGACGTACCAGCCTGCTGCTGGCAGCTTTGTCCGCCGCCACGCGGCGCGAGGAAGTTGGTGTTCTGGTGGATGCCAGCGATGGGTTTGATCCTTTGTCGGCCGCCGCGGCGGGAGTGGATTTCACAAGATTGCTTTGGGTGCGTTGCGGGCAATCTTTTTCACCATCAAGACAGCGGGTCACGGAGAAAAACCTCACTGGCAAGAAACCATTTGCTTTCGAAACGCGCCGGGAATGGGAATCGCGCCTGGAGCAAGTTCTCAAAATCACCGATCTGCTTCTGCAGAGCGGAGGTTTTGGGCTGGTGGCCATCGATCTGGGAGACGTGCCACTGCCTTCCACGCGGCGAATTCCGCTGACCTCGTGGTTCCGGTTCCGGCGCGCAGTGGAGAACACTCCCACCATTCTGCTGGTGATTGGGCAAGAGCCCTGCGCGCGTACCTGCGCGTCCTTGCTGCTGCAAATGCAGAAAAGCAGTGGTCAGTGGCCGGTTGCCAGTTTTCAGCCGGTGGGGGGCGGGCGTCCCCGTTCGCGCCAATCCGAGGCTCCACCACATGCGCAGTTGCTAAGCGGAATGCGGATCAAGGCGGAAGTGCTGCGCTCGCGGTTGGAACGCAAGCCCATGCAGTCGGCATCGACGTTTTCGACCAAAACTGCCTGGGCCGGGTGAAAAGCGATTCGAAAATTCCGATGGTTCCATGTCTTTTGCCTGCATCTACGTTCCCAATTTCCCGGTTGCGGCCATGGTGCGCGCCGAGCCGGAACTGCAATCGCAGGCATTGGCGGTGCTCACGGGCAAGCCTCCGCTGGAGAAAGTTTTTGGAGTTAACGCGAAGGCTGTCGCCATGGGAATCGTGCCAGGCATGAGTAAAGCCGAAGTGGAAATCTGCAACGGACTGGCACTGCGCTCGCGTTCGTCTCTGCAGGAAGATGCGGCTCATGCCGCTCTGCTGAATTGTGCGCAGTCATTTTCTCCCAGGGTGGAAGATACGGCGAAAGATACCGTCCTGCTTGATCTTGCCGGGCTCGATCTTTTGTTTGGGCCGCTCCCGCAGATCGCGTGTGCCCTGGCAGGGAGAGTTCTTGATGCGGGACTGGAAACGAACGTCGCAGTCGCGGCTAATCCCGATGCGGCGCTGCTGGCGGCGCGGGGATTCTCCGGTGTCACCGTAATTCCTTTAGAGAAAGAAGCGGAGCGGCTGGGCGATTTGCCGTTGGAGGTTTTATTTATGGGGTGGAGTGAGGAATCTGGAGCCGCGTCATTTTTGGAAACCTTTCACCGCTGGGGTTTGCGCAATCTCGGTGCGGTGGCGGCGTTGCCGGAAATTGCGTTGGGTGAGCGTCTGGGGCAGGAGGGGCTGCGTCTGCAAAAACTGGCGCGCGGAGCTACGTTGCGGACACTGGTGCCGGTCGATCCGCCGCTGATTTTCGAGGAAGAGATCGAACTGGAATATCCCGTGGTGCTGCTTGAGCCGCTGGCCTTCGCGCTGAACCTCATGCTGGAGCAGGTTTGCGGACGCCTGGCCGCGCACGCGCTGGCGACGCAGGAGTTGCGGCTGGAATTAGAATTGGAACCGAATCCGGAGCAGTCGATTTCAGATCAGGCGCGGACGAGCTATCCAGACCGCGGCGAAGCCCGGCTGTTTACGCGCACCTTACGCTTGCCGGTTCCGCTGCTCGACGCCAAGGTGTTTCTAAAGCTCTTGCAACTCGATCTCAAGGCGCATCCCCCGGGAGCGCCGATTGTGAAAATTCATTTGACGGCACAACCGGCGCGGCCGCGCGCCGCCCAGGCGGGCCTGTTCCTCCCGCCTGCGCCGGAACCGGAGAAGCTTGAACTCACGCTGGCGCGGATCGCCGCAGTGGTCGGTGCGAATCGGGTGGGATCGCCGGAGATTCTGGATACGCATCGTCCGGAAGCATTCCGCATGCAGCATTTTGCGCCGGGGGAAGCGCCGGTACGGAAGCCGGCAGCGGTGAAAGCTGGGAATGAGCAGAGGTCTTTTACCGCATGGCTGAAGCCATGTCCTGCTACAAAGCAGCAGGCATCAGATGACGGACGCGGCTCGGTTACGGCATTGCGCATTTTTCGTCCGGCGCTCCGGGTCGCGGTCACCTTGCGCGATGGGCAGCCTGCACACATCTGCTGCCAAAAACGAAACGAGGTGGATGGAGAAGTGATCTGGCTGGCCGGACCGTGGCGCTCTTCTGGCGATTGGTGGGAACTGGAAGGCTGGCGGCGCGACGAGTGGGATATTGCGCTGCAGAACCAAAGTGGCATTGCACTCTACCGCTTGGTACGCGACCTGCTGCGTGGGGCGTGGCTGCTGGAAGGAACTTATGACTAGTGGCAAAAATCTTTTCACCACGGAGGTGCGGAGGCACAGAGGAAAACGAATCATTGATTAGTTGATTTTTGGAAAGCAAGTTTATTTACAGATGTGAACTTGAATATTTTCTTTGCCTTCATCTTTTTCTCTGTGTTCTCTGTGCCCTCTGTGGTGAATTCAGGTTTTATCGATGTATGTTGAACTCCACGCCCGTTCCGCCTTCAGTTTCCTCGAAGGCGCTTCCTTGCCGGAAGACCTGATTGCCGTCGGCCAAAGGCTGGGTATGCGGTCCATGGCTCTGCTCGATCGCGACGGGCTGTATGGCTCGCCGCGTTTTCATCTGGCAGCCGAGAAGGCGGGATTGAAAGCGTGTATCGGCGCAGAAGTCGCGTGTGAGTTTTCACCCCATGTCATCCTGAGCGGAGTGGCTGCCTCGCGAAGCGAGGCAGCCACGGAGTCGAAGGACCCCTATACCCGGCAACCTGTGGCGAGGATAGGGATTCCTCGCTTCGCTCGGGATGATAAAAAGTTAAATTTCCGCCTTCCCCTTCTCATCTCGTCCCGAACCGGCTACCAGAATCTCTGCCGTCTGGTCACTAGAATGAAGTTGCGCGCCGGGAAAAAAGAGGAAGGCGCGGCACGGGAAGAGGAACTGCAAGAACACGCTGCTGGATTGATTTGCCTGACTGGCGGCGACGATGGCCCCGCGAGCCTGGCTCTGAAGCAAGGGGGATTCGATCACGGCCGGCGCATCATCGAGCGGCTGACCGGAATCTTCGGCCGTGAAAATGTTTACGTCGAGTTGCAGCGGCATTTTCTGCGTGAAGAAGAGAGCCGCAACCGCGCGGCGGTTGAAATTGCGCGCTCTCTGCAGCTTCCCTTGCTGGCGACCAATGGCGTCTGCTATGCCACGCCGCGGGAACGCGAGTTGTGCGATGTGTTTACCGCGCTCCGGCATCACCGCACCTTGGCGACAGCCGGACGGTTGCTGTCACGCAACTCTCAGCGTCATCTGAAATCCGCCAAAGAAATGCAGCGGCTCTTTGCCGATCTGCCTGAGGCCATCGCTAACACCGGCGAACTGGCGTCGCGCCTGGATTTCAAGCTCAGCGATCTGGGATACGAATTTCCCAAATACCCCGTGCCCGAAGGCGAGAACATGATGTCGTTTCTGCGCCAGCGCACCCAGGAAGGCGCGCAACAGCGCTACGGACGTGCCGCTCCCGAGCTGCGTGAGCGGGCGCATCGCCAGATCGAGCGCGAACTGAAGCTGATCGGGAAGCTCGAGCTTCCGGGTTACTTCCTCATCGTCTGGGATCTGGTCCGCTACTGCCGCGAGCAGAATATTCTGGTTCAGGGACGCGGTTCGGCGGCCAATAGCGCCGTCTGCTATTCGCTGGGGATTACCGCAGTCGATCCCGTGGGCATGGACCTGCTCTTCGAGCGCTTCCTTTCCGAAGAGCGCGGCGAGTGGCCGGATATTGATCTCGATCTGCCCAGCGGAGACGAACGCGAGCGCGTGATTCAGTATCTCTACCAGCGCTACGGCGAGCGCGGCGCGGCCATGACCGCGAACGTCATCACTTATCGCAGCCGTATGGCGGCGCGGGAGATGGGCAAGGCTCTGGGTTTCGATCCGGAAACCTTAAATAAGGTCTCTTCCGCGGTGTCGACTCTGGAGTATCGCGATGCGAACGACGCCATCGATCGCCGTTTCTTGGACGCTGGGCTCGATCTCAGCCATCCGCGGCTGCGGAAGTATCTCGAGCTTTGCCTCATGACGCAGGATCTGCCGCGCCATCTGGGTCAGCACTCCGGCGGGATGGTCATCTGCCAGGGGCAGCTGGATTCGGTGGTGCCGCTCGAACCTGCATCCATGCCGGGCCGCGTGGTGGTGCAGTGGGATAAAGAAGATTGCGCCGACATGGGCATTGTCAAAGTCGATCTCCTCGGCCTGGGCATGATGGCGGTGCTCAAAGATTCGATTGAAATCATCCGCAAGGATTACGGCCAGGAGGTCGATCTGGCGCACTTGCCGGCGAACGACCCCGAGGTTTATTCCACGTTGCAGCAAGCCGACACCATCGGCATGTTCCAGGTAGAGAGCCGGGCGCAGATGTCATGCCTGCCCCGGCTGCGTCCGAAATGCTTTTACGACATCGTGGTGGAGGTGGCAATCATCCGCCCCGGCCCGATCGTCGGCCAGATGGTGAATCCGTATCTACAGCGGCGCCAGGGAAGGGAAGCGGTTTCCTATGCCCATCCTTCGCTCGAGCCGGTGCTGGCGCGGACTCTGGGAGTCCCGTTGTTCCAGGAACAGCTTTTGCGCATGGCGATGGTAGTCGCGAATTTCAGTGGAGGCGAAGCCGAGGAACTGCGCCGCGCCATGGGCTTCAAGCGTTCCCAGGCGCGCATGAAAGAGATTGAAGCCCGCCTGCGCGCAGGCATGACGCAAAACGGAATTTCGCCGGAAGCGCAGGAGCAGATCGTTCTTTCCATTACTTCCTTTGCGCTTTACGGATTCCCCGAATCGCATGCCGCCAGCTTCGCCCTGATTGCCTATGCCAGCGCTTATCTGAAATGCCATTACTTGGCGGCTTTCACCGCTGCCCTGCTCAACAATCAACCGATGGGCTTCTACCATCCCGCAACCATCGTGAAAGACGCCCAGCGCCATGGATTGAAGATGCTCCCGGCAGATGTGACCCGATCGGAATGGTTGTGCACGCTGGAGAAAGCAGTTCGCTGCTCTCAGCCGTCGGCTGTCAGCTCAGGACCGGCTTCGGGTTGCGAGGTTCAAGTTTCGACTGAATCTGCAGAAGGCGGCATTGTCTCAGGTCGAACTTCGAGTGCATCGAAACTGGGAGCTGGGAACCGGAAGCTGGAAGCCGAAATTTCGAGGCTGGCTCTTCGTCTCGGTCTTCGTTATGTGCGCGGGCTTCGCGAGGAAGCCGGTCAGGCCCTGGTGCGGGAGCGCAAACGGGCCCCCTTTGAATCCATCCACGACCTGGTGCGCCGGGTTCCGGAATTGCGCAAGGAAGAGTTGAGCACTTTGGCCGAGATTGGTGCATTGAATTCAGTTTCGAGCCCACCCCGTGGTGAAAAGAAACTCCACCGCCGCGACGCTCTCTGGCAAGTCGAGCGCGTTGTCCGATACTCGGGTCCTCTTCTGGAAGAACTAGCTGAGTCGGCTGCGCCCTCGCCGCTAAAGCCGATGAATGTCGAAGAGCGACTGGTGGCCGACTTCCGCGGCACTGGCCTGACCACCGGCCCACATCCCATGGCCTATCGGCGGAAGCAAATGGATGCCATGGGGATACGTCCCGCTTGCGAGCTAGGTTCGATACCAAACGGGAAACGTTTGCGGGTGGCGGGGAACGTCATTGCGCGGCAGCGGCCTGGCACGGCCCGGGGATTTGTTTTTCTCAGCCTGGAGGATGAAACCGGAGTAGCCAACGCCATCGTCACTCCGGATCTGTTTCAGAAAAACCGTTTAGTGCTTATCGCGGAACGGTTTCTGATCATCGAAGGCATTCTGCAGAATCAGGACAATGTCATCTCCGTGAAGGCGGAGCGAGTGCTCCCACTCTCAGTTACCGCCGCTCGAACCAGTTCGCATGATTTTCATTGAGAATTCACAAAAAAATCTTGCCGTCACTCGACACTTCCACAGGCCTTAGGTTTATAGTAAATACATCCTCCGCAACGCATGGCATATTTGCCCCCGCGACCCTCGAGGTCGATGTGTATGTGGTCTCTTCATCAACTCGATTCATTCCTAAACCTAGGCATTTGCAAGGAGTATCTGAGAATGGCAAAAGCAAAAACTATCCGCAACACCGCCTCCACTGCTGCCGAGCCAGTTTCCACCGCTGCCGAGATCAAGCTGGTGCCCGAAGTCAAGCGGAACGTCACCCCTATCAATCTGGAGGATGAAATCCGCCGGCGCGCGTATGAGCTCTACGAAGAACGGGGAGGAATTCCCGGCCGCGAGAATGACGACTGGTTGGTCGCCGAACGCGAAGTTCTGGCCCGCTACGGCCAGCGACAAAGCGCCTAGGCGATGGAACACAATCCGGGCCAGTCTAGGCGATTTCGTGTCCCTGCGAGGAGGCAATGTTGCGATAGAGGACAGTTGCCTGCCGTAGATTGGCCGTGGTGGTTCAGCACGTCAGGCTGCCATGCCCTTTCCGGCATGGTGGCTGAGGGCGGCTTATTGTGTCATAAAAGAGTACACAGTTTGAAGGGTGCCCGAGCTCGGCAGGACAACCTTGCGCGTTCTCCGGCCCTCAAACTGGCCAGCGTGTCGCTTGTAGGCTTCCTGCCGGTTGCCTCTACCGTCTATTTCTGAAAAAATACACAGGGACCTCCCCATGCCACAAATTGGAAGCTTCGCGCTCTTGCTCGCGCTGGCGCTCAGTAGCTATTCCTTCCTGGCTGGCCTGCTGGCCTTGGCTCGTCCGACGCAGGGCTCGGAGCGGATTGCAGAGACGGCACGCCGCGCTGGCATCGCTACCTTTGCAGCAGTATTCCTGGCGGCAGCCGTATTGGTAGTCGCCGCCTTCCACGATGATTTTTCCATCGCGTACATTTTTCACCATAGCAACCGTGATCTTCCCGCGCCGTATAAATTTGCAACACTTTGGTCGGGGCAGGAAGGATCGTTGCTGTTTTGGTCTTTGCTGCTGTCAGCCTACGGGTTAGTGCTGCGCCTTCGGCACAAGACCGACGAACGCCTGTTCGCGCACGCGTCCGTCATTTTGGCGGCGGTTCAAATCTTTTTCTTATTGCTGTTGAATTTTGCCGCACACCCGTTCGCCGTGATGCAAGGTTCGCTGCCTGCCGACGGGAATGGCCTGAACCCGTTGCTGCAGTATCCCGAGATGGTCATTCACCCCCCCATGCTCTATCTGGGCTACGTCGGGTTCACGGTGCCGTTCGCCTTTGCGCTCGGCGCGCTCATCATGAAATATCCCGGCGAAAAGTGGATCCACATCACCCGCCGCTGGACGATGGTGACCTGGGGATTTCTGACCTGCGGCATTTTCCTTGGCATGCATTGGGCCTACTCGGTGTTGGGATGGGGCGGTTACTGGGGATGGGATCCGGTGGAGAGCGCCTCCTTTATGCCATGGCTGACCGGCACCGCGTTCCTGCACTCTGTGATGATGCAGGAGAAGCGCGGCATGTTGAAGGTATGGAATATGTGGCTGATCTTTGCCACCTTCCTATTATCCATCTTTGGAACGTTCCTCACCCGCAGCGGCGTGGTGAGTTCGGTGCATGCGTTCGCGCAGTCGTCGATTGGCGACTGGTTTGTCGTCTTTCTTGCGTTAATCGTGGCGGTTTGCGCCGCGTTCTATTTCAAGAACAAGGCCCATCTGCGCAGCGAGCATAAGCTGGAATCCCTGGTCTCGCGCGAGTCCAGTTTCCTTTTCAACAACCTGTTGTTCGTGCTGTTCTGCTTTACCGTGTTGTGGGGAACACTGTTTCCGATTCTTTCGGAGTGGGTACAGGGTTCGAAGGTGACCGTGGGGCCGCCGTTCTTTAATAAGGTGGCGATTCCGGTGGCCCTGTTGCTTTTGCTGCTCACCGCGGTAGGCCCCTTGCTGGCCTGGCGCAAGACTTCGACCGAGAGCATCAAGCGAAACTTCCTGTGGCCGGCGGTGGGCGCGGTAGTCGTCGGAGCCCTGATGATGATTTTCGGGGTGCGGCCCTGGGTCGACGTTTCTTATTTCTACGCCATCATGGCCGCCATGCTCGCGTGCCTGGTGGTTTTCACCGTGATCTCGGAGTTCGTTCGCGGAGCGCGCGTAATCTCCCGCCACACTCAGCAAGGTGTGCTGGGCTCGATGGTGCATTTGTGGCACCGCAATACCCGCCGTTACGGAGGCTACATCGTCCATTTCGGCGTTGCGGTTGTCATCATCGGTTTCCTTGGTTCCGCGTTCAACCGCGACCAGGAAAAAGAGATGGGCTTCGGCGACAAGATGCAGATCGGCCGCTACACCCTGGTCTGCCAGTCCTACACCCAGGACGACAATCCGAATTATCAGAGCGAATGGGCGGTGATCAACGTTTTCAACGGCGACCGCAAAATCACGACCATTTATCCTGAGCGTCGCTTCTACCACGCCAGCCAGCAGACCCAGACGATGCCGCAAATCTATCCCACGGTGAAGGACGATTACTTCCTGGTGAAGGATCTCTACCTGGTTTACGAGGGCATGAATCAGGATACCGGCAAGCCCATCATCAAGGCGCACCTGAATCCTATGGTGCCCTGGATCTGGTTCGGGTGGGTGCTGATGGTGTTTGGAACCGTCACGGCGCTGGTGCCGAATGCGTTGCCCGCGCGAGTCGCTGTGCCCGCACGCATCCAGACTGCTCCAGTAGGAGCGGGAGATTAATGAATCCGTCCCGGAACAGGTTTTTCAAACGCGGGCTGCAATTGGCGCTCGTGCTGATGGCAGTGATTGCCCTGATGGGTGCCGGTGACCAGTCTGCACGTTTCAACGATCTCGGTCACCGCATGATGTGCGTGTGCGGATGCAGCCAGATCCTGCTCGAGTGCAATCACGTCGGCTGCCAGTATTCCGACCGCATGCGGGAGGAACTGATGGCGTCGCTGGATCGCGGCGACAATGACGATCTGGTGTTGCAGGGATTCGTGCAGAAGTACGGAACCACGGTAGTAGCGGCTCCGGCGGCAACCGGATTCGGCCGTGTCGCCTGGATCATGCCGTATCTGGCGCTGGTCCTGGGGATCGCGACGATGATTCTAATTGTGCGGGCCTGGAAGGCGCGCCCGGCGCCGGCGTTGGCCGATGGCATTCGGCCCGCCAGCGGAGTCGAACTCGATCACTTCCGCGAACAGGCGCGAAAGGAAACCGAAATATGATTCTCTTCGCCTGCGCCCTGATGACCCTGGGCGCCCTGTTCTATGTTTTCTACCTGCCCGGAGAATTGCACCTCGGGCCGCAGATGACCCGGCTCTCCTATTTGCGTGAGCGCAAAGAAGCCGTCTACGAGAATCTGCGCGATCTGAATTTCGAATACAAAGCCGGCAAGTTTCCGGACACCGACTACGTTGAGATGAAGACCTCCCTGGAAGAAGAAGCTGCTGCCATCCTCGCCGAGATTTCGCGACTGGAAGAAGCCGCTAGGTCTGCTGCGTCACTCCGCCCGGGAAAAGGAGCGAGAGTTTGAAGATCTCTTTGATGTTGCGGAATCAGGTATCCGGACGAAGGCTCGCCACGAGCCTTCTCCTGACCACGCTTCTCTCGATTTCTGCCTCGGCACAGACGCTAACCGGCAAAGTCACGAACGGCACCACCAACAAGCCGCAGGGTGGGGATGATGTAATTCTGCTCAAACTCGGGCAGGGCATGGAAGAAGGCGGCCGTACCAAGACCGACGGTCAGGGCAACTTCAGCTTCAAGCTCGATGATGCAGGCTCGCCGCACCTCATCCGTGTGGTCCATCAGGGCGTCACTTATCACGACATGGCCCCGCCAGGTACGCCTTCCGTCGAAGTGCAGGTATATGACGTCAGTAAGAAGGTGGAGGGTATCAGCATTACCGCCGACGTGATGCGGTTTCAAGCCCAGGGCAGCGAGTTGCAATGCGTGCGCCTGTTCGCGGTGAACAATACTTCCAGCCCGCCGCGCACCCAGCTGAACGACACAAACTTTGAGTTCTACCTGCCCGACGGTGCTCAGGTTGATACCGGCATGGCACGCAGCCCCAATGGGCAGCCGATTACCTCCGCTCCGGTACCGCAGAAAGAGAAGAACCGCTACGCCTACATTTTTCCGCTGCGGCCCGGAGAAACCCAGTTCCAGGTTTCCTTCCACATGCCCTACAGCGGATCTGCCAGCATCGATCCGAAGCTGTTGTACCCCGCCCAGCACTTTGTGGTGATGCTCCCCAAGACCATGCAGTTCACCGCAAGCGCGGGGGCGTCTTCGGGCTTCCAGTCGATGCAGGATCCGAGCAACTCCGGCTCGCAGGTGGAAGTCGCGTCAAACACGCAGTCGGGGCAACCGCTCGGCTTCCAACTGGGAGGCACCGGGGTATTGCAGGATAGCGAAAGTGATTCGCAGGCGGCCGGGCAAGCCAACGGCGCGCCGCCGCAGAACCGCGACTCCCGCCCCGGCGGCGGTCTTGG
>Ga0335079_10003852_pt1 | contig 17270 bp, 13 predicted proteins | sample Lox_Sample_33_FD_206719 | JGI IMG/M metagenome (GOLD analysis project Ga0335079, IMG submission 206719) | Soil microbial communities from Loxahatchee National Wildlife Refuge, Florida, United States - Lox_Sample_3.3 | ecosystem: Environmental > Terrestrial > Soil > Wetlands | place: USA... | reverse complement strand
TTGATGATGCCGGTGCCCATGTTGGTCTTTTCCTTGGGCACGTAAGCGAAAGCGGCCACATTGATCGGAATGAAGAGAAAGGCCAGCCCGAACGTCTGCAACATACGCGCCTCGACCGCGTGGCGGTAATCAATGTTCAGATTCCATCCGGCCATAACAAACAGCGCCAGTGCGGATACCGTGCACCCAAACGCGATGAGAATGCGCAGGTCCGCCTTCGAGACCAATATGCCGACGACCGGCATCATGAACATGATGACCGCACCGCCAGGAGAGAGCGCCAAGCCCGCCAGCTCCGCCGTATAGCCCATCAACTGCTGCAAGAACTGCGGGATGAGCACGGTGCTGGAATAAAGCACGAAGCCCAGGAAAAACATGGCCAGCGTGGCGACGGCGAAATTGCGTTCCTTCAACATTTTCAGATCAACGACGGGGTCCTTTTGCTTCCACTCCCAAATAATTCCGGCGATGACGCCAATCAGCATCATCACGAAAAACACCTGGATGAAACCGCTGGAGAGCCAATCGTCGCGCTGGCCCTTGTCCAGGATCACCTGCATGCTGCCGAGGCCCAGGCTGATCAGGCCGATGCCAATGTAATCAATGCGGAAGCCCTGGGTGAACTTCACGCGCTTCATGTACGGCGGATCGCTGACCAGGAACGACGTCAACAGGATGGACAAGATTCCCACCGGCACATTGACGTAGAAAATCCAGCGCCAGGAGAAGTTGTCCGTGATCCATCCGCCGAGCCAGGGGCCAATCGTAGGAGCAACAACGACCGCAACTCCATAAACCGCGAAGGCCATGCCACGCTGGCTAAGCGGAAACGTGTCGTTCAGGATGGCTTGCTCGCTCGGTTGCAAACCTCCACCGCCGGCGCCTTGCAAGATGCGGAAGAGCACCAACACCCCCAGGCTCGGAGCCAGACCGCAAAGAAACGAACTCACCGTGAACAGAGCGACGCACGACATATAAAAGCGCTTGCGGCCCAACACGGAGGAAAGCCAGCCCGAAAGCGGGAGGACGATGGCGTTCGAAACCAAATACGAAGTGAGCACCCAAGTGGATTCGTCCACGCCGGCGGAGAGGTTTCCAGCAATGTGGGGAAGCGCCACGTTGGCGATGGAAGTGTCCAGTACTTCCATGAACGTGGCGAGCGTAACGGTCAGAGCGATCACCCAGGGGTTGATCGTCCCGTCCGGCATCCTCAGCTTGGCTAGTAGACTGCGTCGCATACGCTAGTTGGGTCTTTCGCTCGTTTGAATCCGCTACTTGGTGATGACCGTCGCGTCCACGTTCATTCCGGGCCGCAGAATCGCTTCCTGCGGCGGAATGGGGTCGAGAACGATCTTCACGGGAATCCGCTGCACGACCTTGACGTAGTTGCCCGTGGCGTTTTCGGGCGGAAGAAGGCTCAAAACCGCGCCGGAAGCTCCCGCGATGGAATCCACGTGGCCCGGAAAGGTCTTTCCGTACGCGTCCACCTCGACGTAGGCTTTCTGCCCCGGCCGCATTTTGCGAAGCTGGGTTTCCTTGAAATTGGCCGTGACCCAGACGTCCTGGAGCGGCACGACGACCATGAGTCCTTGCCCTGCTTGCACGATCTGGCCGACTTCGACGGACTTGTGCGTGGCTTCCCCGTCTACGGGTGAACGGATAATCGTGTATTCAAGATTGAGTTCGGCGGCTTCGACGGCGGCCCGCGCTTGTTCCACTTTGCCGATCTTTGCCTGCGCGTCCGCGCTTCGCATCTGGACCTGCTTGGTGTTCGCTTTGGCTTCCGCCACGCCGGCTTGAGCTTGCAGAACGCGGGCTTTTGCCGCGTCCACCAAAGCTTTGGTGATATCGACATTTCTTTCGGCCTGGGCCAGACGATCCTGGTCTGCCTTGAGCGCGCTGGCAGTGGCGTCCGCGCTGGCTTTCGCGGCGTCGTATTGCTGCTGCGAGATTTCGCCCTTGGCGAGCAAAGGGGTGTAGCGCGCCAGATCGGCCCGAGCGAGTTCGGCGTTAGCCTGGCTTTTTGCTATGTTGGCCTGAGCATAAGACAGGTCGGCGGTGCGCGCTTGCTCATAAGTCGCTCGCGCTTTCATCAGGTCAGCTTGAGCGCCAAGAAGCTGTGCATCGGCGTTCGACGTGCCGCTAGCGACGTTCTCGGCAGTTCGAGGAACGTCCACACCGGCCGATTTTGCTTCACCTTCCGCAAGAGCCAGCTGCCCTTTGGCCTGGTCGAGAGCTGCTTGATAGTCGCGCGGATCGAGTTTCACCAGAATTTGCCCCGCTTTGACGTGCTCGTTGTCCTTGACCAGCACTTCCGCCACGCGGCCATAGACCTTCGCGGCGATGGGTGTGATATGGGCGTCCACTTGCGCATCGTCGGTGCTCTCGCGGTTGTGGTAATAGATGATGAGGCCAATCAACGTTGCCAATAGAAGTGCACCGCCTGCGAACAAGAGCCTCCGCACTCTCGGGTTTGCCAGCCCCTTGAGCGGCTCTTCGATGTTCAAAGGCAATTCTTCGTCCGGCCTGACCTTTTCCATATTTTCCAGCCCGACTTCGATATCTATGCTCATCCCCGGGTCCTCACTTGGAGTAAAGCGTTTCCATTTGTCCGACGGATCTTGCGTAATCCGCGCGCGCCTGATTGAAGCGATAGAGCGCCGAAATTTGGTTGTCGTTCGCGCGCGCTAAGGAGTCTTGTGCCTGAATCACTTCAATATTGTTCGCGACGCCGGCGTTGAAGCGGTCGCGCGCTTGATCCACTTCCTGTTGCGCCAGCTTCACACCGAGGTCAGCCACCTGGACTTCGTTGCGGGCCGAATCGAGATTCAGAAGCGCGGTTTTTACGTCGAGGGCGATCTGGTTTTTCAGATCGGCTTGCTGCTCCTGGAGTTTCTTGATTTGGAGATCCGCCTTGACCACCTCGGCCTTGATCCTGCCCCCCGTGAAAAGGGGAACATCAAAGGTGGCCTGGTAGGTATAAACGGGGATCCCGTTGTTCGTGCTCGTGCCCTGGTAGGCCCAGTTCCCGTCGAAGCGCAGGGAAGGAAGGCGCGAATCCTGAGCCGATTTCCTGGAGGCCTCCGCGGATTTGATTTGCGCCTCCAGGGACTTCCACTCTTGCCTCTCGTCCAGAGCTTCGGTGATACTCGCCTGAACATCCGGCTGCGGCGTTTCGTAAAAGCCGAGCGAATCGGCCAGCTCGATTTTCGTGCGCGGATCGAGATTGAGCAGCCGGCTCAATGCAAAGAGAGAAGTCTCGCGGTCGTTGACGGCCTCGATTAGACGCTGCTTCTCGTTCTGAAGCTCGACGTTCGCGCGCAAAGTGTCAATGCCAGTACCGACGCCTTCTTTTTGGAGGTCCCCCGCCTGGTCGTAAAGCGCCTGCGCAAGGTCGACGCGCGACTTGGACGCTTCGACGTCCGCTTCCGCCCGCAACGAGCCGATATATTGGGAAACGACAAGAAGTATCACCTGTTCGCGAGTGGAAAGGCTGTCGGCTTTGCCGGCAAGGGCTGTTGCCCGCGCAGCCTGCAGCCTTTTCCAGAGTGAGAGATCGAATACCGGCATCCCGAACGTGGGGCCGGCGTTAAAAATCTGAATCGGGCCCACGTGTTGCGGAAATCCCGGAATCCTGGCGCCGAACTGCGCTTCGATGTTCGTGCGCCGGGCCGCGTCATAAACCTGCAAGTCCGCCTGAGGCAAAAGGTCGGCCCTTGTGATGTTCTTGTCCTGTTCTGCCTGGGCCGCTTGCAGGACCGCGATTTGCGCGGTCGGGTTTTGCCTTAACGCCAGCTTCACGGCTTGCTCGAGAGTCAGTTTCAGTGGCTGGTCCGTTGAAGCACTGGCGTCTTGAGTTCTCTCCGGCGAAGAATTTTGTGCCCGCGCGACCGTGGCACCGCTTGTCAGGCTGAACAGAGCCAGGTAAAAAATGATGTGCGAGCCTTTGGGACTCTTTCCCCGCCGCTCGCCCGAATTCTTGGCCTCATCCTTTTCGCGGCGAATAATCTCGTTGACGATGGCCTGATTCAAACAGCCTTCCGCGGAAAGATGCGCGCCCTGGCTGTGCAACTCCTTGAGGAGCATTTTGCCGGATTCGTCAATGAAGCTGACTTCACACAAGTTCACGCCGAACTTGGCGTCAGGCTGGGCCGAACGAAGCTCGCGCCAGCACTGCTCGAGGGTTGAAACCGCCGCGCCGCTGAGCTTGCCCTCAACGTTCAGGACAGTCTTTCCGCGTCTTAATTCAGTGGAAATTCTAAGCATATTCCTACTCTCTCTCTCCCCTCAGTTGTAGCATCATTGCGGCCAGACAGTGCTCCGATGACTTGGAATGTATCTAACTTTATTTCAATAACTTATGCTTCGTGATCCTGAGACAAACATCTAATAGGAGCCGACATGATAACATATGCCCATATGTGGGCATTATTAAATAGACCATATATTGTCATATCGCAGCTCCAGAAGGGTGTTTCTGATGACTGAGGGAGGTCTCGCTCCCGAGGTTCTGGGCCGGTCTAGGCCAGCGCCGTGTCAGGAGGCGAAATCTTGCCAATACGGAAATACTTTTTCACCGCAATGGCTTGGAGTTCGAAGTGGGCTCCGCGCAGCAGGGAACCAGCGCCGATGAACGCCCGAGCTGGAAAATCCTTGGAAAAGTAGGTCCGGTAAACGTCGTTGAACTTGTCATAGAGAGACAGGTCGGAGCAGTAGACCTGGACGTAGACGACGTCGTCCATCGTCATCCCCGCTTGAGCCAGCACGGCTTTGTCGCCATCAAGTATGATTTTGACTTCGTCCTCGACTTTTTCTGGAACTTTGCCGGTTTTCGGATCCAACCCGATGCGGCCCGCAAGATAGAGCGTTTTGCCGGAGAGAATTGCGTCACTAAACGGCGCCTGCACTGTTTTATCCGGGAGATTGACCGCCTTGTGATCGAACCGGGGAGCCGATTTGGAAAAGGCACCGCGCACGGTCAGCACACCGGCCAGAACCAAGGCTCCCAACAAGATCCCCACTCGCCTGTTCATGTCTCTCGACCCCCTCGTCCTGCGTAAGACGCGCCCTTAGCCCGGTCGTGAGTGTAGTTCGGTTTCGCCGGCTGCTGCAAGCCGGCTTCGCAACCTGGACGCACGGTTTTATCTGTGCAATGGTGTTCTTTTTCGTGTGATCGAACCTATAGCCGTATCCAGCCGCTATGGATGAAATAGAGCGAGGTGAGCCCCACAAGCAGCCAGAGCAGCACGCCCTGGATCAGAGGACGCCAGCCCACCCGTGCGAGCGTTTCGCGCGAAATTCCAGTTCCAATCAGAAAAAGAGTAGCGGTCAAACCCAACTGGCCAAGCCGAAAAAGGGATTGCGACAAGTGGGCGTCTTGCGGCCCGTAGGTATTGACCACTGCCGCAAGGCAGAAGAGGAAAATGAACCAGGGAATTTGAATCTTGGCCCGGCTGTGTTTCACTGCCGCGGTAGCCAAAGAAAGGGGCACGATCCACAGGGCCCGTGCGAGCTTTACCGTTGTCGCGATGACCAGGGCTTCCGCGCCATAGCGCGCCGCGGCTCCCACCACAGAACTTGTGTCGTGAATGGCCAGAGCGGCCCAGAGTCCGAACTGGACCTGGGTTATATGCAAATAAAAACCGATGGGAGGAAAAATAAGCAGGGCAATGGAGTTGAGGATGAAAACTGCGCCAAGGGAAACGGCCATTTCTTCTTCGTCAGCGTGCAGAATAGGTCCGATGGCTGCTATGGCGCTGCCGCCACAGATTGCCGTGCCCGTTGCGATCAGGTAGGAAGTCGCGCCGCGCACTTGAAAAAGCTTCCCGAGCGCAATCCCAGTAAGCATGGCGAAGCTGATTCCCAGTGCCGTGTAAAGGAATCCGCTGCGGCCGACACTGAGTACCTGTTGAAGATTCATTCCAAACCCGAGCGCCACCACGGAAGCCTGCAGCAGAAATTTCGAGAGGGCTCGTCCATCAGTATGGTAGGGATGCGCGAACATCAGTCCGAATACGATCCCCAACGCAAGAGCCAGAGGCGGCGAGACAAACCCGCTCGCGGAAAGAATCAACAGCACAAAGAAAAGCGTTTTCGTGTTCATAGGGAAGAGCAGCGGCCCCCGGCGGTGACTTTTGCCTGCACGCCCTCGCCTCCGTCACGACCGTGCTGTGGTAATGTGCGACGCGCAGGACGCAAACCAGGCTCATGGCAACCAATCCAACTGCTCCGCTCGGGCCTCGAACCAGCCCTGCTCGAAAGAAGCTGGGTTGTTTCGGAAATCTTAGTGTGGTTCTTGCGGGCGTCATCGTGATCTTTTTGCTTCTCAACCCCTGGGCTCTGCATATGGGCGACCGGTGGACACCCGCGCTGATGTGGCACGGCGCCGGTACTCTGCAGTCCACGACCGGTGCTCGCTATCCGCTGTACCTGGAAATCTGGTTTGATCCACACGGATCCGGTTACCGCCGGGCAAATCTCCGGGGCAAAAGCATTCTGTGCACACCGAACGGGCAGCGCTATAACTTCACCGTTTACGGTTACCTGCAGCACGCCTGGCTCGACACGGATGGCAAGAGAATGCAGTTCCTGCTGTTTTCTCAGAAAAACAGCAAACCGGTGATCAAGCTGGATTTGATCGGCACCTGGAAAGGGCAAGAACTTTTTCTCGACGACAAAGGCAACATGGCGATGTCCTTCCGCCCCGACGGGAGCCCTAAAGGTTATCTCGTGGGCACGAATTCGCCAAAAGAAGACACTACCGGCACCTTGCACTATGCCCCGCAGAGCAAATTCGATTCAGCCTGCCCAGCCAGCGCGACAACTTTCTAGGCCTGTCATATCTTTGATCCCCCCGCTTCGGTTTTCACCGGCGAGGGCATTGCTTTTGTGTTTCCGTTGCGGATTTCTGAGACAATTTTCTCCGTCAATGCCTTGCTCACGCCGCAATCGGAATCGTTGATGCGGCATTGCGCCAGCGTCATGCCGCAACCGCAGGTGCACCTTTCGGAATTGAACCTGCGCAATGCGGCTTTCTTCTGCTCGGGCGAGAGTTTGCTCATGTCCACTCCCGGGAGTTCCGTAGCCCGGTCGGCATTCACCAGAAAGACCTGACCGGTGTCTTCGAAGTATTCCACCGTGGCATTCACAGGTTCGCCCAGAAGAGAACGGACTTCCAGCTCGTAGAGAGAGGGATCGTTTAGCCCGACATGCTTCTGCACCACGCGTCCTTGCGGATCAATCACGAAGGAAGTCGGCAGCGCTGCTATACCACCGAACTTTTCGGTAACTTCGTCCGGAGCCATAGCCACGCGATAATTGATGCCGCTTTCGGCTACAAACTTCCTTACTTCCTCCGCATCGTCTTCCTGCGTTGCCAGACCGATGATCTCGAGCTGATCTTTGTATTCCTTCTGCAGTTCGATCAGATCGGGGATCTCCGCCCGGCAGGGACCGCACCAGGTTGCCCAAAAATTCAAAAGGACAACTTTTCCCTTGGCGTCGCTTAACGACAGCGGATTGCCGTTCAAATCCTTGATGGTAAAGGGAGGTGCTAAATCGGGGTTCTTTACGAAACGCAGGATGGTGGGCTTCGTATGGTCCTGCCGAGGAGCAGAAGCGGGCGCGACGGCGGGCAACATGATACTCACGACCATGAGAACGATTTGGACAAGATTCCCAATCATCTTTCCCTCGACCGTGACAGTGTAGCGCAATGCGGGGCGGGCAAGGACAGCGCATGCCTTCGAGGACCTGGAAGCCCAAGAGAGCATTCGAATGGTAAAAGTCCATTTCGAACGAATGGAATGCGAAGAGGCGGGAAGGTCGGCCCGCTTCGGCTTGACTCATGACTGGCCATAGGCCGCGCCATAGCGAAAAAGTCCAGTTTCATGGACCTGCTCGATCCGTTTGATCTGGGCGCGAACAAAGATCCCTGGCGTGCCGGGCTCGTAGGGCGCAGCGATTTCAACGAGCGCCTCTTCCGGATAACGCTTTTTGCTGAGAAAGCACAGCCCGCCTTTTGACACATTTTCGCATTCCACCAGTTCGTCACCCATAAGCGGGAAGCGGATACAAGCCGTGAAGGAGACTCTGGTTCGGACGTGTTTCCGGCGGTTCTGTCTCTTGGTGGGAGCCGGTGGCGAAAGCATGGGAGAAGAGCCTGGTTGCAACCTTTCCAGAACGGTTGTCGCCTTTGGGGAAGCATTAAGCATCGCGTTCGGAAGCACTCCGGTTTGCAAGGCAGGTGTGGCCGTGGCAGCAGAGGGGAGAGAGAGCGTTGCGCCGGGAGGCGACACGCCTTGTGCCGCAGCGAGGGCCGGTATCCATTTGCGCCATGCCGTGGCCTGCCCGCACTGTTCGCAGGGCCGAAAGACACTGCCCGTCGCCAGAAAGACATCCGCTTCGATTTCGCTCTGCTCTACGACTCTTCGCAGATGGCAAATCGTACACTGCAGCGATATGCCCCTGGGTACCTCCGAATAATCCTCCGGCGGGGGAAACTCCAGGCCCCAGTGGTTGATGGAAGGATCGAGAAATTCCACGCCGTAAATGAACCCTTTTGGTGTGTCTCCAATGCGACCGACAAGACGAACGTCGGCTTCGCGGCTCGAATCGGAGAACCGCAACGTGAGAACCTCTTCCGGAGCGAAAGTCTTAGAAGAAACGATCCCCGCGCCGTGGCGGCTCAGAACAACCGTGCGCGTCTCCTCCGAGAAGACTCTTCCTGTAGCGTCCGTGCCAAGCAATACGATGGGCACGTCTTTTCGAATCCGGCCGCTGCGGCGTAGACCATTCATGGGAGGGCCGCGCATTCGATGGCAGCTAATGGCCCTATCGGCCGTACTGGTTGAGGCCTTTATTTTCTGCTGGTAACAGTACTCAGGTACTGATCCTCGTCTGCGAGAGTACTCCAGGGAGTGGGCCGACTGAACTATCGACGCTGGGTGGCCTCGCTGTGACAATTGGCCCTGTTAGTGATCGTTGCTTCTTCTTCGAACTTCAGAAGAGCCCTCCATCCCCACGCCCGAGCCGCCGGGACCCCCACCGGCGGCTCACTTTTTTTGCGGATTACGCTCTCACGAAAAAAATAGGGCGGACCGAAGCCCGCCCTATCAAAACCACTTCGATGACTCACCCGCGAGAATGCAGAGTAATGAGCCACTCGGCTGTGCATCCGTTCCAAACCACTGATGCCTGGCCAAACAAAAAGGGGGCTGGTGCAAGCCCCCTTTATTAATCGACCCCCCATAACCAGGACTCAGTCGAGGTTGAGTTCCGGCCACCCCGGGAAGCCAATCTCATTGTGTTGCGGGTGTAGAGAGCAAGTGGAATTCCAGCGTGCCCAGTGGGGCCTTGAAAATTGTAACTCAATATAAAATAACAACTTAGTGGATGAATCCCACCTCCTTTGGGCGAAGGAAGGGGCAGGGACCTACAGAATCCCACAGAGTTAACATTGCGGGCATCCAATCTTTGGGAGATGCTGACGCAAAAGGTTGCTTTGGCTCCTGGTTACTGCCGGGGAGAGAATTGAGGTCTGCTAGACGCCAATCGAAGCGCGGACGGCAGCCGCGATGGACTCGCTAAACCGCAGCACATCAGAATCGCTTTCGGCTTCTACCATGACGCGCACGAGAGGTTCCGTCCCGGAATAGCGCAATACGATGCGGCCGTTGTCTCCGAGCGCGGATTGAGCTTCCTTCAGCGCGCGAGCCACTTCTGGAATCCGCTCGAGCGGTAGCTTGACTTTCACTTTTACGTTCAGGATCGTCTGCGGATAGTCCTTCATTCCGGCGATCAATGCTTCCAGGCTTCCCCTGATCGCCACGAGTGAAGCGATCTTCACGGCCGTGAGCAGACCGTCGCCTGCCGGGGAATCGTCCAGGAAGATGATGTGGCCGGACTGTTCTCCGCCGAGAGTGCTTCCGCTCTTCAGCATTTCTTCCAGTACGTAGCGATCACCTACGTTGGCCCGCACGAGAATCATCCCCTCGCGAATCAGGGCGCGTTCCAAGCCCAGGTTGGACATGGTGGTGGCTACAACCCTGTTTCCCGGGAGCTTCCCCTGTGAGTTCAGGTATCTCGCAGCAGCCAGCATGACTGCGTCACCGTTTACGATGCTTCCGCCATTGGAAACGAAAAGGGCACGATCAGCATCGCCGTCAAAGGCGACGCCGAACGCGGCACGTTCCGCTACGACACGCTTTTGTAAGCACTCCAGGTGGAGTGAGCCGCATCCATGATTGATGTTGCGTCCATCGGGGGCTACGCCAATCGCCACCACGTCGCAGCCCAAAGACCCAAAAAGTTCCGGACCTAGCCGGTATGCCGCGCCATTCGCACAGTCCAGCACGATCCTCATGCCCGTCAAATTCGCCCCCGGAATCAACCGGCCGCGAAGAAACTCCAGATATTCCGCATGCAAGGATTCGTCCGCCGCCAATTGAGGCAGCGCGCCAGGCGCAGACCCCGGCGCGTGCTTTAAAATGTCCCCCTCGATCTCCTCTTCCACCGCGTCCGGAAACTTCATTCCAGCGTGGGAGAACAGCTTGACGCCATTGTCGTGGTAAGGATTGTGCGATGCAGAGATGACCACTCCGACGTGATAATCGTTTTGGCGCACGAGGCAAGCCACACCGGGGGTCGTCAGCACACCTGCAAAGCTGACCTGCGCGCCGCCCTTCTCGAGACCCGCCGCCAGGACGCTCGCAAGGTGTTCGCCGGATTCGCGCGTGTCCAGACCGATCATTGCGTGAGGGGCGGCATGGCCGCGATGCAGATAGGCGGCCACGGCCAGACCTGTGGCAAACAGGGTCGCATCGTCCAGCGGAGGCGTCCCCGGAACTCCGCGAATCCCATCCGTCCCAAACAGTGCTTTCGCCATAAGTTTTCGCGCGGATTCCGATGCATCCAGAGCTTAGAAAAATCTTAGCACACGGCCCGGAGTGCCCCGCTTGCGAAGCCTCGCTCTTGTTCGAGGCCGGAAACACATGCGCGGCGCTCCGCCGCATCTGTGCTAACGTGTGAGGAACGGAGATCCCTGTACCCTTGACCGAGGCGCCCGAGAGACGCGAGTACGTGCGGCTGAAGGCTTCGACCTTCAGCATGCGCGTGATCGCCGCCGCCATTATTTTGCTCTTTTGCTACTACGCCCAGGGCGTGGTCATCACTCTTCTGCTTTCCATTTTGCTCGCCTATTGCCTCGATCCCATCGTCGAGCTTTTGGAGCGCATGCGTGTTCCTCGCACTATTGGCGCGCTCGTGAGCGTGCTCCTTTTGGCCGCGCTACTGGGGGGTCTGGGCTATTCTCTGTGGGCGCGCACGGCAGAGTTTGCCTCCAATTGGCCCAGATACAGCGAAGTCCTGAAGAAGGCCGTTGACTCGATGGAGACAAAGCTCAGCGGTATCGAAAACCGCGTGACCGGCAATCCGCCCGGCGCGCCAAATGTTCCGCCGCCGATTGAAACTGTGCGGGACGCGGGATTCGAGCGCGCATTGATCCTTCGAGGCATCGGTTCGCTCTATGCCTTGTTCCTTGAAGTCACCTTTCTTCCTTTCCTGGTTTTCTTCATGCTTGCCGGCAAACGCCAGTCCTGGCACGCCACCTTGCAGTTATTTCCCGCCTCCCGCCGAACACAGGTGAAGGAAACGCTGGACGATCTACGCGGCGTTTTGCGCGATTATTTGCTGGGGATGACCGTAGTAACCCTGTTGGTGATCGCGATCAGCAGTCTATTCTTCTGGATCCTGGGGCTGGATTATCCCGTGCTCACCGGCTTAGCCTCCGGCACTTTGAACATGGTTCCGTACATCGGTGCGGTTCTGGCCTGGTTTCCGGCGTTCCTGCTAGCGCTTGCCAAATGGAACAACGCGAGCATTTTAGTCGTGATTGCGGCGGTGCTGACTGGCATCCACGTGCTCGCACAGAATTTCGTGGCCCCCCATCTTGTGGGCCGCCGGGTGCAGCTCAACGCAGTCGCCATCACCATATCGCTCCTCTTCTGGGGCTGGGTTTGGGGGGGCATGGGACTGCTTCTGGCGATCCCGATTACGGCTTCCCTGCGCGTGGTGTGCGACCACACCGAGTCCTGGAAGCCCGTCGCGCGCTGGCTCAGCGCCTGAAATCTTATGCAGATGCTTGGCATGTTCATTCTGGTGGCGATCGTCGCGTTGTATTTCGCCGGAAAAATGGACGGGAGCTCGAACAATCTCCTGCACTTCGCGACACGGTCTTCAGCGGAATGACGTTGGATTAGCTTTGGTGGCGAAATGCGGCGTACTCACTCATATCGCAGGCAAGTGATGGGATCGAGGTTCGCCGCGACTTTCGCGGGGTAATAGCCAAAAAACAAACCCACCGCTACGGAAATTACAAATCCAATCGTCACCCAAAGGTAGGACAGCGTGGCTGGCACGGAGGGTACCAGCGTCCGCACGAGGAGCGAAATCACGGCGCCCCCCAAAATCCCCATTGTTCCACCCACAAGTGTCAGCACCACCGCCTCCAGCAGGAATTGCAACCGAATGTCCGATCGCCGCGCCCCAATGGCTTTTCGCACTCCGATCTCTTGCGTTCGCTCCGTCACGGAGATCAGCATGATATTCATCACCCCGATCCCGCCCACGAGCAATCCAATCGAGCTGATCACTGTTGTCAGAATCACCAGAGCACCGGTCAATTGATTCCATAAATTGCTCAAAAAGTCCGGCGAGGTCAACTCGAAATCGTTCTCAGCTCCCGCGGGCAGCCGCCTCAGGCGCCGCATGGCCTGGATCACTTCGCCTTGCGCTGTATCCACGTTCACGTCCTGGGGAATCGTGAATGCCATCATCAATTCCTTGGAATCCGGATAGCACTTGCGGAAATTGCTCAGCGGGATCACCGCGAATATATCCACGCCAGGCCCCAGAAACAGCCCCTGATCGTGTTCGAACACACCGATCACCTCGTACGTCCATCCATTCAGCCGCACCGTCTTTCCAATCGGGTCCGTGTTGGGAAACAGCGATTCGCTGATCGCCGCTCCCAGCACGACCACGGCCCTCGCATGCTGCTCGTCAAACTCCGTAATGAACCGCCCCTTGTCAATGGAGAACAGCGGGATGGCGTCGGCGTACTCCGGTTCCACGCCGCGAATGATCACCTTTTCCACGCTCTTGTTCCCGTATGTGATCAGGTCCGATTCTCCCAGGAAGAACCCCCGCGTCCCGAAGGTCGTCACGATTTGCACATCCGGTGACGCTTCGCGGATGTACGGCGCATAATCGTAGTCAAAATACTTCCTCATCCGAATCTTTGCCGGCCAATGCGCTGGGTCCGTCCCCGGAGGAAATCGCAGCAGGAAAAAGGTCCGTGAACCCATGGATTCCACCCGGCCCTGCACGAATTTGTTCAGTCCCTGGATGATGGACGCCATGGCGATCACAGACGACACTCCGATCACGATCCCCAGCACGGTCAGCGCCGTTCGCACCTTCGCCGTCCGCAGCGTCTCCATAGCCGCCAGGAAGTTCTCCCGAGTCTGCGCCAGCGTCATCGCCATTATTCAGATCTCAACGCCACGATCGGGTCCACCCGCGATGCCCGCGTCGCCGGATAAATCCCGAAAAACAGCCCCACTGCCGAACTCAGCAGCACTCCCAGAATGGCCACCGAAGTTTCCACCGCGGCGGGAAAGGGCGTGAAGGTTCTCAACAGCAGCGCCACGAGAAATCCGATTGCGATTCCCGCCATTCCCCCGGCAATGCACTGCAGCACACTCTCCACCATGAACTGGCCCAAAATGTCGCGCTTCGTCGCTCCCACCGCCCTCCGCACTCCGATCTCCCTCCTCCGCAGCGTCACGCTCATTAGCATCACGTTCATGATCACGATCCCGCCGATAATCACGGAAATTGCGCTCACCAGAATGAACACCCCGAAAAACGCGGTGCTGATGCTCTTCCAGAGCGCCATGTAGCTGTCCTTCGTTCCAATGAAGAAATCGTCCTCCATCGTGGCGTTGCGATGCCGCCTCGCCCGCAAGATTTGCCGGGCTTCGTCCTGCGCCTTCTGGAAGTTCTGGCTGTTGGTCTTCACATTGATTGTCAGGCTCGATTGCGCCCCTTCCATCTTCAAATACACCGTGAGTGGCACAATCACGAAGTTGTCCTGGTCCTGCCCCAGTACGCTCCCGATCTTCTCCATCACTCCGATCACCATGCACTCGTTTTCGTCCACGCGGATCGTTCGCCCCAGTGGATCCATTCCCGGAAAAAGGCGCTGCACGATGGTGTCTCCGATCAGGCACACGCCTGAGCGGTGTTCCGATTCGGCTTCGATAAAGTACCGCCCCAGCTCAACGGCTCGCGTGTCAATGTCCGCCATGTTCGGCGTTTCGCCATAGAGGTTGACGTCCGTCACTTCTTTGTCGCCCGACCGCACTTTCACTCCCGTCGTTGCGGTCGCTCCCACCACCCCGCATGCCGGGCAGCGCCCCGCCACCGCTTCCATATCGTCCATCTCGATCTTTTTGTACTTCAGCGCTTTGATGATCACGTCGAAGTCCGTCACTGCAAAGGGAGTGCGCGCAATCTGGAACACGTCGGTCCCCAAATTTGCGATTTTGTTTTCCACGTATAGATTTGCGCCTTGCACAATGGTCATTACCGTGATCAGCGTCGCCACGCCCATCGTCAACCCCAGCATCGTCAACGACGTGCGCAGTTTGTGTGCCCGCAGGGCACTCCAGCATTGCGCCAGGTTGTCTCGAATCGCCAGCATCGTAAGAAAATGGGCTTTCGCGCGATCTTACCGAAACTACTGCTTCCCAACTTCAACAGAAGGGCGCACAACCCATACCTCCCTGGAAGTATGGTCAAAGGCGTCCCGGAATTACACTGCAAACGAGGTACTGGGGGAAATATCCGTTGACACGCAATGTACTTTACAATATAAAGTCACATCATGCTCTTCAAACGGACTCTTGCATGCGCCGAGCTGTTCCTTGTCCTCCCGGCTTCTTTGTTTATGGCCGCGCTCTTCGTGCGCAACATTCAGCCGGCGCCTTATGAACCCGCGCGAACCGCCCGCCGCCTGGTGGATTGGTCCGCGGCCCATACCTTCCTGGCTCTCGATATCTTCCTCATCGCGCTTCCCTTTATAGCGTTTGTCGTCGGTGCCGCGATGATTCTGCACACCTGGCGAAACGATGCCGGCGTTCGAAAAGATGCGCGGGACACTCTCGCGGCCGTCCGCGCACACGTCGCGATTCTGCTCATCGTCGGCGCCACGTTGACGGCCGGCGGCATTCTTGCCGTCGTCGCCCTGCACATGATTACGGATTGACGCTGGACGGTCGCTCTACCTGGGGACATTCCCGGCTCGCCACTTCATTGCCGTTCCTGTTATCCTCATCTTCTTCCCAAGGAGTTCTTATGACCCGCTTGCCTCGTATTCTTCTCGGATTTCTCTTTGTCTCTGCTGTTTTGTTCTTCGGTGTACTTGCTCCTCCGGCCCAAGCCTGGGGTTGCAAGGGCCATCAGACCATCGCGTATCTGGCCGAAAAGCATCTCACTCCGGAAGCGCTGAAAATGGCAGATGACCTTCTCAAATCCAATCCCATCGACCCCAATCTCCGCCGCTGGTGCGGCAACGCCATCTACGACGTGATGGCAGACGCTTCGACGTGGCCTGATGACGTCCGCAGCCAGCGCAAAAACGGCCCGTGGCATTACATTGACATCCCCCGCCAAGCCACCAAGGGTCCTCTCGCCCCCTATTGCGGGAATCAAGGCTGCGTCACCGAAGCCATCACCGAGCAGGTTGCCATCCTCAAGGACAAAACCGCAGATCCCGCCAAGCGCGCCGATGCGCTCCGCTACATCATTCATTTTGTCGGAGATCTGCATCAGCCCATGCATGGTGTGGACAATGACGACCACGGCGGCAATTGCGTCCCGCTCCAGTATTTTCACTCCGAACCCCGGCTCAACATGCATCGTCCCGAAGCGGAGGACTACTCGCCGAATCTTCACGGCATCTGGGACACGGAAATCGTCGAGCGCGACATGGAAGTCGGTAATCCCCAGCGTTATGCTGACGATCTGGACCAGCGTTTCGCAAAGGAATTCGCCGGATGGGAGAAAGCCGGAATTCACGTGGACGATTGGGCCTGGGAAAGCCACGATCTCGCCAACAAAGTCGCTTATGGCTCTTTGCCTGTCGCGATAGCGATGGAAACTCCCGTGAAAACACCCACGTGCCACGATGACAACGACATTGCCGGACGGATGCTCAAGCTGCATATCGTCGTCGCCGAGCCGTATCAGAATTCCGCCGCCGAGGTAGTAGAGTTGCGTCTCGCGCAGGCCGGTGTCCGTCTCGCGCTGATTCTCAACGACGCCGCCAAATCCTTGCAATAATTCAGAAGCTTTTCTGTCTCTTAAGCCTTTTCGGTTTTCTGCTGATCCGGGCGTCCAGCCTCCAGGTCAGGCGTTACCAATACTCCGTAACTTTTTCGTTTGTACTTGCCTCGCCTTTGGAGCGTGATAAACTCTCCCTAAGAAAGAGTGCAAAACTCTTTCATACTGGCGCCGCATTCCAGCCCCCTTTCCTGGCGGCGTCTCAAAATCAAGCGCAGCAAACGCCTCCCCCGTTTCTGTCCGTCAGGATACGTATTGCTCGATATTGCGCAGCCGCAACGCGTCTTGGCAGCGTTGTTGGAGTCCTCTGAAGACGCCACTCTCAGTTTGTCTCCTGCCGGCACCATTCTCAGTTGGAGCAGCGGTGCGGAACGGCTTTACGGCTTTGTGGAGAACGAAGTTTTGGGTCGCTCCCTCTCCCTGTTAATGCCACTTTGCGAATTGTCGGCGCTTGATTCGCTGCTCAAGAACTCAAGGTGCGGGGATCTTCCTCCGGACGGCACTGCGGAACGCCTCCGAAAGGACGGAAAGAAAATTTCCGTGTCCGTGCGGAGAAAGGTCGTCCGCGACGACCGGGGCGAGATGATCCTGATCTTCGAGAGCGGCCGGGAAATGAACCACCAGGATTTCGGCGGCCCGGCCGAGCAACTCATGCGCATGATCATGGAACAGGCACCGGTGCTCGTATGGTCCACCGACAGAAACTTGAAGATCACTTCTCATTGGGGAACCGGCCTTCCCTTTTCGGACCTGCGTCCCTGTGAGCTGGTTGGCCGCACCGTCTCTGATCTGTTCCGCAGCGAAGAAGCCGCGGCCATGCCGATCGCACAGCATCACAAAGCGCTTCTCGGCGTGGCTTCCCGCTT
>Ga0335079_10003849_pt1 | contig 17282 bp, 21 predicted proteins | sample Lox_Sample_33_FD_206719 | JGI IMG/M metagenome (GOLD analysis project Ga0335079, IMG submission 206719) | Soil microbial communities from Loxahatchee National Wildlife Refuge, Florida, United States - Lox_Sample_3.3 | ecosystem: Environmental > Terrestrial > Soil > Wetlands | place: USA... | reverse complement strand
TGCAACCGAGCATCTCCGACGTCCATGAGCGAGGAAAGCAAGGAAGACTCCGAAAGTGATGGCTTTTTTCAGAACTACGAGCCAATCCATGACGGCATCGGCGTCACCCACGGGCTCCCTCCCAGGCGGTGCGAGAACTATGACGACTGAGAGAGAACCGACCTACCCGAAGGACCCGCCTAGGTTCAGGAAGGCTCCACAGACACATCCGGAGAGCATGCTAGAGGGCCGCTGCGACACATGCGCTTCGTTCTCTAGCGTCGGTTTCTGCATCAGGTACCAGACCCCGGTGCAGGAGGATAACTTGTGTGATGGCTACGTATCGATCATGAAGGGGGGCAAGAGGCAGTGGGCAGAGCGCTGAGGCTAGGTGGGAGTGAAGAGAGACTTCGGGCACGCCGAGTTGTACTCGCAGGCCCTGCACTTCCCCACGCTGGTGCTCGGGACTGGTTCCCGCTCCCGCAGCCAGTACCCTGCCTCCAGGTGAACCGCCTTTTTCGCCCTGCCGACATCGTGCTCCAGAATGTGCACTTTCATTAATCCCTGATAGCTCCCCTCCAAAATTCGCGTCCTATCTTCCATCAGGGCCTTGGACACCCTGAGGATCCATTCTCTTTTCTCATTTTCGCCGAGGTCGCTGATCTTCAGCCTCACAACCGCGAGCCGCATGCGCGAGCAATCGAACCCCATCCTATCAAGCAACAGCCCATAGATTCTGACCTGGTTCTCTTGGTCTTCCCAGAGGGGGTTCGGGTCGCCCCGGGTGGTCTTGAGTTCCATCAGCCAGAGCGGCCTGCCCTCAGACCACACAATATGGTCGGGGGTCCCAACGAGTCTGAGGCCCTCAACCGTTCCCCAAACGTTCAGGACGGCGTAACTCGGCGTCTTTCTGCTCACAAGTCTGGCGAACTCCTCCGCTGTTATCCTGACCATCGGCATGAGTTCGTCGTGCAGCTCTGTCCCGGTCTCCTTAGCCTCCGTTGGAACTTCACCTAGCTTGAATTCGTTCTCGACCTTATACTCGCAGTAGTACTGGCTGGCCAGCGTAGAGACGCCGACGAAACTTACATCATGCCTGAACTTCTTCTCGGCTGTCTGCAGGAACTCTTCTTCGCGCTTCCAGAGACCCTCCCAGAACTCATCCACGGCCATGGGCTCTCCTTCCTATGACGCAAGGGTGAACGAATAGACCGTATCCCCCGCGGCTTCGAAGAGCTCCCCATACGCGGACATCGGGGTCGTGAACCGAGTTACCTGGCCGGTGTTTAACGAGAAGTGGGCCTTGTCTGTCGTCATATCGAACCCATGCAAAATCCCAGTAGAAACATCGAGTGTCCAGACTACGTTCCCAGTGACTATAGGAGGCCCCGCAGGATATTCTTTTATCGAAAGGCAGTTCGTACCATCGCGAACCTAACCTGAACGAGTATGAGAAGGCTTTCGTCAAGCACATCACTCGGCTGAACATCGGCGGCCACGACTTCGCCAGGCTTTCAAGGGAGGCTCTAGAGCTTGAGTTCGGGGGAGGGATCGACGTCGTACTCGGAGACCTCAGTGAGTCCGCTTTGGAAGACCCGGAGCGGTTCGCGTCGGAGCTCTTCAAGGCCTATGGAATGGAGGCGCTGAAGTATTACGTCGTGGTCGTCAAGTACGCTGACTCGGGCAAATACAACCCCGAAGAGGAGTCGGAGGAGCAGGCAGAGGCGGAGGAGTTGGAGTCGATAGTAAGGGAAACGGAGTCGACCTCCGAATCTGACGGCGGCACCGGCCCTTCGGGCTGAGCCAAGAGGTCGGGGGTCAGCTTCGGATTCAGGCCATCGCTATCCTTTTCATCTGCTGCCGGGAGGATTGGGCCAACCGATGAGCAGGCCCGGCGACCTCTCCGACCGTGAGATTCTCGTCCTACGTTCCATCCCAAACGCCACTGACGTGGAGGCGCTGGGAAAGCTCACCAAGCTTCCGCCCGCAACCCTGGGCAAGGAGATAGCCATGCTCCAGCTCAAGGGGTACATCGGCGAGGACGGGTCTCTCACCCAGAAGGGCCTTGACGCTCTCAAAGAGTCCTATTAGGGCGACTGCGCCCGTTGACAATTCGTAACGATTGGAGCTCCGACTCCTGTCGGTCCCGCCCGGCAACAAATGTAAATCAACCAGCGGACGGGACTATAGAGTGATGAACTCCAAAGACGAGCTGGTTCAGAAAATGGACTCGCGGATCGACAGGGACTCGGGGGCTATCCAAGACTTCTTCGTGGAGATGCTTAGGATCAACGCCGTCAACCCCAAGATGGGAGGGCCAGGCGAGGGAGATCGTGCCCGCTTCCTGGAGAGCTTCCTCCGGAAGGAAGGATTCGAAGTCGAGCGGGTCGACGTGAACGACACGGAGACAGGGAAGGCGAGGCCAAATCTCTCAGCGAAGCTCCATGGCCAGGCGTCCAGGAACCTTTGGTTCGTCGCCCACATGGACACGGTGCCGGAAGGGAGCAGGGAGCTCTGGAAAACGGACCCCTTCGATCCAACGGTGAAGGAAGGGAAGATCTTCGCCAGGGGCGCCGAGGACAATGGCCAATCGTTGATATCCTCGCTCTTCGCCTTGGCAGAGCTCAAGCGCCTGAACATCCCCCTGCCTTTCAACGTCGGGCTCTGGCTCGTCGCCGACGAGGAGTTCGGAAGCAACTATGGAATAAAGCACCTGCTCAGCCATGGCTACTTCAGGAAGGACGACCTGGTCGTCGTCCCCGACTCGGGGACGCCCGAGGGGTCCGACATAGAGATAGCAGAGAAGGGGCTCCTGTGGTTCAAGGTCACCACCGTGGGGAAGCAGGTTCATGCGAGCGTGCCTAGCAAGGGGATGAACGCCCACAGGATAGGGCTCAGGCTGGCGGCAGAGATAGATAGAGAACTCCATGCCAAGTACACCGGAGAAGACGGGCTCTTCCGCGAGCGGCGGTCGACCTTCGAGCCAACCATGAAGGAATCAAACGTAGCGAACGTGAACACAATCCCCGGCGTGGACGTCTTCTACTTCGACTGCAGGGTCCTCCCGAGGTACAAACTCGAGGGTGTGATCTCCGACGTCGAGGCGAAAATTAGTGCCTACGAGAAAGAGTATGGAGCTCGGATCACCCTGGAAATCGTGCAGGAAGATAGCGCCGGTCCGGCTACCTCGGACAAGAGCGAAGTTGCGTCACTCCTTGGGAAGGGAGTGGAGCGAGCGACGAGAAGGAAGCCAAGCTTCGTGGGAATCGGTGGCCTCACCGTCGGAAACCTGTTCAGAAAGGAGGGCATCCCCACGGCAGTTTGGAGCACCATCGACGAAGTGGCCCACGAACCGAACGAGTACTGCCACGTCAAGAACCTCATCGGTGACACCAAGGTGTTTGCTGCACTGCCCCTGCTCGCCTAAGCGCAATCGGTTCGGCTAGGGGACGGGAAACAGGAGATTCGATGGGCCGCCAGGCACGTTCACCGAGTGCTCTGCGATTCTCTTAAAGCACATGGCTGTCGGAGATGTTCAACAATGTCAATCAAGCCTGAGGGGACGGTCGAGCATCAAAAGGTGGACAGGGCTGTCAAGGCAGAAATCGAGTGGCTTGTCGACAGGCATGACGGGGCGCCAAACTTTGAGATGCGAAGGTTCACCATAGAACCCGGCGGGAGCATTCCCAAGCACTTCCACCCAGACATCGAGCACGAACAGTACGTCCTGAAGGGGAGATACAAGATAGGCATCGGCGATGAGGTCCACGAGGTGACGGAAGGGGACTCGATTTACATCCCCCCTGGTACGACTCACTGGTACAAGAACACAGGGAGGGAGAACGCCGAATTCCTTTGCATCATCCCCAAGAAAGAGAAGTACGAGACCGTCTACCTAGAAGGAGAGAATCTCTCGAAATAGGCGGGGATCCAAGATACATGCGAGATTGTCAAATCGCCTAGTTGTACGCCCCTGGGCGGCGCGGCCGACTCTCAGACCGGGCGCAGGGGTTATCGCGCCTTCGTAGCAGGGTCGCACCCGGGTTCCGATTAGCGGCGGCGGCCCTTGGCACTAATTCAGCGGAGGACAACGGTTAGACTCTCCTAAGAGCTCTCGGCCGCAGTCGGAAATCGGTAAATAACCACCGCAGGCAGTCGCCGCAATGGAGCTCCACGGCTCCACAGAGTCGGTCTGTCCCGTCGACGCAAGCCAGGGGGATTTCAGGAGGATAGAAGCAAGACTGTGGATAGACCGCCCCCGCAATGAAATTTGGATGACGAAGCACTGCGAGCGCCACGGCGACTTCCAGGACCTCATCTCGACTGACGCGGCAGAATATCTCAGGGCGGAAAGGTTCTCACAGAATGGTACCAAGGTGCAGAACCCGATTTCTTACACCAACGGGGAGTGTCCCACAAGGTGTGGCCTCTGTTTCGAGCATGAATCGAAGACAGTCCTTGCCATAATTGACGTAACTAACAGATGCAACATGAGATGCCCCGTCTGCTTCGCCAACGCCGGAGCTGCCGGCTATGTATACGAACCCACGCTCGACCAAATCGACAGGATGCTCGAGACAGCGGTGAAGGTGAATTTTCCAAAGGGCATCCACGCCCTCCAGCTCTCTGGAGGCGAGCCGACGGTCAGGGACGACCTCCCTGACATCGTCAGGATGGCCAAGCACCACGGTATCAACCATATTGAGGTCAACACCAACGGCCTCAAGGTCGGCGACCCTGCTCGGGGCACGGCGTACCTCAAGACCCTCATGAACGCAGGTGTCTCGACACTCTACCTGCAGTTCGACGGTCTCACCCCGGGTCCCAGGCTACTTGGCCGAGTCCCCACGTCCGATGCGAACGGGCATTCGATCCCAGAGGGGGGGAAGAAGCTCGCCGAGTTCTACACGCAGCGTCAGATGAACGTGGCCGAGAATGCGAGAAAGGCCGGGTTCGCAAGCATCGTTCTGGTGGTCACCCTCCAGCGGGGGGTGAACGACGACCAGATGGGGGACATCCTGAGATATGCCGGAAGAAACTCCGACGTCGTAAGATGCGTCAATTTCCAGCCGATCTCCCTCGCCGGGAGGATGGACAGGAACAAGATTCGCGAAGTGAGGGTAACGAACGCCGACGTTGTGAACGGCGTCGAAAGGCAAACAAGGGGTCAGATCAGGGCGGGCGACTTCTATCCCATCCCCGTCGAAGTCCCACTCGCGAGCTACATCGAACTCGTAAGGGGGAAGAAGGACCACTTCGACAGGTTCTCCACCCACACCCAATGCGGAAGGGCCACCCTAGTATACGTCAACAACAAGGACGGTGAAGTAACTTTCGACCCGGTCACGAGACACATGAACGCCGAGAGGCTCTACTCTTCGCTCGACGCGGCGAGCAGAAGCGGCCGTATCTCAGGGACACTGCGCGGTCTGTACGGACTCCTCAGGCACACCGACAGTAAGCTGAAGCGGGACATGATCGCTCCGATTCTACTGCGAGGGAATTACGCGGGAACAGGGGAATTCATGAGGAAGGTTCTGATGGTGGGGGACATGCACTTCATGGATGCCTACAACTTCGACTTCCAGAGGGTCCACAAGTGCGCCATTCACTACCTCGTCCCGGACGAGCGCTTCGGTGCTCGCGTCATCCCATTCTGTACGATGAACAATTTCCACAGACCCCTTGTTGAGAAACGACTCTCGGTACCCCTGGTGGCCGCCGCACCCCTCAGCAAGGCCTAGGGTCGGCTCATCCCCGCACCATCTGTAAGAGACTTCGACCTAGGGGCCCTGTCCAGACGCTTTTCGCCGGGGAACGTAATGCAGGATGAGAACGTTCAGCAGCATTGCTACCGCGAGCCCCACGAAGAATACCAGCACGAGCCCCGCCCCGTTTATTGCCCTGGCATAGAACCCAGAGAAGATGAAGGCGAAGTAGAGAGAAAACGCGCCGCTCAATAGCCCGCGCAGGGGCCTGGCGACCCTTCTGGTGAACGCCAGCCGCAAACCAGAACTCACGACACCCCATACGCCGCTCGATGCGAAGAGGAAGATGATCACCTGTCCGAGTGCATAGGGGGGCAGGATGGGGTGGCCGTAGCTTCCCCAGCTTGAAAGGTACCTGATTACGAGCGTGAAGACGTCGGGATATTCGAAGATTGTCAAACCGATGATTATCAGGAATCCGACCGCTACGATAGCCCCCCACGCCGCATCCAGAGGCTCCCACTCGCGTCGCTCGCGCCTCTGCCGGCCCCATTCCCACCACCAGTCCGCGGCTGAGAACTCTCCGACCCTGGCGCCGCAGTTTGGACAGAAAGCGGCACCCGCGGGAAGTTCCTTCCCGCATCGTTGACAGTACATCTTGAGTGCAGGCAATGACCCTAACCATTAATCCCATCCCCTAAACCACAAGATGCCCTCCGGTCCAGCGACCGTCCATCCGGTGAACGCATATTAGCGCCAACCCACGGCTCAGCCTCCGAATTGACAGAACCAACTCGGACTTCGAAGAGCGCGCGCGGGGCGGCAATTCAATGCAGATGGGAAGGAGCTTCATCGGTGCCTACGCATTCTACTTCATAACGCTCTGGTACACAAAGTAGGTACCACATCCTTGCGCCCCCAACGCGACGAACTGTTCGACTGGATTCTGAGCCACGGGCCCGAGGTTAGGTACAACCTGACTTCGAGCGGGCTGTCCGAGCCCGACCTCCACTCGATGGGCGTCGACACCTCCTTCGAGCGCTTCACATCGGAGAAGGAGCTCGAGAGGGTATTCGCAGAAGAGGTCGCTCGGCTCTACGGAGTGGACCCGTCCAACGTTGTGCTCACCAACGGATCCTCTGAAGCGATATTCCTCGTCTACTGCGCCCTTGGTGCCGGGGGCAGGGTGGTGGTGCCGCTCCCCAACTACCCAGCCATGTTCACAGTCCCCCGCTCGCTCGGCATGGCGGTGAGCAGCGCCATTGCGCCGTCTGGCAGTCGAAGGACTGTTTTCGGCCTCACGGACCCGAACAACCCTACGGGTAGGAGCCTGGAAAGGAGTACAGTCGCGAGTGCGATCGACTCCGCGAGACGGAGGGGGGTCCTTGTCTTCATCAACGAGACCTACAGAGAGTTCACCTTCCCGGGGCGCCCCCTGACCCACTTCGGCCGGGCTCGAAACGTCGTCACCAGCAACACGATGACGAAATTCTACGGACTGGGTAGGCTACGCGTGGGATGGATTCTCGCGGACGAGCGAAGGGCACGGCAACTCCTGTACGCAAAATGGGCAATTAGCGGCCACGACTCTGAATACTCCCTGTGGATTGCGACCCAGGTCCTAAGGAAAAGAGAAAGGTTCGTTGAGCGGGCAAGGCAGATAAGCGCGAGGAATTCCGAGCTGGTTCGCAGATTCGTTGAGAAGACCCCTGGGTTGACCGCAGAGCTGGGCGCAGCGCCCTTCTGCCTCGTCCACTACAGGAAGGGGCCCGCCTCGGTACAGCTGGCACGCCGCCTCATGTCCAAGGCTGGTGTCCTCGTATCCCCCGGGGACTTCTTCGGGGCCCCGCGCTCCTTCAGGCTCTGTTTCACAGCAGACGAGGAGACACTCAGGGGCGGCCTGGAGGCCCTCTCTGGTTTCTTCGACAAGCAGCCAATGGGCACCGCATGAGCGCCGACTCCGCACCCCAACGTTTTTGGGAAGACTAGAATTGCTCCCGATTGGATGGTCTCGTTCGTCGAACTTGTCGGACTCGGCGCCGGTTTTCTCGTTGCTCTGGGGCTGGTCCCACAGATCCTACGTGTCTGGAGACTAAAAGACGCCCAGGAGATAAGCCTGGCATTCAACCTGCTATCATTCGGGGGGACAATCCTCTGGCTCGGCTACGGCGTCATCCTGGGGCTGTTGTCCGTTGTCGTCTGGAACTCGGTGAACGCCATCCTGCTGATGATGTTGCTGGCGGTGAAGCTCAGATATGGCATGGGGGGCAACGGCCTTCGCAAGACCTGACCGGCCCGGACAGAGCCTGCCGCCCCTCGACGTCCCTGCCGGCAAGAATCAATATACCACACGACCTTCAATACTGTGGCTAGATCACACAGATGCGCGGCTCGAAGAACGACCTTCCAAAAACGGTCGACGAACAAGAGCTGACGATATGGGAAACAGACTGGGGGGACATCCATGTGAGTCTGATCACCTGCCATGAGGAACTAGACATCTCCCCCGTGCTTAGGGGGCTGCCTGAAGACATGTGCCAATGCCCGCACTGGGGGATGATCCTCAAAGGGAGGAAGCTGGTCAGGTACAAGGACCGCGAAGAGGTTCTGACGGGAGGAGACGCATATTACATGGAGCCGGGCCACACAACCTTGACCGACGCCGGGACCGAGTGGCTCGAGTTCAGCCCGAGCGACGAGTTGAAGAAGACCAATGATGCTGTCGCCCGAAACCTTCGTGCGATGAACCATGGTTGACAGGTACACGCCCCTAGGGGAAATGCCAGGATGGCTGGCTAGACGAGGGTACCTCGGCCTGGCTGGGATGCTGTTCTAGATTTCTTGGCTCTTACCGACCTCGACCTAGAAGATAGAGCAAAACGTGATTTCTATTGCCCCAGTGTCTCTTGCGCCGGACCACCGGCAGAGGTGGCCACGCCCGCGAACCTCCTCGCGGGTAGCAAAGGTCTTGTAGAAGCGCCGCTCGGGAAATGAGGTTGAGCAAGAGCGATAGGAGCCAGGAGGCAAGAAGAGTCGAATGCCTCGGATTCATGCTGACCGAATGTTCGTTCGCCTATCTGGGCTGGCTCAAAGCAAAGAGCGATTCCGAGGCGCTCTGGGCCGAGTAACCGGCGCCCGCACCCAGGAGGCTCCTCGAGCGGTGAGCGCCCTCACCTGTATATGCTCCGCGAATTCGCGGCCTGCACATGGTCGTAGACCGGAGCAAGCTGACCGCGAACCTGATCAAGTTCTATGACTTCGAAGGGAAATCGATTGTCTACGTCGGAGCGGGGGGCGGGCAACTCCTCGGCCCGGCCACCGGGATGAGGAAGGTAGTTGCCATCGATTCGAACCCAGAGTCCCTCGAAGGGTTGCGCAAGGATGCCAAGACGAAGTGGGCGGGAGTCCCGCTTCGGATCGTCCCTCGTCGCTTCGAGACGGTCAACCTGAAAGGAGACGTCGTCTACTTCGAGTTCTGCCTCCACGAAATGTCCGACCCCCTGCTCGCCCTTAAGCATGCCCGAAGGCTCGCGGCCGACATCGTGGTAATCGACCACCTCCCGGGCTCAAAGTGGATATTCTATGGCGCGGAAGAGAGCAACGTGCTCCGCAGCACCGGGGCCGCCGAATCGTTCGGGATACGGCGACGAAGGAAGCTGTGGGCCACGCAAAGGTTCAGGGATTACGGGGAGCTTGCCACGAGGATGGCAGGCCAGGGAGCGCTATCTGAGCGCCGAGTACTGGCGTTCAAGGGTGCGAGGGACATACGGATACGCATGGACTACGGGATCTATCTACTCTAGCCTGTTCTAGCTTGCTCGCTTTGCGCAGTCCCTGCCCGCTAGGTATCCGAACGTAATGCAGGGCCCCAGCGTGGCCCCCGACCCCGCATATCCGGGACCCATTACACTGGACGCGTTGTTCCCTGCGGCATATAGACCGGCAATGACCATTCCCTTGGGGTCTAGGACTCTGCCCACGGCATCGGTGACCATTCCCCCCTTTGTGCCTATGTCACCTGCAAGAATCCTGACGCCGTAGAAGGGAGGCTCGGCGAGGGGCCCGAGCGTGGGGTGGGGGGCCGCAGGGTCGCCCCAGTGCCTGTCGTAGTAGCTCTCCCCCCTGTGGAAGTGCCGGTCTTCCCCCAACCTCGCGCATCTATTGAACTCCAAGGCTGTAGCTGCAAGCTTGGAACCTTCGATTCCCAACTTCGCGGCCAATCCCACAAGGCTGTCTCCCCGGACGAGCCAACGTGCCGCCGCCTCTCCTCTTTCCCCCGCGATCCGATACTTCGAAAGGTACACTGAGTCAAACACCAAGTAGGCTGGGACGTTCCCGAAAGAGTAGCTCACCGGGTCGGGTGTGAGCATCATCCGCGCGAGGTCCGAGTAGTTCATAGCCTCGTTGGCAAACCGCTCCCCCTTCGAATTGACCATGATCGACCCGGGGAGCGTCCTCTCGCTAGTGACGAGCCAACCTCTCTTCTCCCCCCGTTTCAGGATAAGAGTGAACCACCAGGCTTCGTCCATGAGGGACGTCGCCCCTCCGGCTTCCATGCCCATGGCCACTCCGTCCCCAGTGTTCGTCACGCACCCTGCCGAATTCTCAGACTGAACGGCAAGGTACCTCTCCTTCATGGCGGGGTTCCACTCGAATCCACCGGCGGCAAGGACCACCCCGAGCCTGGCTTTTACCCGCCTGCTCCTTCGCCCAGCCCGAACCAGGACTCCAGCGACCCTCCGGCCGTCGAGGATCAGTCTCGCGACCCTGTGGGAGAGAAAGACAGGCACGCCACAATCCTTCAGCCCCTTCCTCAGGGCCCCGACGAGTGCCTCCCCGAGGGCGAGGGTAGTGCGCTTCCTCTCCCTCAAACCAGGGACCTCCTCCCCACGCATCAGCATCTCGAACTCGAGGGACGTCGTGTGCAGGCCCCCGGGGAGGTGGTACTGAGGGTTATGCAAGATCGTCCCGTATTCGCGGCCAAGGGATGCGCCGTCGAACAGGCCGGGGTCGAGGGTCCTCCCTCCCCTCAACCCCCCCTCCCACTCGGGGTGATAGTCCGGCTCACTCTCCCTCAGAGATGGCCGGAGCGGCGTTCTTCTCACCAGAAAATCCAGCGCCCTTGGTGAATTCCTGACGAAGGAACCGATCAGCGCGGGGTCCGCCCTTCCCCTGGCAAGCTTCGTCAGGTATGCTCTGGCCATCGCCTCGGAATCCTCGACCCCTGCGCGCCTCTGGTATGTGTTGTTGGGGACCCAGATTTGCCCCCCTGACAGCGCGGACGAGCCACCGAACTTGCTCCCCTTCTCCAGGACTGCAACAGTGGCTCCGGCGGAAGCTGCAGCTAGAGCGGCTGTGAGGCCGCTCGCGCCCGACCCGACAACAACTACGTCGTATTCGTGCTGGAGCGCCATCTGGAACCGGTGCAGGTGTCACAACTATCGCTTATTTAGCGCAACCCAAAAGTTCGCTACCATGCCCAGACGACCTGACATTCAGAGAGTGTCGAACGTTTGAAAATCACCTACACGCCGTACCAGGAGCTCATTGTCCATGAAATCATCGAGCAGACTTCGCCCGGGGTTTTCTTCGAGGACATTGTCAGGCTTGCGCTCAGTTCCCCCCACCAAGTAGAGCCGAGCATCAACTGGATTGAGGGCATCGCCTTCTTCATCGCCCCGATGCAGCCGACCGAAGAGGTGGTGCGCGAGAACTTGGGGGGGAAGATCCACTACGCGAGCGTCCTATTCACACGCACAGACTACAAGCCCCAGGTCCCTATCAAGATAGGCAACCAGGAGTTCACAGTAAGGCTTCGTCGGGCTGGCGACAACCCCACCCTGGTTGAGCTGGCGGCATTCCTCAAAGACTTCAAGCGCCCCTCCTAGGGCACCCGGCTATCGTGTGGGAAAGTGACAAAAGGTCGTCGGCCGAACGACTTGGCCCCCGTGCGCATCGACTTAGGGGCACTCCACCGGGCCCTCGACGAGAAACGCAGGTCGCGCGGAATGAGCTGGCAGGAAGTGGCACGCGACATCGGGGGGGAGCGCCGAGGGGCTCATAGAATCAGCGCTTCTACGATCACCAGGACAGCGCGCGGGGGCGTCATGGAGGCGGACGGCGTGCTGGCCATGATAAGGTGGCTCGGGCTCAGGCTCAATGACTTCACGCCTGGAGCTCCGAAGACGAATCCGGTGAAAACGGGCCCGCAGAGGGGTCGCTTCGACCCCCGCGCTTTCTACGAGGCCTTGGATACCGAACGGCGGTCCCGTAAGCTGACCTGGAAGCAGCTGGCACTCGAGTTCCCCGGCCACAGTCCGGGGATGCTCACTAGGCTGAGTATGGGGGGGCGGATGGGGGTGGGCCAGGTGGTGATACTTTCGGCATGGCTGGGCAGGGCGCCAGAGGATTTCGCGCACATCACATCCTACTGAGACAGTCTGGTGGGCCCCACCTGCCATGATGATCGGAGGTCGGCATCGCCTCGTCGGCGCGTCGCCCGGGGCCTCCTTTCCAACACGGCTAGGCTCGTTCAAGCCAGGCTGAAACGGGCTTCCCCGTTTTCAGGGCACGTGTGCCAGGTCTCCTCCTTACGACCCCCTTGGAAAGCATAGAATCGAGGACAGCCCGGCCCAGCGAGCCTCCAAGGTGAGGTCTCCTTTCGGTCCAGTCCAGGCATCCGTAGGCAAATGCGCGTTTCGCCCCCGAGGCCCTCTCGACGTCGACGCCTCTCTGTCGTAGAGAACTGCTACCTAGGGGGGTCAGCCGGTACAACTCCCTGTTCTCCATCCCCTCCCGCCTCTCGACGCCGGCTTTGAGCCATCCGAGCTCGAGCATCTTCGCCAACAACTCCACCCCTGCCACACCAGCAAGGTGGTCGTAGCAGCTTCTGCACTGCCTAATCGACAGATGGTCCCTGACTCCCCTCCGCCCCACGGCCGATGCCTTCTTCTCCCGCGGAGCGGAGAGGGAAGCGATCCCGTTCACTAGTGAAGCAACCCGCTCTGAGCTTAGGGTGTAGACCCTCTGCCTCCCCCTCGGCTGAACAGAGACGACCCTTCCATCAAGAAGAATCGCCAGATTCGAGGAGACTCTCGGCTCAGGCTGACCGAAACGCGTGCAGATGTCCATGGTGGTCATCCCTCCCCTCTCTTTTGCCAGCAGGTAGAGTATCTTCGCCCTCATCGGGTTAGCGAGCAGCCCTGCGAACTCGGCGATTCTGTTGCCGGCGTCTGGGAGGTTCAACACAGGTCACTCACTACCTCTCGGGCTTGGATTGCGTTGCCAGCCCCACGGCGAAGAGGAGGCCTGCGCCACCAGCCAGGGTGAAAACCGTCACCCCTTGCCCCAGAAGGAGAATCCCCCCTACGACGCTGACGATGGGAATCAGGTAGAGCTGCACCGACAGCCTTGAGACGTTCGCCCTGCTCACAAGCACATAGAACACAGAGTACCCGAGCACCGTGCTCAGGATGCTGAGGTAGAGGACTGCGAGCCAGCCGTCCGCTGGCAGCGCCGAGACCTGCGTGACGAAGCTCGGCGAGACAAGGGGGACGAGCATGATGGTCCCAATTATCCCCGCTCGGATGGCGATGGGGAGCGCCCCATACTTCGAAACCAGGGGCTTGGAAAGTACCGCGAAGATTGCGTAGGCCAGCGCAGTCGTAACCACTTCGAAGATTCCCACCACCGACCCGGCCGGCCCTCCTAGGTTTGGGATTGAGATCAGGACTGCGCCGGCCGTCGCGATGACCAGCGCCTGGGTCAGTCTTCTCCCCACATGTTCTTTCAGCGAGATGCGCGAGAGGAGGACGATAAAGACGGGTCCGAGGGCGACGAGCAGGCCCGCGACACCCGCTGAAACAGTGGTCTCCCCGAAGTTCAGGGAGAGGTGGTACATGGGGACGTTCGCGAAGGCGACCACCGCCAGCCTCGGCAGGTCTCCGCGCTCAAACTTGGTCTTCGTCTTTCCGAAAATGGGGAGGATTGCGAAGTACCCCACTCCGGCTATGAACCACCTGAGCAGGGTCAGGTTAACTGGTGATAGCAGCTCGTCGGCCAAGCTGATCGCATCAAATGCGAGGCCCCAGACTACGCTCAGGCCGACGAGTGGAAGGTAGGATTCGACAATGCGAAGGGTATCGCGGCGCCCTCCAGCAATGCTCTCCGGGCGCGCAGACGACATATACGCCGGAGAAGATATGTCGATATATAAGCCATGGAGGCATTGCCAAGCGACGGGAAGGGTCATGATTCATATCGATGTCCTACGTAACTTCCGCCATGAGTAAAGGGCTGGTCGCCTCGGCGCGCGTAACCATCGAAGTCCCTATCGCCGACGTCTGGGACGCAATTGTCAATCCGGAAATGATCAAAGAATACATGTTCGGTTCGACCGTTGCCTCGGACTGGAAGGAGGGGAGCACGATTGTGTGGAAGGGGGTCTGGCGGGGAAAGCAGTATGAGGACAGGGGAAGAATACTCGAGTTGGAGCCTGGGAGGCTCATCAGCTACACCCACTACAGCCCTCTTTCCGGCCTCCCCGACGTCCCCGACAACTATCATACTGTGACAGTCAGCCTTTCCCCCAGGGGCAAGGGCACCATCGTATCCCTCTCCCAAGACAACAACCCCACCCCCGAGGCTCGCGACCACTCCTCGAAGAACTGGGGAATGATGCTAGACGGGCTCAAGCGAGTCCTAGAAGAGAAGAACCCAACGCCGTAAGATTATCGCGGATGCCTTGCCGCAGCTCTACTGACTCGGTTTTCACTGGATGTTGGTAGCCGCAAGGATAGCGGGGAGCCGCGGGTCCTGCCTCGCCCCCTGACAAATGACGCTCCTTGGAGCGCGCAAGGCGGCGTGAATAAAAATCGTTTTGTACATCGTGGAGATAAACGCCAGGCCGCACGCCAAATGGACGCGGTCTCTGGTTTGTTCCTTCATATTGCCTAAAAGCCAGCGGCGGGGCAAATCGCCCGTTGCAAGCCCAGACTTGGCGAAAGGGTGGGGCAGTCGAACTCTTGCACAGGCACAAGGGGGCCCATCACCTACTCGTCCCCGAGGGGGCACGTGCTTGGAGGTACTACATGCTGACGCGGAAGCAGCTCAGGTTTTGGCGAGGGCTGAGCAGGGCCGAGAGGAACTACCTGGTCCGGCTAGGGCGAAGGGGCTGCTTCGTTTGCGTGCTGAGAGGAATGATGGAACGGCAGGAGCGCTTCGAGGCGACTCTGTACCGAGCCATGATGGGCTTTCTCCTCCAGCCGGATCGAAGGACAAAATCGAGCTGAGTAGAAAGGCGCTGGCTTCAGGGCGGGGGTCCAGTCCGCGCCTTCGCGAGCAGGCCTTCTATCCATTCCTGGTGCTTCTCTCTCATGTGGTTCGGCCTCAGCGCCTTGCTCAGTCTCGGGAGCAGTCCGATCTGTGTCTCTTCGGTGCTGACGTGGCACCCCGCCCCCGTCTCCTCGATCAGCCAGGCATGATATGCATCAATCCCTCTTGCCTTCGCGCTCCACGCAAGGCGCTCGAAGGGAACGAATTCCTCCACCTTCGAATCGAGCGTGACGCCAAAGGTCTTCCATCTGAAACGTGCTCCGGCTGCAAGGTCGGCGCCTCCCCCCTCTATCACGACGTCGGCAGAGTTGGAGTACCAGGTCGGCCAGAGTCTTGCCCGCACAAGCCATGTCCAAGTGGCTTCGGGCCTGACGTCCATGTCTAGCTCGTTCTTTACGTGCACCGGGGTTCTCTCAGGCGCATACCTCTCCGGCCACCGGATCAATGCGCCTCGTCTCCGGGCAGCTGCTAAAGAAGCCTTCCGTGTCCGATTGGGTCAGGCGGCAGGGCCATGAAGTCACCCCACTCGTCTGGAGACGTCCGCCCACCTGAAATAGGAAAGCGCCACAGCGGTGGCGACCACAAAGTAGACTCCAACCAGTGCAGCAGCAGTGACCTCCGAGGGGGTCCCGACTGCAGGGCCCAGAATGAGTTGGAAAAGCCTCCCCGCCGAAGACGGGAGAAGAGGTTGCTCATACTGAGGAGGGAGGGACCCGGCGAGCGTCGTCGGAAGGTAGACGTGTAGCGTCTCGTAGAACGCGTCCCCGGTGAACTCGTAGGCTATCAACAGGTAAGTCCCTATGATCTGACTCGCGACAATGAGCGCCGACGAAAATATGTACGCAAGCGAAGACCGCCTGAGGAGCTCCCCCAGCATGAACGCCACGGAGAAGAAGAGTGCCGAGGAATAGACCTGCACGACGACAATCCCGGGAAAGGTAGCCAGTCCAGCCTGCGCCCCGAAGGTCAGGCTCGCTGCGGTAACGCTGAGGACGGCGTTCAGCAGAATAAGCAGGGCTAACAACGCGTAACCTCCAAGGAACTTGCCGACGAAGAATTCGACCCTCCTCACGGGTTTGGCCAGCAGGACCTCCGCCGTCCCAGACTCGTACTCCTCTGACATTGCCCCCGCCGCGATGAGGATTGCGACGAATTGCATAAAGAGGGCAAAGGGGACGATGACTCCAGCGACCCAGAGGTACGGAAAGAGCTCTGCGGGGATCAGTGAGACTCCTACCCTCGAAAGGATGTAGTAGGGCACGGTGTCCAGGAGGACGATGAATGCGACCAAGGCGAGGACTTTCTTCCTGGCGAGGACCCTCCTGACCTCGTAGGCCGCGAAGGCCCAGACCCTACTCGGTCTTATCCATGGCATTCTTCAGTGCCTCGATGTAGGCTTTCTCGAGCATCCTTTCCCCTTCTCTGATGGCGAGAAGCTTGGCCCCCGACTCGACAATCATCTTTGCGATGGCAGGCCTGACCTCGGACCCACGCTTCGCCTTCACCTCCAGCCCTCCGGGGACGATCTCCACTGCCAGAACCCCGTCTAGCTTCCCAACTGCGTCTATGGTCTCTGCCGAGAGCCCCCTGGCCTCCACGTGGACCTCGCCTGCTCCGAGAACTTGGTCTTCCATGTCTCTTGCAGTGCCTCTGAAAAGGAGGGCCCCGCTATGAATCAGCCCGATCGAGGTGCACAGGTTCTCGACCTCAGACATCATGTGGGAAGACATCAGGATTGTCCCCCCACGCCGTGCATACTCCCTGAAGGCCTCCCTCAGGTGTGCGGTTCCGGCGGGGTCAAGGCCTATCATCGGCTCGTCCAGGATCAGAGTATGCGGAGACCCCACTAGCGCCTGCGCGACGCTTAGCCTCTGCACCATCCCCTTGCTCAGCCTGCCCACCTTCGTATCCCTGTACTCAGGTATCCCAACCTCTTCCAGAACCCTGTCTGTCTCTTCCTTGACCCCGGAACTCACCCCGATCTCGGCGGCAGCCAGAGCTATGATTTCCCTCGGCGTCATGAACGTCTGGAGGTTCGGAAGTTCAGGGGAGTATCCCACACCCGTCAGGGCCTCGGCGTGGTTTCGCAGGGGGTCCAGTCCTCTGAGCCGCACCGTCCCTGCCGACGGCCTCGCTAGCCCGAGCAACATCCTGATGCAAGTGGTCTTCCCCGAACCGTTAGGCCCGAGGAAACCGAAAATCTCTCCCTTCTCGATCGAGAACTGAACCGGACCTATCCTTTTCGGTCCGTACATTTTCACT
>Ga0335079_10003846_pt1 | contig 17285 bp, 18 predicted proteins | sample Lox_Sample_33_FD_206719 | JGI IMG/M metagenome (GOLD analysis project Ga0335079, IMG submission 206719) | Soil microbial communities from Loxahatchee National Wildlife Refuge, Florida, United States - Lox_Sample_3.3 | ecosystem: Environmental > Terrestrial > Soil > Wetlands | place: USA... | reverse complement strand
ACTGCGTAACATCGAGCTGGTGAAGAGCCTTGGACTGGCACAGCAGGAGGTCGGACGTCTCAACGGCATCACCGACAAGATATTGAAGCTCGAACTGAAGAAAGTGAAATACCTACGCAGCCTCAGTTTTATTCAGGGCAGCACGGTCAATGCCCTGCGCACCAGCATCCTGTTTCTGATGCTTTATCTGATCTTCCGCCAGGAGATTACCGTCGGCCAGTTTTTCTCGCTGATGATCTATTCTTTCTACATCTTTACTCCGCTGCAGGAATTGGGGAACGTCATCAATGTTTACCGGGAGACCGAGGTCTCGCTGCAGAATTTTCAGGAGATCCTGGACACGCCTCGCGATCCCCGGCCTGAGAATCCACGGCCCATTGAAGAATTGATGACGTTGAATTTTGATGGCGTCAGCTTCCAGCATCAAAGCTCTGCGGCGCTGGCTCTGAACGAAATCAGTTTCAGCGCGGCGCGGGGAGACACCGTCGCCTTCGTGGGGCCGTCCGGGGCGGGGAAGTCCACCCTGGTGAAACTGCTGGTCGGGCTGTACGCCCCCAAGTCCGGCGAAATTCTTTACAACGGAATTCCCTCCACCCAGGTGGACCTCGACGCGCTGCGCGAGAAGATCGGGTTCGTAACCCAGGACACGCAGCTTTTCTCTGGCTCGATTCGCGAGAATCTGCTCTTCGTCAACCCCGGTGCGACCGACGATGAGTGCATGGAAGTATTGCAGAAGGCCGCCGTCCACAGCCTGCTGGCGCGTGCCGATCGTGGCCTGGACACGCTGATCGGGGAGGGTGGAGTCAAAGTTTCAGGCGGCGAGAAGCAACGGCTCTCGATCGCGCGGGCGCTGTTGCGCCATCCGCAGTTGCTGGTCTTCGACGAAGCTACCTCCTCCCTCGACTCCCTGACCGAGGAAGAAATCAGCCGCACCATCCGCGAGGTTGCCAGCAATCAAGAAGCGATCACTATCTTGATCGCCCATCGTCTTTCGACGGTGATGCACTCGGACCGAATCTACGTGCTGGAGCGCGGAAGCATCGTGGAATTCGGCCGGCACGCCGAATTGCTCGAGCAGAGAGGCCTCTATTACGCGATGTGGCGCCAGCAGGTGGGTGAGCGCGAAGGCATGGGCCCGCACACCGATCCCCTGTCCCCACAGCCGGTGCAAGTCAGGAAATGATTTAGCCTGCCTCTGTAGGGAGCCGGTAAGTTGAGGCTTGGACAGTTTGGGCTACGAGATCCTCAGCGGGGCTGGACGAGGCCGGCGGAAATGCCGGCTTGCCTATTCGTCAGCGTTTTTATCGGACTGCGGACTTGAACCGTCGGGCAATGTCAGGTCTTCGGCATCGACATGAAACAGGGCGGCCTGCGCCGCTGCATGTTCGCGCAGCTCCGCCATCTCGTCGACACTGTCGGCTACGGGCTTTTCTTGTTTTCGCTGCTGCCTGCGCTCGGCCTTGTCCCGTTGTCTCTGCTGCCGTGTCTGCTCTTTCTGACGCTTGGTAAAAGTTGATCCACCTCGCGGCATATACTCTGCCTCCCCGATAAGTTTGTTCTCGATCACTGGCCGGTACTGTCACTCGGCCGCCTGCCGGGCGAAGCTACCAGCGCGGCTCGCGCGGCTGACGCGCGTGGCCGCGGTAGTCATCGCGTCCATGGCCGCCACCACTGCCACCACCCCCAAAACGCTGCCCGCCGCTTTTTGGCCGGTCAGACTTGGGCCGGGCTTCGTTGATAGTCAAAGTGCGGCCTCCGAGATCGCTTCCGTTCAGCGCGGCCATGGCCTTATCGGCCTCGCTGGCGTTGGTCATTTCCACGAACGCAAAACCACGCGAGCGTCCCGTTTCCCGATCGGTGACCAGGCTGACTTTTTCCACCGCTCCGTGCGCCTCGAAAACGCTTCGCAGTTCACTCTCGGTTGTGCTGTGGGGCAGGTTGCCGACATAAAGGTTCTTCATTGCATTTCCTCTCTGAGCAAATCATCCAGTGTCTTGGAGACCATGGTTCGCTTCGACAATCGAATTTCCGAATCGCGTGGCGGCGAGGGTACGCTTCGCATCGCCTGCGCTCGCGCATTATAAGCCGAGCGGACCGAAGAGATTCGCCGTGAAGCTTCCAGGATTCCCCAGCGTTCCGGTAGTTCGGCCAGACCGCCAGCCAGAACGGCTTTGCGGTCGTCGACGCGAGCATGGCCATTGTTACCGGCGTCCTGCAACTCGGTTCCCGCTTTGGGCGCATTCGCGAGGTATCCCGGTTTCCCGACCAGGAAAGCAAATCGTTGCGGTGGTGAACCCCGGCGAATATCTTCGCAGAACTCGTCGCGCTGGATCACGTTACTGTCAATATTGATCAGAACCAGATTGTAGAGATCGGCTCGCCACCAGGAACGCGCCTCCTGGATGTTGGCCGCGCAGTCCACCTCGATTCCGAGTTTCCGCATCATCTCGGCCCGCAAGTCGCGCTTAAGCGGCGAGTCATCGATCAGAAGCAGGCGTTTCTTCTTATCCGTACTCGGGATGGGTGCGGGAAGCGGCAACGCAAACGTCGGCGTGGTCATGCTGAGACCTGCTTTGGCTTGCCGGGGCCGGGTTTATCTCCCGGCTTGGGCGGCGCGACGGCGCCCTGCAGCAATTCGCGGGTGCGTATCCGTCGAGCGATTTTTTGCTTTCTTTGCCGGTGAAATCGGGCCTTGTCTCCATTCACTCCTGACATACGTTGGCTCCTGTCTGTGGCGCTGGTGAACCACTTCCACGTCCTTACAGCCTATCGTGCGGCGCTCGCGGTTATCGCGGATTTTCTGAGCAGCACTGGCGAAGCCGCAAACAGCGCCAGGGTGACCAGATCCAGTATGGAAGTGAAGGTGTCCGAAAATTGACTGCTGCGCAAAGGGGTGAAGACTCCCACGATCCCCAGAAATATTAATGCTCCCATGATCCTGCCGGTCGAGAGGCTCTGCACAACCAGCAGAAGCGCCGCTGCTGAGACAATGATGGAGACGCTTAACCGGTAGTCGGATGGCAAGCCAAAGCACACCGCTGCCGCCAGGATCACCGTCGCAATGAGCGTCACGAGACGGGTCAAATTGCGCATCTTCGGGTGCGGTTGCCTACTGCCAAGCCGCGGCTGAGACGGTTCAGGATTGGCCGGGATTGCAACCAGCGCCTCTCATTCTCTCAATCGCGAAGGCGCAAGTACGTTGATGGCGTGTCTTCGAGGTTAAGTGACCTAAGTATACGCTGTTTGGGCTTCTCCCGCTGAGGTATCGCAATCACGGATTGCGGACGTTGCAAACATTGGGCCTTGCACAATCGTGTTCCGCGAACCCATCTCACGAGCGCGAATCGGCTTGCTAATTGTATCCACTGCGCGTAGCATCACAGTGTGCGTTAGACCGAATCGGTCGTGAGCAGTTCTCGCCTCAAAGCCAGCACCTGCACAAGTTTTCTTCCGAGTCCTTCCAGCGTAACTACCAAAAAGGAATACAAAAACATGGAACAAGGAACAGTAAAGTGGTTTAACGATGCCAAGGGCTACGGCTTTATCAGCCGCCAGAATGGCGAAGACGTTTTTGTGCACTTCTCGGCCATCCAGGCGGGCGGTTTCAAGAGCCTGCAGGAGGGTCAGGCGGTGCAATTCAACGTGACCAAGGGCCCCAAGGGCTGGCAGGCGGAGAGCGTTCAGGCTGTCTGAAGTTATGATTTGCCGAGGCGATGTTCCCATCGACATCGCCTCTTGAAACTACACTGGACTTTCTTTGACACGCGACGATCTCAACTCTTCCTACGCAATTATTCGCCACAATGTGCGCACCTACGTGTCCGCTGGGGTTGTAGAGATCATCAGCGGCAAACGGAAGGCAGAGTTAGCCTTGGAAAAACTGGAATCCTGCCAGGATTCCGCAGACCGCCACGAAGGCTGGCGCTACTTCATCGAAAGAACCGCGCTGGAGCCGGGAATGGATCCTGCCGAGGCCACCCGCTTTCGCCAAACTGACCTCGAAGCCCGCGAGTCGAAAGCCCTGCAAGACAGTCCCAATGACGGGGGAGCCAAACTGGACCCCCGTACGACCTCCGCATTTCCCGGTAGATCCTGAACTGAGTCTTTGTCGTCGGTATACAGGGTATCTGCTGTTAAGGTGTGATCTTGAAGATTACTCCGTAGCCGTGGGCGCCGCAGCCCCTGGCAGCACCGTACAGATTGTCTGCTGAATCAAAGGTCAAACTTCCAGCGGGACCACAACCGTCGACACCCCCGGTGAAACGGTAGAGCACAGTTTCGTTGCCGCTCGGGTCCAGCTTGAATACCGTCCCAGCGCTATCACCCCCGGCAGTTGTGCCATACAGGTTGCCGCCTGCGTCTTGCACCAGGCCGCTGAAAGGGAACCGCTCGTTCTTCTTGTTGCGGAAACGATACAGAACCTTTTCCTTCCCGGACGCATTCACTTTGAACACTGTGCCACAGCCGGGACCCCGGTCGGTGCAGTGCGGGTCTCCCCCATTGTAGGTCGTGCCGTACAACCATCCCGTCGAGTCCGCTATCACCCCGGCAAATGGAGCCGCTCCGTCAGGTGAACCCAGAAATCGGTAGAGGATGATTTCCTTTCCTTTCCTATTCACTTTGAAAACGGTTCCGCAGCCTTCCGCCAGGCACGCTCCACCGCCCCCCCCGCTGGTTGTGCCAAAGAGGTTGCCATGTTGATCGCGCCATAGTCCCCCTATCGGGAATTCTCCGTCGGGCAAGCCGGAAAATTCGTGAAGTACCGTCTCGTTACCGCTCTGGTCTACTTTGAACACAGCGCCACCATATCCATACGGAGCCCAGTAGGCAGTTCCATAAAGATTGCCTGCGCCGTCCAAAATCAGATTTCCGTTAGGACTGGCTCCATCATCTTCGCCGGTGAAGTTGTATAGCACTGTCTCTTTGCCAGCTGGGTCCAACTTGAACACGGTTCCGCAGCCACGACCGCCGCAACTGGATTTACCCCCTGCCGACGTGGCACCATACAGATTTCCGGCTGCGTCCTGCACCAGGCCGGGGGAGCCGTAGCCACCGTCGTTTTTCCCGCTGAACTCATGGAGTATGAACTCATTCCCGGCCGGATCCACTTTGTAAACCGTGCCGAAACCGTAACGGTCGCCACCGTCTACAGTGGTCCCATAGACATTGCCGGCTGCATCCACGAGCAATTTGCCGCCGGGATAGGCTCCGTCGCTTCCGCCCTGGAAAGCGTATAGCACAGTGAAAGTCGCGGGTGCGGGCTGGGCCAAGGCTGACACTGGCAGGAGTGTCACTGCCAGCACCACGACGGCGGCTCGTGATATGGAATTCCATGGGGCGCGGACTGTGCGGCTCATCATCAGTTCTCTCCATCCAATGGCGACTGTCTGTTATCGTTGCATCATCATCCCAGCCATTTCTGCCGTGCGGCTTCTCTAAGGCGATCGCCTACTACCTCGTGCCAACGTGCCGAGGGTCCCACTCCCGGTCTTGCCTGTGACGATCGACTTATCGGCCGCGGTCTCGTAGGCATAGCCGGTCAGGGTAGCGTTGACCTGGTCCGTGATTGTCACATTCAGCCGTGCCCATCCATAATGGGTTTTCCCTTTGATGAGAAACTTCAGCCCGAGATACCGCTTGCTGACGTTCTTCCAAGGTCCACCACTGAACACACTATCCGCACTGCTGCGATACGCCATGAGGTCGCGTCCAGCACGGAATTGCTTTGCCGATGGGCCGACCCGGGAACCCGCGGGCAACGCAGAGGCCCCATATCCTCGACGTGTCCCCAGCGCCAGAATCTGATTTCCAGAGTTGAGCGGTTCGGCGGCGACGTAGTCCCCATAAGGGGAGGTACTGTGGTGACTCAGGTTGAGCACATCGAAGTCGTGAATTCCATCGTGATTGAGATCAATGGGTAGGGCGTGATTGAGCCGAACCATCTTGTGGGCTGACGTGTAGACGATTTTGCCTTCGGCGGTTTGCGCCAAGGCCAGCACTCCCACTCCGGCCGCGCTTGCCGCCAGGGCATAAAGCTTAAGCTGGTGCTGGGCAGAGGTTGAAAGTTGGGCGGTACCGTGTGGCTGGAAAGACTGCTTCATAACAGCCCCCTGCAAGGGCAATGATTATGTGTCGTTCCGAGCGATTCGTCAACGCCCGACGCGGCCGGTCGTGAGGTCCGCCCCGGGGTCGTCAGTTCGGGTTCTTCCGGCTTCCTGGCAGGCATGGACGTTGATAATTCCGAACTGAGAATAAAGGTATTGTCGTAACTCCTCGCACTCCGGTGGGTAGCAGCGATCTGTGCGCGGCGCGGCAGCTGGTGGATGTCGCTTGGGCAATTGCTTCCGTCTGCTCTTCCCGCAGAGCGAGTAACTGTGATTCAGAGAGGACATCATGAGAGTCTCAACCCCGGCCATCTTCGCTTCTTCGCTGATCCTTTGCGCATGCGTCCCGGAGGTAACATGACGGTTGAAACACCGACTCTGGCGGTAATCTCCTTGATCGAGGCAATGTTACTTCCCCGACACCAGCACTCGAAAGTTTCGGGTGACCGCGGATAGCACGGTCATGGTCACGGTCATCGCCCAGGACAGTGGCGGACTCCAGGCCATAAACTTCACTGGCGGCTTTACTTGTTTGGTGGGGTGGTGGCAGTCACCAAGGAAAGTGGGGTGGCCACGGCGCGACACGGGCACCTGGCTGTGACGCGCATCACTGTGAAACGCTCACCTTAAGCTCAACATGCAGGCTAGGAGTCGGGTATGACTGTCTTGCCCCTGGAACGCAAACGACTTTCGGACACACTCCGGCGCGAGCTGGAGTTCCTGGCGGCAGGTGGCTACCGGGAGCCAAACGCATGGGCCCCGCTCATTTTTGAGGACTCGCCAATCTGTCGAAAACGCCCGGGTGGAGACTGTTCCGAAGGTGGCTGCAGTCTGTTAAGTTTCGTCCCTACCGAGCATTGCCATCGTCCCAGCCCTTGCCGATACATCCCTCTGAATGCCGCGGGGGAAACCGTGAATCATTTGTACGAGACGGCAACTTTGGACGAATTAGAAACGGCCCTTCGTGAGTGGCTCACTTCGACGCTCCAAGCGCTGGAGGGGAGCGACTGACCCGCACCGTTTTGTCGACGCTGGTCAGCCCCTCCGCCGATGAGTCCGAGCCTTGTGACTAACCCGGTTTCCCGGTAATTCTGCGACACAGCTGCGCCCACCATTGGTCGATCCGGTCCCAGCGGGCGCAACCAGCTAAACGGCGGCTACGGTGTGAACGGCCTTCCGGCCTGTATGTTTCTTGCCCGCATGTGTCTTGGCGGGCTTGTGCCCGTTGTGCGGCTTCGCCACCACATTCATCAGCGCCTTTTGCGCGTCAACGAAGGTTTTCACTCCTTCGCGGGTCAAATCCGAAAACGGGATGATCGGCACCGGACCGGCAATATCCATGGTGCGTCCTGCCGCTTTCAGGTTCACATTCATCTGGCGGCCCGCCAGGTCGAAAAGCTTCTTTTGCGCGTCGATGAACGACTCCGTCGCTTGTTGGGCCAGCTCCGTCAACTTGGTTTTCTTGAGCTTCTTCGAAGTTCCGGTTACATGCTTGCCGCCGGTGGCCTTGGACGTTTCCTCGGCAACGATGTCGAGAAATTTCTTTTCGGCTTGGACCACGTTTTCCAATGCTTCCCGCGCCAGGGTCACCAGCGCATCGTTCTTCAGCGCCTTGCCGGCTTTGGCAGCCTCCATCCAATTCTGGGTCTGCTTGTCTGCGATTTTCAGGAATTCCTGCTGCATTTCGACCACCGCGCCAACGCTCCGGCGCAGCAGGTCGGTCAGGGCAATTGCCGGGGAAGAGGTGCCAACCCGCTCCTTCACGCCGGACATGACGATTTCGTTTTGTTGCTTGGCGAGATCGAGAAGGACTTGTTGCGCTTCCATGAGATTGGAGGTGCCATCGCTGGCAAGTTCGGCCAGCAGGGTGGTTGGAGAGTGATGTGGATCAGAGAGCCGCTCTTGCAATACGTGCATGACGCTGGCGTTTTGGCGCAGGGTGAGATCCAGCAAAATCCGCTGCGTGGCAAAGTAACTCTGCACCCCCTGCTGGGCCCATCCCGACAACAACGAAATAAAGGATGACTCCCGGGGATGTGTGTGCGAGGACTCCGGCTTGCTATGTTGTCGCATAACGACCTCCATTGCTGCACTGCAGCATCAACTGAAGCATCTGCCCTGGCAGGCGGCGATGTCAAGGAGGGCAGGCGAGAATTGTGAAGTCCGCGATTCAAGAATTCCCGAAAAGGAACCACTGCCAGGTTCATCCAATGTTTACCAGTGCCTGCATGGATGCTGAAAGTCGCTTTTCGCAAGAACGCACGCCGCCGGTGTCCCAACTCGCCAACCCTGCCTGTACAAACCGAAGCAAGAGTGGCACTATAGAAGCCGCGATTTGTTGCAGTGCAACAGCAGAGATTAGCCATGGAATCTGGCCCTATCGTCATCAAGAAATACGGCAACCGCAGGTTATACGACACTGGTAGCAGCCGCTACGTAAATCTGGAGGAGATCGCTGGCCTGGTCCGTGAGGGCAAGCAGGTTCAGGTGGTGGATGCGAAAACCGGCGAAGACCTGACTCGCGTTACCCTTACTCAAATCATCACCGAAGACGCCAAGGACAAGCCCACAGGTCTTCCGCTTGAATTGTTGCGTCAACTGATCGTTGCCTCTGACCAAACCCGTCAGGAATTTGTGATGTGGTACCTGAAGTCGGCGTTCGACACTTACCAGACGGTGCAGGACGCGGTGCAGAACCGCCTAGGCGAAATGCAGTCCGCGATCCTTTCCCCAGTGGAATCCGTAAAGCGCTTTCTCACTGGGCCAGCGCATGCCACACCCGCGGAAGAGCAGTCGGAGCTGGAGGCTCTACGGAAGCGCCTTGCGGAACTCGAGCGTCGCGTCGGCAAGAGTCGGTCTGCCAAGCGACGGGTTGCAGAATCCAGACGAAGTCGCTAGCGACCTTCCATCGCGGTGCCGTTTTGGGCCGGACACTGTGGGCGACTACCTCAATTTTGTTCCTGGCATCACTGCGCGAATTTTCCCGCGGGCGTATGGGTAGGTTCGACAGAGCCGGGAAATCGCTGCGGTTTTCCGTATGCATCTCGTGCGGCCCCAGACTCATGTGACCCACTGGAAGGCCGAGCCGTCCGGCCGCGAGAAATGTCGGGGGTGCGATCATGAAGATCCCTCTTACTCCGTTACGATTCCTGCGGTATGCGGGGGAGCAATTTCCTGCGAGGGTCGGAGTCGTCTGTGGCGCCGAACGCTTCCCTTACGCACAGTTTGCCGAACGCAGTTCCCGGTTCGGAGGCGCCCTGGTAGCAGCCGGGGCGCAGCCTGGCGATCGTGTCGCCTTCCTTAGCACCAATTGTCATCGCCTGCTCGAGGCTTACTTCGGGGTGCTCGAAGCCGGGTGCGTCTTGTTGCCATTGAACATACGGCTTTCCGCCACCGAACTGGCATTCGTTTTGAACGATGCGCAGGCCAGATTCCTGTTTCTCGATCAGCACTTCCTTTCCCTGGTAGACAGTTTTCGGGACTCAATTCCCTCCATCGAAGCCTTCTTCCTGCTGCATGGCCAGCCCCGAGCCGGTTGGCTTGTGCCGGAGAACTACGAAGGCCTGTTGGCATGGTCGAAAGATCTTCGATGCGATGTGGCCAGGATCGATGAAGATTCTGTGGCGGAACTCTTCTACACCAGCGGAACCAGCGACACACCAAAGGGTGTGATGCTGACTCACCGCAACGTTTACCTGCATGCCCTGTCGGTCATTGCCGGGTTTCAGACTTCACCAGCGATCGCCGGGCATATGTCCTGCGAAACCGTGATGCTGCACACCATTCCTTTGTTCCACGCCAACGGGTGGGGTATGGCCCATAGCGTTACTCTGCTCGGCGGCACCCACGTCATGATGCAGCACTTCAATCCTGTCGAAGTATTCCGTCTGGTGCAGCAGGAGCGAGTGTCGTGCTGCACCCTGGTTCCCACCATGGCCAACGCACTGGTGAATTCCGCGGAAAGGACGAAGTTCGATTTGAGCAGCTTGCGCTCGATCATGATCGGCGGCGCGGCCTCTTCTCCCTCCTTGGTTCGGGAAGTAGAAGATAAACTGGGCTGCACCTGCATCTCGGGATACGGGCTTACTGAGTGTTCCCCGGTGCTGGCCATTTCACCAATGAAGCCGGGGCTGGCATGGGAGGGCGCCATGCGTCATGCCGGCCAGGCGATGACGGGTTTCGCAATTCCCGGCGTCGAACTTCGAGTGGTAAACGACCGGGGAAACGATGTGCAGCACGATGGCTTGTCCATAGGTGAGGTGATTGCACGCGGCGACGCCGTCATGGAAGGGTATTGGGGCCGGGCCGAAGCCACAGCGGACGCCATGCCCGACGGATGGCTGCGCACCGGCGACGTCGCCACCATCGACGAAAACAACTACCTCCTGATCGTTGACCGGAAGAAGGACATCATCGTAAGTGGTGGCGAGAACATATCCTCCCTCGAAGTGGAAAAGGTGCTCGCCTCCCACCCCAACGTATATGAGGTCGTTGTCATTCCCGTGCCCGACGAAAAATGGGGCGAAGCACCCAAGGCCCTGGTGGTGCTAAAACCTGGAACAGAAACCAGCGCAGCCGATCTCCTGGACTTTTGCCGATCCCGCCTGTCTCACTACAAGTGCCCTCACTCCCTTGAGTTTGTGGCCAGCCTGCCTCGAACTGGCACCGGCAAATTAATGAAGCGGGAACTGCGGGAGAAGTACTCTGGCACGGAAAGAAATGCTGTGTCGTAGCAGGTCAACCGATGTTTCGTATTCTAAGGAGGGGAATATGGCCACAATCTCGGCGTCGCCTTCGATATCTGGTGGCAGTTTCCTGATTGAAACCTGCCATCCGGAGAGCGTGTTCACTCCAGAGGACTTTACCGACCAACACAAGCTTATTGCCCAGACCGCCGAAGAGTTCGCGGTCAAGGAAATCGTCCCCAACATCGAGCGGCTGGAGCGCAAGGACTTTCCTCTGCTTCGCGAACTGGTGAAGAAGGCCGGTGACCTCGGTCTCAGCGCCGTGGATACCCCGGAGTCCTACGGCGGCCTGCAAATGGACAAGGTTACGTCGGCCATCATTGCCGATCGCCTGGCAAGGTACGGCGCCTTCAGCGCGACCTGGGGCGCCCACACTTGCATCGGAACTCTACCGATCGTCTATTTCGGCACGGAGGAACAGAAGCAGAAATATCTCCCGAAGTTGGCTTTGGGAGAGATAGTTGGCGCCTACGCCCTTTCCGAATCGTCTTCGGCCTCCGATTCTCTCAATTGCCGTACTCGCGCCGAGCTTTCGCCCGACGGCAAATACTACATCCTGAATGGCGAAAAGATGTGGATTACCAACGGCGGCTTCGCCGACTTGTTTACCGTGTTCGCCAAAGTGAACGGAGAGAAGTTCACAGCGTTCCTCATTGAACGCGGGTTTCCGGGCTTTGCCGTGGGCGCGGAAGAGCACAAGATGGGTATTCGCGGCTCCTCTACCTGCCCGCTCATCCTCAACGACTGTAAGGTGCCGGTGGAGAATGTTCTCGGTGAGATCGGCAAGGGACATCACATTGCCTTTAACGTCCTGAACGTGGGACGGTTCAAGCTGGGCGCCGGATGCGTGGGGTCGGCGCGGGCCTGCCTGGAAAGCTCGATCGCGTACGCCAAACAGCGCAAAGCGTTTGGCAAGGTGATCGCCGATTTCGGGTTGATTCGCGAGAAGCTGGCCAATATGGCGGTCGGCATCTTCACCGGCGAGTCCATGGCATATCGCACGGTCGGTCTGATGGATGCTGCTATCGCCCGCCTGGAGCACGCCCACGCCGGCGACATGCGCGAAATCCGCAAGGTGATCGACGAATATGCCGTCGAATGCTCCATCCTGAAGGTCTGGGGTTCGGAACTGGTCGACTACGTCGTCGACGAGATGGTGCAGATCTACGGTGGGTACGGCTTCGTCGAGGAATATCCCGCCGAACTCGTTTATCGCGACTCCCGGGTGAACCGGATCTTCGAGGGCACGAATGAGATCAATCGCTTGGTCATCACCGGCTTCTTGCTGAAGCGGGCCATGTCGGGACATCTGCCGCTGATGCCGGCTATTAAGAAACTGATGGACGAGGTGATTTCCGGCGGTACGGTTGACGACGACCAGGGCGACTTCTTTTCGGAAGAACGGAAACTCGTAGGCCGGGCCAAGCAGATGGCATTGTTTGCTGCGGGAATCGCCAGTCAGAAATATATGCAGGCCATGCAGGATCAACAGGAGGTCATGGGCACGATTGCCGACATGGTGATCGAGACGTATGCCATGGAATCTGCCACATTGCGCGCTCAGAAATTGGCCGCCAGCAACGGTGAAGCGCAGGCCGCGCTGGCCGTCGCCATGACTCGGGTGTATCTGGAGGGTGCTATCGAGAAGATTGAGAGTGGGGCGAGGAAGATCGTGGCGGCGGTGAGTGAGGGCGACATGCTGCGATCGCAGATGGCGATTGTGCGCCGTTTGGCGAAGCATGAACCCTTCAACACGATTGCCTTGCGCCAGAGAATTGCCCAACGCGTGATCGAAGACGGCAAGTATGTAACGGCGTAGCCGGCGGGACATCGCCAGGCGGTCACTCCGGTTTGTGCGGGCGGTCACTGTTCTGCTGAGAGTTGAGCCGGACAATATGACTGGAAGGCGAGAAGCGGAACCGCTTACCGACGCAGCGCCGCCTGACCTCGCAGCTCATTCGGGGGCGGAAATGCTGAATCTGTCCTTGCACCAGGGCGACTTGCAGCGGTTTACTCCAGAACAGCTACAGGCCGCTTTTTTTTCAACCTATACCACCTCTGCGGAACGAATCGCAGCCATTGAAGCCCTGCTGCGCGGCCCCGGCGGCCCGTTCGTCCGCGAGCAGATGGGGCGCTGGGTGATTCAACGTCTTCCGGTTGAAGACCTCGTTCCGCAACAATATGCCCACTGGCGGCCGCTGGTGCAGGATGCCATGCTGTTCGTCTTCCTGCATCTCTCGATTGAACGCCTCGCTCCCAAGCTGGTCGAGCAGATGGAACTCCCGCCAAACACCCGAACCGGGGCGCGCCTGCTGAAGCTGATTGCCAAGGTGCCCGGCCTGCAAAAACTCGGGCAAGTGCTGGCGAGAAATCGGAATCTGCATCCGCGGCTGCGGCTGGCACTCAGCGAACTGGAGAATGGCATCTCCGACATGAAGCCGGAGGACGTGCGGGCGATCATCGTCGCAACCCTGGGATCGCTGCTCGATGCCCATGCGGTCAAGATCAAGCCCGGCATTTTCTTCGAAGCCAGCGTGAGTGCGGTCGTGCAATTCACCTGGAAAAATCCGGACACTCGACGGCGGGAACGCGGGGTATTCAAAGTGATGAAGCCTCATATTCCAGCCTGTTTTGCCGAGGACATGAACCTGCTGGCCGAGCTGGCCAGGTACGTTGGAGCCCGCAGTCAGAAATATGGTTTCGCCAAGCGGGTCCTTCCCGAAACCTTCAGCGATGTTCGTCGCCTGCTGCAGCACGAGGTGGAATTCTCACGGGAACAGGCGACTCTGCCGGAGGCCTTTCGCTTGTACGGCTCCGTGCTTGGCCTTCGTGTCCCGCGCCTGATCCAGCCGCTCTGTACCTCGAACATCACGGCCATGACCGAAGCGCGCGGCAAGAAGGTTACCGACGCGGTGGCCGGTATGCCGGGATGGCGCCGGGCGGCTATTTCGGAACTTCTGATAGAGGCATTTCTGGCGGTTCCCATCTTTTCCTCCGAAAAGTGCGCGATGTTTCACGCCGATCCCCACGCGGGCAACCTTCTGTATGACATACAAACCGGGAAACTCACCATCCTCGACTGGGCGCTTACCGAGCGGATGAGCCGAGACCAGCGCCGTCACCTTGCCATGCTGTTTTTCATGACTGGACTGCGTGACCCCGAGGGAATCTTCCATCAGATACAGACGCTCAGCCGGGGTGGCGCCAGGCGCAAGGCCTCCCAGGCAAAGATCATTCGGGATTGCGTCGATCACTTGATTCGCAAGTTACCGCTCACGCGGATTCCTGGAGCCGCGGATACCCTGGATTTGTTGGAGAGCCTCGCCATGAAGGGCGTCCGCCTTCCCGCCCCGCTCATCATGCTGCGGAAAGTGCTGTTCACTCTGGACGGAGTGCTGCACGACATCGGCGGCCCGCAGGTAAACGTCGTTTCCATCCTGGCGCGTCATGCCACTCCCCGCTGGCTGACCAGTTGGAAGGCGTTCGGATCCCCGCTCTCCTGGAAGGACTGGATGGCAGTGCAGTCGAGCACCCTGCTCTATGGTGGTCGAGTATGCTGGCAGGGAGCGCAAGCGCTGCTGGATCGGTGATTCCCTGGAGGCCGGCTGAAATCAAAATCAGTCGCCAGGCAACGTTAAGTCACTGATGACCCGCAATTTCCAGGACCGCACCGCCGTTCGATTCCAGCCTCTCCGCCGGCTCGCCCTGGCGCTGCAGGCGAATAACCGCGCTCGCCAGGCTGTTGTTAGCCACCTCGAAGAAACCGGAATAATTGGTTTTCAAATAAGGTAAGCGGTGCAGAGACTGCCCGCGTCCGTCGATGGCTGCTTCCAATTGCAGACCATCCCTTGCAGCACAACGGAACCCCCATTCCAGATTTGTGCGATCCCCCGAACTCTCCCGCAGTTTACGAAAAATGTACTTCCGGCCGTCATGCCAGAGCACGACCTTGCGAAACATCAAGCCCAGCGGCATCTCATATACCAGGGCTTCGAGCGTGCTGGGCCTTGCCTCTCGGCGGGGAAAATATGCATGCGCCCAAGTCCAGAAGTTACGGTGCCGATACCCGCAGTTGTGTCCCTGCAGGCCAAATCCTAATGGCTGCCCTTCGAATCTCCGGCCGTCCAGCACAATGTGCCCGGAAAAAGTGGCGTCGGAATGTGGAGTTCGCGAAAAACCTATCCAACCTTTGTCGCTCAGTGTGATGTGAAAGGTGGAGCGATAGCGCAAATCCCATGAGACCTCATGTCCGTCCACATTTAACCGGCCGCAGCAGGAATCTTCGCCGATGCCATTGCCGGCGATAGCAAACCGAAGTGGATTCTGACCTCTTGGGCTGAGTTCTAATCTGTCTGCGGCGAAGCCTTGAATAAAACTCTGCGGCTTGCCGCCGGCTGGAAACCATGTCGCCCAAACCTGCACCGGCATCCCTAGTGGTTCGCCGGTGCAACCGTTGCGGCCGGGATTCAACAGAAGGTAGCGGAACCACCAGGCTCCGCTACCGTCGGCCAGGCCCATCCGCACAAACCACACTTCATACCGGCGCTTAACCGCCAAGGAGGAATAAACCTGATTGAGTGAGTTCAATTGGGCTGTCATGTCGGGGGCGCGCCTGGTACTGGGAGGGTGCCACCGGCGCACGATTTGTCAGTCTAAGCGTAGTCGATGGGATTTTTTTCCAGCCAATGTTCGTCGCGCGTCCTGCCGATGTTTTTCAGGGCGCCGGTAGCGGCGCTGGCCATCAACTGGCGACTCTTCCAGCCGACGCCCGCAGCAAAACCTACCGCTCCACCAAGAACGGCAAACGCGAATACGCGGGCCGGGGACCGCTGCGGTTTTCCCAGGCGGCTGCCCAGCACGCCGATGCACGCTGCGATGGCGCTAAGCCTCAGAGCTTTTCGGATGGATTCGTCCAGAAATGTGCTGGTGGCTTTTCCGTGAAGAAAGGCTTCCTGCCCGGTACGTGCTCCGTCCAGCCCCGAATGAATGAGTTTTCGGCCATATTCCAGATTAGACCTTGACCACATGTTCAGGCTCATTGTCGGTCCCCCTAACCGATCGGGACATTGGTGCCGAGTCTCGACGTAGCATCAGGCTACCGCAGTGGTTGCCGAAAAAACTGTGACTCGCATCACCTCAGGCTGGGACAGGGCGTGGCGGCGGCAAGAGGAAGACAGCCTGGCTATTCGGGCGAGCTAGCCTGGTCCAGGCGCTCCGCAATGATGGTGTAAACGGTGGGATTGAAGACGAGTCCGACGTGCGTGCCTGGTACCTCGAAGTCGTTATTGCGATTTCCAGTCCGGCAGTATCGCCAATCGACGATTCCGTCGTCGCAGGTGTAGATCGCAGTCTCGGCGATGCTCGCCGGCATGTTGCAACGCAGCGAGCCGAGAAAATTGCAGGTGCAACGGGGCGTGTAACAGTCGGGCAAGACCCCGGGGCCGTGCTGGCTCAAGATCTGCGAGCGAACCGCCTTCGCGGCATTCAACACCGAAGGATGCATGACCGTTCCGCGGATGGGCGCGCCCAGAGTGATCACCGAAGCAACGTCTTTCGGACGTTGCGCCGCCAGCGAGCGCGCGATGATTCCTCCCAGGCTATGGCCGATGAGGTGGACCGGGCGCCCGGTCTCCTCCAGAGCTTGGTCGATCGTGGCCCCCAGGCGATACCGGATGAGCAAATTCGGACATTCCGCATTCAGCCCGATGCCGGAAAGATAGGGCCGATAGCCAATACGCTCCAGCCAGGAATTCAGATGGGTCACGTAAAGGTCGGTTCCCAGAAACCCGGGAATAACCACCACCGCGGAACCGTCGCCATGGGGTACGCCTAAACCGTAGTAGACGGGAGAGGTATGAAGCAACAGCAGCTCTGCGCCAAAGAATGCTTCCTTCCAGATTGAAAGGTCGCCGCCCGCCACGTGCTCGCGGACACGAGCCTTGGGAGCGAGCTTCGTCGACTTGCGTCGGCCTGATCCCTTGGTGCTCACTTGGCCTCTCTTCCCAAATCGGGAATTGCGAGAGCACCATCGACCAGCCCGACGAGGTCTCCCAGTTCTGCTGCCATGCAGTTCAATCGCGCCTTACCGCGATGAGGGTATACCACATCGTAAACCTGGGCACAAGGCATTATCGTCGTCAGTTTGCAACCGTCCGCGAATCCGCGGGCTTTCGAACTCGCGCGTCGATGATTTCTCTTACGCGTTGAAGTGCCTCGCGACTCTGCCACACGTACGGTCCGAAGAGCTGAAAATCATGATTCATATCCTCCCAGCTTTCGAGGACGACATCCGCTCCCCGACCGCGTGCGCGATCCGCAAAAGCCTGGATACTGTCGTACAGAATCTCAGCCCGGCCGGCCTGAAGGTAGATCGGTGGAAGCCCTCGCAGATCGGCAACCCAGGGCGATACCAACGGATTCCGGCGCTGGTCGAGGT
>Ga0335079_10003845_pt1 | contig 17288 bp, 15 predicted proteins | sample Lox_Sample_33_FD_206719 | JGI IMG/M metagenome (GOLD analysis project Ga0335079, IMG submission 206719) | Soil microbial communities from Loxahatchee National Wildlife Refuge, Florida, United States - Lox_Sample_3.3 | ecosystem: Environmental > Terrestrial > Soil > Wetlands | place: USA... | reverse complement strand
TTGAAGGCTTCCTGAGCGGTCTCGCCGGAAACCTGATGGTGGCCGTGGCCGTCGGAAGGGCCGCCGACAAAGACAGAAGTGACGACGAGAGGGCGAACCATGCGAATGACGCGGACAACATCACCCAGGACGCGCTCATGCGTCCATTCCTGCAGGGTTTCTTCCTCGGACTTGGAGAAGCCGAAATCAATGACGCGTGTGAAGTACTGGTTTGCGCCGTAATACTGATCAGCGGCGAGCAGTTCCTGGGTGCGAACCAATCCGAGCGCTTCCCAGTAGTCGGAATTCATCAGGTTTTGACCGGCTTCACCGCGATTGAGAGTCAGCAGGGCGACGCGAGCGCCCTGGCCGCGGGATTCGTAGGCCATCATGCCGCCGTCCTCGTCGTCGGGATGGGCATCAATCATGATGAGGCTGGCGCGAGTGTGAAGTTTAAGCAGGGTCTGCCATAGGGCCGCCGACCCGCGGTTGGGTTCCACTTCCCGAGCGCGCGGTGTCGCTTTGATCGTGACGTTTTGCGGCGACTGCGGCCGCACAGCGCCGACAACCACAAGCAATCCAAGTGCGCATGCTCCTGTGATGATTCCCCGGCGAAACTTCGAAACAAAATGCATGACCATTCCTCCTGGTAGTGCCCAGCCCGCAGAGTTCCGGCAGTAGTTTCTGCAACCGCCTATCGCAAGCTTTTGAAGATTCCGAACCTTTCGTCCGCGCCGTCTTCCCGTTTCGGGGACTGGTGATTTCGATCTCGCAGAACAACGCTACAACTGAGGCAGTTTCATTCGCCTTGCCTTGTCTGGCGATCGAAAATCGGCCCTTCCTGCCATTCAGGAGATACACGGTTTTTTCGTGTCTCTCCCGAACCATCTGGCTCAAGGCTCGTTGATTATGCCTGCCGGCCCCTGCTCGCGGACCGGAGACGGTGATCTGCGGCCGAACGGCCATTCTCCGCGCTTCCACGATCGCGCCATGTAAATCGCCAAACCCACAATCAACAGCACGGCGGCGTAGCGAATCTCCTTCAAGAAGTCGGGCCGAGAAAACAGGATATAAACAAAGCCGATCCCTGCCAGTACCGCGGGAAGCGGATACAACCACATCCGGAACGGCCTTGGCATGTCCGGCCTCCGGATTCGCAGAACGATCACTCCGATGGACTGCAGCAGGAATTGCAGCAGGATGCGGATTACCACCAGCGCGGCGATTACGTCCGCCAGACGCAGGGTGCAGAAAGCCGTGGCCACCGCCCCCAGGACGAGCAGCGAAACGTAGGGAAAGCGGTTCTTGGCATGCAGCCGTTTGAAGATGCCGAAATAATTTCCGTCCAGAGCGGCGGCATACGGAACACGGGAATATCCCAGCAACAGAGAGAAGACCGAGGCGAATGCCGTCCAGATAATCAGAACGGAAACCAGGACTCCCGCCCAGTGCCCGTACACGCGCTGCATCACCACGGAGATCACAAAATTGTGCGTCCCAGTGTGGCTCGAGCTGGAAAGGTCCTGCCACGGCACCACTCCCAGCACGCTGGTGTTCATCAGGATGTAGAGCGCCGCGACGATCGCGATGGAATAGAGAACGGCTCTTGGAATCGTCCGGGCAGGGTCGCGGACCTCGCCGCCCAAAAAGCAAATGTTGTAGGCGCCCCAATAATCGTAGGTCGCCACCAGCATCGCGGCCCCCAGCCCGAGGAAAAAGGAATGCGAAAGGTGGAAAGCGCCGGGAGGAAAATGAAACGCCTGGGCGGCGTCGAAATGCGTCAGACCCGCGAAGATTACCCAGAGAATGGTGCCCACGACGCCGAACCATAGCAGTTTCGTCAAACGGGCGATCGCCGTGATGCGCCGGTAGAGCAGAAAGACGGCCAGCAGGCACACAAACATGGCCAAGAAAGTGCCCCGGGTGAGCAGCACGGAAGCATCGAGAGCGCCCACCAGAGGGACGTGCGCGTGAAAATTGTGCTGGCCCAAAATTTGCTGCAAGCCGGGAAACAAGTAGCCGGCGTAAAGGGCCAGACCAATGCAACCCGAGGCGATGGAAAGGGGCGCGCTGAAGGTAAGCTGCCAAATAAAAAGAAACGAAACCAATCGCCCCAGCCGGTTCGGACCGTAGATTTCCTTGAGATAATAGTACGATCCTCCGGCCTCCGGCATCGCCGCACCGAGTTCGGCCCAGACCAATCCATCGCACATCGTAAACAGCGCGCCGAGTATCCATCCCAGTAATGCCTGTGGCCCTCCCATCGCCGCCACGATCAGCGGCAGGGTGATGAACGGCCCCACGCCGATCATGTCAATCATGTTCAGGGCCACGGCGCTGCCGAGGCCCATCCCGCGAATCAAATCCGGCGACCTGGATGAATTGCTTTCCGTCGTCAAAGAGCTCTCCGCGGGCCGCAGGAATTCAGCAGCCGAATGCGATCACCGGGCGGCTTTTTGGGCCGCCGCGGCATCGCGAATCAACTGAGGATATCTTTCGAGTAAGGCACGCTTTGCGTCGAGCCATTCGCGAGCTTCGGCTTGTGCTTTCCTGGCGCGTGCAAACTGTGCCCGCACCGCTTCCGGGGCGGGACCACCAGTGACCCTGCGGATGCTCACGAAATATTCCGGGTCGAGTGCGCGGAGCCATAGCTCGCGTCGTTTCCGCAGCTCCCTTCCGAGGATTTCCGGAGCCAACCGTTCGATCTCCGCCACCATGCGCCCGGGAGAGTACTCCTGACCAGTGGCTTTCACGGCTGCGGCAACCAGGTGGTGCGCCGCCAGAAAGCTGATCTCTTCCTCACGCACGAGCGTATCCGCCAATTCCGTGACCGTTAGAAAGCTCCCGCTCGCCCTTCTGCGCATCTCTTCCCGGTTCACCTCCGCGTGGCTCATTAGTCCCCCCAACAACCGGAGCGCGCGCGAAGCGTCCGAGCACATTGAAAAAACCAGGGGCTGCAAGTCATCTTCGCTGTCCACGATGTCTCCGAACGGAGTATTGTGCGCGCACGCCAGCACGGCCTGGGCCTGGCTGAACGCTTTGCTGGCGAGGATGCGAGTATGTTCCAGCCCGACAGGATTTCTCTTTTGCGGCATGATGCTGCTGCTCTGCACATAGGCGTCGCTCAAACGCAAGAATCCGAACTCCTCCATGCACCAGAGGAGAAGATCCTGCACGAGCTTGCCCAGGTTGACCATCAGGACGGCGATCGCGCCTGCCGTTTCGCACACGTAATCAATCGCCGCGATGGCTCCGTAGGAATTTTCCTGCAAACCCTCGAAGCCGAGAAGTTGTGCGGTGTATTCCCGGTCAATCGGGAAACCCGTCGTCGTGATGGCGCACGCACCCAGGGGATTGCGATTGACGGTGGCGAACGCGGCGCGAAGCCGCTGAATGTCCCGCCCGAGCAATTCGATGGCGCCGAGCAGGTAGTGTGCCAGGGTCGTCGGCTGCGCAGGCTGCGTGTGGGTGTAAGCCGGCATCAGAGTGTCCGCGTGTGCAGCCGCTAGTTCGAGTAGCACCTGCTGGACTTGCGCTGTGTCCTCCGCGATTCGCAGCACTTCAAGCCGCAGCCGCATCCTGTAAAGCGTCAGGTCAATATCGTTGCGGCTGCGGGCCGTATGCATCTTCCCTGCGGCATCCGCGCCGCAGGCCTGCGCCAGCAAATCCTGCACGTAGAAAAACAAATCCTCGCACTTGCCATCGTAGCGGGCCGCGAGGATCGCCCGGCGGTCGAGACATTCGATCGCCGCGAGGATCGCCCGGGCATCGTTTTGTGGAATAATGCCCTGGCGGCTCAGCATCAGCGTGTGTGCCGCGTGAATTTCGAGCAGTGCCTCGAGAAAATACTTCTTGGCGTCTTCGAAATTCACGGCCAACACAGTTTCGGAGTAAATTGCAGCGGGAAATTGTTCGGACGCAGAAGACGACGGCGAACGGCGGCCCATGTCTTTCAATGCCCCCATCTCTCACCGATGGGCAAGACCGCCGTACCCGCCGCAGAGTGATCTACTCGAGCAGGAAAGAAGGTCATCCGGCGGCTCTGGTCTGCGGCCCGCTCCCGGCCGTCATAACAGCAGCCTCCCGAAATCATGGCTCCCCTCTACCATCTTACGCCCAGGCCGAAATCAAGGATCCGGCTCTGGAGAACCGAGGAAGAGTAGGGGAAGCTCGTGGGTAGAGTTCCGTTGGTCAGTTGACCGCAATACATCGGATCCAACGTGAACCCATTCCCTGCACTCGGGCAGCCAGGCGACGTATTGTTTGTCGGGTCTTGCTTTGTAACCACGCCAACAACAGTGTTCAAAGCCGTGACGTTCGGGTGGTTGAAGAGATTCGTCGCTTCCGCAATGAATTGAGCGCGGATGCGGTCTTTCAACGTAAACAGGGTGCGCGTGTAACGGAAGTCAAATTGCACGATTTTCGGCCCGCGCACGATGCTGCGCCCGATTCCGACTGGCCTGGTGATGCTGGTCACGGTCGGATCGCCGTTGAGGTTTGCATTTGCCGTGACGTTTTGCTGATCGCCAGAAGCGATGTTCGTAAGCAAGGCGAACTCATTGTCGTTGACCAACCGATTTGCAAACGCATTGTCTAACTTCACCTGCGGCGACCAGACGGTGCTGGCGGTAAACGACTGGGGCCGGTTGATGTAGCTGTTGCCTCGGTCGCGAAGGCGGTCAGTTGTATCCTCAACATAGACCAAGTTCTGCTCGAAACCGTTCACATCCGGCGCATCGCTGATGGTATGCGAATAGATGTAGTGGCCGCTTACCAACAGTCCGTGTGAGAAGCGGTGCTCGTAATTCAATTCCAGCGCGTTGTAGTCTGAACTGGCGCCTACGTCCTGCAATGACACGTTGTTGAACGCAGGATTCGCCCGCGTGCTCGCGTTCACCGCTGCAAGAAAGACGGGCCGGCCATCCACCAATGTGCCGATGGGATTGATTAGATTGATGTTGTGCAGCCACTGCAATTGCCGGCCACCTGTATTCACGAAAGCCACCGTAATGGCATCGTTTTTCGTGAGTTCTCGTGAAATCTGCAGAGTGGTGGTCATCGCATAGGCATTCTTGAAGTTCGGAGCCACTGTGAAAATGGACGGAATGGCCGGGGCCGTAGCCGATGTCAGCGCTTCAGGGTATGCGGGAGCGCCGGGCGAGGTCGGCGAGAGCGATGCGTTGAACGCTGTGCCCGATCCGTCGTTGTAGAGCGCGTTGTACCAGAGATTGGTTGGGGGCGCATCGTAGAATTTTCCCCACGAAGCGCGCAGCACCGTTTTGTCTCCGAGTCTCCAGGCCAGGCCCACCCGCGGCGATATGTTGCCCGCGGGATTGTTGAAACTACGCGAGTAAGGATAGGGAGCATTGGAGTTTGGATTCGGTGAAACGAAGCGGTCGTAGCGAACGCCATAGGTCAGCAGCAGAGACGGCCGCACCTGCCAACTATCCTGAGCGAAGAAGTCGAAAAAGTTGGAAATGTAACCCACGCGTGAATTGCCGATTAATGCGTTCACGGTTGAGTAGGACATAGGGTTTGTGCCGTCCAGCGCATCCTGGTACGCGGCGATCGTGGGAAAAACATACTGCGTGTAGCTGTCGCCCTGCTGCACGTCAATGATGCGCGAGTATCCGAAGCCCGCCTTGTACGTATGTGGCCCATGAATGTACGTCACGTTGTCATTCCAGCTTGGGATTTTTTCAGCGAACTCGTCGCCAACGCTTGTGCTCCCATTGATGTTCGCAATGCCCGAGATGGTCACCGCCGGCTGCGGCCCGGTTAGCGATCCTGCAATATGTTTTTCATTTCGGTAGGGATAGGAAAAACGGAATTCATTCAGCCAGTCGGGTGAAATCGTGCTGACCCATTGCAGGCCGCCAACGTGCGCGCGGTCTTTGAAATCGGACTCTGCAGCCAGCGTATTCAATCCGCCGACGGCTGTATTAAAAGGATAGGTGTTCCGGAAGTAATTCACGCGGACGAAAACGTGATTCTTGGCGTTAATATCCCAGTCGCCTCGCACGTCGAGGAACTGCGCGTGCTGGACGGAGGGAGCAGTGCCGAATTGAGACGCAGGAATTCCAATGGCTTCCAGATCTGCTTGGTTTACGGCGCTCACCGAGTTCGCCACAGGCAGCGCGCGGTAGAGGTGCTCGTAAGCACCGTAAATGAACAGCTTATCCTTTATGATTGGGCCTCCCGCGTTCATGCCATAGGAGTTCATCAACAGATTGGGCTTCGGCAGGGAGGGTAAAAGGAGAATCGGCCGCGCGCTGGTGTCCACCGGACCGCGGATCCACTGGAACATCCCGTGCAAGTCGTTCGTGCCCGATCCGGTAATTACGTTATAGATGTTTCCGGTGGTGCCGCCGAACTCTGGAGCAAAGCTGTTGCTGACGGTCTGAATCTCGCTCACATAAACGGAAGAAATCGGAAATAGGCGAAGGCCGTAACGGTCGCTCTCGGTATCTACCATGCCGTCCATCTGATAGTTGATGCGGTCCACGAACCCGTTCGTATTCAAGGTGCGTGGAATTCCCAGTTCGGGGTTGGGATGGCCGCTGACGCCAGGCTGGAACATGATCCAGTTGTAAGGGTTCCGCGAGGTCAATGGCAGGGTTTGAATCTCAGTTGAAGTGATCGTTCCGCTAATGTTGGTTCTCGCGGGATCCAACACCGGGACGCCGCCACTGACTTCGATTGACGTACTCACCGCGCCCAGCTTAAGGGCGCCGTCAACGACACCTTCTTTTCCGGCCTGAAGTACGATCCCGGTAAATTTGAGAGTCGAGAAGCCATCCTTGGTCACCGTGAGCGTGTAGGTTCCAATGGGCAGCGTAGGGATAACATAGTAGCCATCGTCGGTCGTGGCAACGTTTCGAGTGTATCCGGTCGCGTTGTTCACGGCCGAAACGGTAGCGCCCAGGACCGGCTGGCCGGAAGGGTCCGTGATGCGGCCTCGAATTGTTGCGTTAATGGATTCCGACTGCGCCCGTGCACCAGACGCGCAGATCAGAAGCAGCACAGCTATCCCGATTCCAAAGGTCACCGCTTTAAGCAACGCAAAGAACTCCCCAGCAATTGAATTTCTCATTTAAATCCCCTCCCCCACTAAAAAACCATATTTCCCCACACCCATACTTCTTTAGCTTCCCTAATAAAGTCTAAGCTGGTGTAGCACCGACCTTCCGTAGTGTCAAGGACTTTCCTTTCCTAGCAGCGGCAAGTCAGATTAAGGGAGCAAAAGAAGTGACATGAGGAGCACACGAGTTATGGCAAGAGGCCGGCAAGGACGAACCGCTGGCGCAGTCGCCCCGCTTGGCTCTTAACCAAGGATACAAGTGTTCATCCGGTGACCATTGTCACGTGATTGCGGAGGTTTCCTCAGTGGCAATGGGCGATGCGCGATCATCTAGCCAACAGTTTGTAGAATTATTCGATTGCGGGGGCTGAGAGGTGCGGATCGTGTGTAAGCCCTTGTGTACTCTGCCGCGATCGGAGCGCACCGGCCCACTCTCCGTTGCGGCGATCAGCCTAGGCGCGTGCTGATTGTGAGCTCGATCACATTGGCCCGCATCAAGGCAGCGCCTGTTGCTCAACCGTTTTCAGCGCCAGCCAGATGGCTCCGCATAATTGCGCGTCCTCGCCGAGCGTGCTCAGCGTCAGCCGGGGCCGTGCGATCTCGTTGCGCTCCAGAATGCGCCGCGTCGCCTCAAACAGCGCCGAGTGAAGTCCTACGCGGCCTCCCAATACCACCTGCGACGTATTCAGGATTACGCCCACGTCCGCTATCGCGTCGGCCAAGATTCGCGCGCTCTGCATGAGTACTCTGCGTGCCCGGGGGTCGCCGGATTGCGCCAAATCGAAGATCTCTGTTGCCTTTAGGTGCTGCGGCTTGGCCGGGCGGCGTGTGCGGTTTCCGTTTCGGCTCATCCGCCACATCCGTTCGATGCCTCCGCCGCCAATCACGCTTTCAAGGGGTCCCGGCCGGTGAATCGCCAGACGAGTTTCTTTTGTGCCAGGGACGCGCAGATATCCGATCTCTCCCGCGGCCCAGTCCGAACCGTGATACAGCCTGCCGTTCACAAAAATGCCCGCTCCTATTCCGGTGCCAATGGCGATGAACACAAAATTTCTCACACCGCGCGCCGTGCCTGACCAACTCTCACCAAGCGCGCCAAGATTCACATCGTTTTCGATCGCGGCGGGCACGCCCGCGCTGTCTTCCAGAATCTGCCTCAGCGGCACGTCTTTCCAATTTGTTAGATTGGGCGCCGAAAATACAATGCCGGCGCGTGCATCTGTGATCCCTGGAGCACCCGCAGCTACGGCCATCAATTTTTTCGCCGGAACGCCGTGATGCCGTTCCAATTGATGGATTCCTCGCATAACCAGCGCGACGACACGTTTCGGTGTGCTCTTGCCATAGATCGGCCCTACCCACTTGCCAACAATCTTGCCATGCAGGTCCGCCAAGACCACGCGCACCGCCGTTCCGCCGATGTCCACTCCGGCCACGTACCCAAAAGTGTCGTTGAAGCGCAGCAGCGTTGGCGGCCGGCCCCCACTCGAAGTGCCTCGACCGATCCGTTCAACCAGGTGTTTCCGCCGCAGATAGTTTATGGTGCTGGACACGGTGGGAGCACTCAGTCCGGATTGGCGCACGATGTCGGCACACGAGCAAGGACTATGCAAACGCAACAGCCGAAGAATCTCCCGTGTATTCACCTGCCGCAATTGCCCGGGACGTGCAGGACCCTTCTCCGCTTCGCCTTCGTACAAAAGCAGATTGACGGCGCTTTCTTTGTTTGAGGGCTTCATTGGTAGCCGACCGCCACGGGATCATCCGTCGCAGAGACTAAGTTAAACAACCTTACAAAGTCAGTCAATCCCCAACGCCAAAATTCTCGTGCTGCGGATCTGACGCTCTTTTCAACCAATCTGTCTGGCGGATGAAAAACCAGCTCAAACGACGGCTGCTCGGACGCAAGTTGCGCAACATTGTTCACGGGGCAGGCCATCAGAATCAAAGAAGTGCACAACGACTTCTGACCGGTCAGCTTTATGGATTATGATTTGGGTTACTTCGATGTGGAGAGTTGGGTGCTCGAGCCGGTCGAAAGCCCGTTCGGCCCAAAAGTGTTACCCATGTCTTGGGTACATTGTCTAACCCATGTCCCCGGGCTGGACCGTAAAATTCTGGTGGACGTGAGGGGATTCGAACCCCTGACCCCCTGCTTGCAAAGCGCGAGAGTCGCTTCTAACACACACCTCGTTTACTTCTAACTGCTAGCGTTTACAACAAATCGGGGAATCTGCTTTCGCTCAAAAGCTAACCCCAATGCACTGAAAACCAGCGATTCGTGCACAGTTCGTGCACAGCCACTGCTTCAGAGAAACGTGCACAGTGAGCCCCTCCGTGAGACAAAACTGTGCATCACACTTATCTGTCGAAGAAGGTCATCGTCGCCGCCGCGCAGGCTATCTTTAGTTCTGCTTGAGCCCTTTCTTCAAACTTCGCAGGCGAACAGTAATCGAGCGCTGAGTGCAACCGACAGCGATTGTAATACCGTTCGATGAATTCCTCGACTCGTTCCTGCAAGTCTCCGAAGTCCCGATAAGTGCTTGCTTGTATTTCTTCACGCTTGAGGGTCCTCAAAAAGCTCTCGCACGTGGCATTGTCATATGGATTCGCTGGTCGGCTCATACTGGGAAGCATCTCATGCTCCCTCAGCCTTTGCAGGTACTCGCGACTCGCGTACTGCACGCCCTGATCCGAATGGTGCACCACTCCCGGTGCTGGCCTACGATTAGCTATCGCCCGTTCCAAAGCACAAATGGGAAGCTGGGCTTTGAGGCTTCGGCTGAGCGCCCAACCAACAACCTTCCGGGAAAAGGCATCTAGGACGACTGCGAGATAGACAAATTCACGAGCGAGACGGATGTAGGTTATGTCGGCGACCCAGAGTTGATTTGGTCCGAGCGGTGTCATGCGGCTCGCCAAATCAAGATAAATGCATGCTGTCCGAAGAGAGTGGTCAGAGGGCTGAAACCAGTCCTCCCGAACTGCCAGCAGATTGTCCTCGCGCATGATTCGCCCTATTCGCTTGTGGTTCACCGTCATTCCTTGCGATCGCAGCTCGGCTGTGACTCGCCTGTAACCATAGCGCCACCGATTCTCAATGACAATTGCCTGGACAGTAGTTCGGAGGACCATCTCCTCTTCGGTTTGCCACCCTCGCCGCAAATAGCGATAAAACCCAGCCCTGCTTACCTGGGTCAACTGGCACATCCGCTCGACACTCAGCGTGCCTTGCAACCGCATCCTTGCCCTTATCTCATCGTAGATGCGATGTCGCCAGAACCGGGCCCCTGGCAACGTCGAGCTCCTACTCTTTGCAAGGCATGTCTGAAAAAATCCACTTCCAAAGCCTTATTCGCTAGCAGTCGCTTCAGTTTTAAGATTTGCTTGCGCAGGATCAGCTCGCGGCTTCGCGCCGGAGGAGGGTTGGTCTCGTCCAATCGGTCACGCCAGTTGTAAAGAACCCTCCGACATATGCCCAGCTCGCGCGCGAGACCAACGATGTTCTCGCAAGCATTCATACGCTCAACAGCCTCTCGTCGAAACTCGTTGCTGTACCTCTGCCCTTTCTTTCGTTCCACTTTGCGGCTCCTTTCCCGCAAAGTGTCTACGACGAGACAGCCAAGATTCAAAGGCTCGTATACCCCCCAGCCGTCTGCATGTGAAGCCTAAGCGCGCCCCAAGTCTGTTCGCACAGTTTCGGCCAGTGGCCGTTCCGGCCTTGAATCACACCTGTGCCTCGCCCAAAACGGGCTAGTGTTGGTATACGCAAGGAGAGGTGGAACCGTGACGGCACAGGCGAAGCCACAAACAGGACGAGAACACGAGGTGGGAACTCTCGCTGCCCCGGTCTTGACGTTGGATCTTAATCGGGAGATCGAGCAGCTAAAATCCGAAGGGCGCTGGCAGTCAGGGCATACAGCAAAGACGCTCGTTAAGTATTCAGATTTCCGTGTCGTGCTAATAGTCATGAAAGCTGGCGGGCGCTTGGAGAAACATCGAACTGAGGGGCGAATCTCCGTTCAAACTCTGCATGGGCGTATTCGGTTCAGTACGGCCGAGCGGTCGGTAGAGCTTGCGGCTGGCCAAATGCTAACGCTAGAACACGATATTTTCCATGATGTTGAAGGCATTGCTGACAGTGCTTTTCTTCTGACCATCGCTTGGCTGGAGGCATTTTCCGTTCGGTAGGACTGAAACATGTCCCAGACGTTCCAACGTGGCGATCACGTCGAATGGAACTCAGAAGCGGGTCGCGTTCGCGGCACGATCGTGAAGAAAGTCGCTTCGGGTGTGAACTTCAAAGGCTACACGCATCACGCCACCAAAGAAGAACCCCAGTATTTTATCCAGAGCGATAAAACCGACCACGTCGCGATCCACAAAGGCTCAGCACTTCGGCTTTTGAAGTCATCGCCCAAAAAGAACGGGAACAAATCATCGCGCAAGCGAAGAACGAAACGGTGAGCGGCCTGCTTTCATCGGCCTCGCTCCCCATGCGTCCGGGCTCCGCAAAATCGCTATTCGGTTGTCATTGAGAGGGGAGATGGGACGACTACAGGCGGGCGAGCGAACGTCACAATCAGATTGACGGCAAACAGTGTGACTGCCGTGAGTTCAATGAGCGCGGAAATCGGCAGAATGTTCCACGCCCATGCCGCGTAACTCTGATAGGCAAGAACTTCCGCTGCGACGCGCAGCGTGCATCCGCTCATTAATAAGATCAGCATTACCAGCATAAGTTTTGAGCTCCACAGCACGCGCATCCCGCAAAACGAGGGCAGGATTCTCTGCCCCACGCAGAAAATCATCGCAGCGATGAAGCCAACCGTCAGGGCATGACGCGAGGCTCCCCAAATTCCTGGCGCCGCGCTGACGCGCGCGGCCCAAATGCCGAGAGCAGCGGCGATCAGCAGCCAGCCGTACGCGATTCGTATGAAGGCTGGAAAACTTCGGTGCACGTTGACGGTTTTCGCGGGTTTAAGCGCGGGCTCGAAGAAACGAATCGCCGCAATCGCGGTTGCCGCTCCAACCAGAAGAAATATGCCGGCAGCGAAAAAGTGTTCAAGGAACCCGAGCACCACACCTAGGATGTTGAAAGCCAATGCCAATAGCAAAAACGAGTTCCGCACCGGTCGCAATCCCATGAACACAGGCAACCAGCGCGCGCTGAAACCCCACGCCATGGGAACGATAAAACCCCACGTGGAGACGATCAAATACCGCTGATCAAATAGGTGCGGGAAGGCCGGAGAACCGGCATTGAGCGCCAACTGAAACGAAGCACCGACATTTAGCAGAAGTGATGCGAGCAGGCCAAGAGTTGCCGCGATCACGAGGAAGATCCAAGGCTCAAGCGGCTTTGCCGAGCCGCTCGACGGCCGATGGCTCGCCACCGTTTGAAAGAAAATGAGGAAAGCCGCCAACTCAAGCGTCGCTGACAAGGGCAGCGCAATCCGCCAGTGCCACGGATAAATGTTCGAGAACCAGCGCACGGTGACGCCGATGGTCCAAAGCACCCATGTCAGCCATGCTGACCAAAGCGCAAACGGCTTTAGCTTCCGCAATTTCGGAATGGAGTAAGAACCGATGCCCAGGATGAAAGTGCCCACCCAACCGAACAATTGCGCATGACCATGTGCCTGAATCCAAGCCGGAGAGATCGACTCGGCCGCTTCGCGGTTGCTGATCTTGATCAGATTCCACACGCCGAGAAATGTGCCCGGCAACAGCATAAATATCAGTCCGCTCACGCTATAAGTCGTCAGCAGGCGTGACAGCGACTGTTCCCGCGCGATGGCGCGGTCCATGATGGACTTCGTTTTATCGTCTAGCCAGACGGGTCGCTGGTTGGTGTGTGTGGGCGCGATTGGCATTGGATTCTCCACTCCTCAGCGCGTGCGGGATACATGGATATCTAAACATTCTGCATACAACGCGAGACGCTTGACGCGGCCTAGTCATCGTCGTTCGCTGGTTTAATCGAAGCCGCAGAATTCCATAGCGGGTAGGGCAATCCGGCGAGGCGGTTGATCACCAGGGCTTGGGCAACCAGCAGGAGCACCGCCACTTCGATGATGACCAGTTCACGCGGTTTCGAAATAATGCCGAGTGAAATAATCAGTGTGGTAGCGCCAGCGGGCGGATGGCTGACCCCGAGAAGCACCATCAATGCTCCTGTGGCCGACAGGGAAAGTGCCGCCGCCATGATTCTGGGCCAGAAGATACCTGAGTGCACGCCGAACGGTAGCGCTCCAGCACCTGTGACTGCGAAAGCCGCGTACCCGCAGACGATTCCAATAGCATGACCAAAAATCGTATTTCGCGGGCTGCATGTTTTCGCTAGGGGTGCGAAGAACAACAGATACGCGGTGGGCCCAAGCGATGGAAAAACAAACGGGTTCCGGCTCAGAAGCGCCAACAATGCAAGCAATCCGATGGTGACAAAGCCATTCACAAATACGTAGGTCGATCGTACGAGTCGCGGCGGAAAATGATGCAGCAGCCAATCTAGTCGCAGCCGGCGCAGCAAGAACAGGATGTGATCTGGGCCCGCATGCTGCTGGGCAGTCGAGTCAGGCTTTGGCATCAAATGTTGGGCAGCAAGTCAAAGTATTCGTCATCCTCGTTCTTGCCGCCTTCTCCCTCGCCGAGGAGTTTTTCTGACTCAATGAACTCAATACGTTCGATCCATTTGACCATCTTGTAGCCGAGTTGGTTCTCGACTCGCAGCCGCAATGGCGCTCCGTATACCTCCGGGAGCGGCTTGCCGTTCATGTGCGTTGCCAATAGACATTGCGGTTTCAGAACGTTCTCAAGGCTCTGCGTGTCGTAATAGTGGCCGCCGTAGAGAGCTTCACCGAACGAGAAGAAGGCGACCACTCTAGCTTCAGGTTTGGGCCGCACGACTTCGATCAGCTTCTTCATGGGAACGCCGCCCCATTTCGCGATGCCGCTCCATCCCTGGATGCAATGGTGCATCGTGATGTGCTCGACCTCGCCCAGGCGCTCCAGATCGGCGAGAGAGAGCTCGACCGGGTTTTCGACCAGCCCTCCCACTTTCAGCCGGAAACCGTCAAATCTACCCTCTGCCAAACGCTTCCAGTCCTCACGGACCGGCATTTTCCCGTTGGGCCAGAAATACGGCGAGACCTCGTCCTCATCATACTTCTGCTGCGGCGTCAGCCGATTCAACGTAAGCAGCTGCATCGGATAGGTGACGGACTTGAGCGCGTGTTGAAGGCCACGCGGGTGATACCACGAGACATAGTGCGCCACGACCCAGGACAGAATGACCACTCCGATTCCGACGAACCCCAAATACACCCCGATCGGGTTCAAATCGTTGGTGCCCATGACGATGTGGTTCATGTTTCGCGCAAATCCTGTCATGACGATCAGCGTGACATGCACCACGAGAAAGGCAAGAAAGCTGAACATCGTCAGGAAGTGGATCGACCGGGCTGATTGCCGACCGCCGAATATTCGCGCGTACCACGGAAACCGATTGACCACCGCCGGAGACATCGCTATGCCGGTGGCAATTGCAAGAGGGCCGAACACAAACACCACGGTGAAATAAGCGATCTGTTGCAACGCGTTATAGCCATAAAAGCCGTTCGGCTCCGGCGGCAAGTGAAACGTCGCGTAGTGCACGAACGTGTTCCACGCCTGCAAAAGCACGAGTGGAGAATCCGGCACAATGCGCTTCCACTGGTCAGTACTGAAAAGCATAGCGATGAAGATAATTCCAGTGGCAATGAAGCCGTGCACGTCGATGAAGTGCCAAACCCGTGCGACACCGATGGTGTGCCGGTAGCCCGGCGTGCCCACCAGCGGCGAGATATAGCGCGCGTCGTCCTTCGCCGTCCAGAGCCGGTCGCGCGGGACCGTCAGGGGCGTAACGCGAATCCACTCGCTACCCGGCGTGCAGCCATCATTGAAATAGAGGCGAGGGTGGTCCATCAGGATGGAAAGCCCGCTGCGAATCAGCATCATCACGAAAAGGAAATTGAAGAAGTGGCAGTAGCGTACCCATACGGGAAAGCCGTGTGGTCCCGCGAAGTTGTTTGGATATATCTGGGGAACAAGCGGAACACGAGGCATTCCGGCTACTGCGACCTCGATCCAGGCAGCCACGATGGCGGAGAGGATTACGATGCCGATCCCGATCAGGATGGACGGTCGAATCCAAATGCGAAAACGACGATCAGGCGGATAGTGAACAGCTTTGTGCGCATCATCGAACCGAACCATCCCTTCCTCCACGAACTGCCGTTGAGTCTAATCCGTCAGTCAAGCCCCATTCATCTGGCAGATGCTTCCAATTCCACCGCGCGGGGGAAAAGAACGTTATTTTCGAGATGTACATGCTGGTGAAGGTCTGTTTCGAATTCCCTGAGAGCTTCGTATAGCGCTTTGAAGCTAGTGCAGGCATCTCCTGGAGGCGTGTAGTTCGAAGTCAAAACGCGAATTTTCCTGACTAATTCTCCCGCTGCATCGTGCTCCTGCATCATGGCATGGATGGGATTCTTTACGGTCTGAAAGAATGGAGGTTCAACCGAACCATGCGCATTCATTGCCCTCTCCAACCCGTCCATGTAGGGGAAGAGAATCTGCTCTTCCTTCTGCATGTGCATGATCATCTCTCGGCCTACTCCCGCGAACAGGTTCCCGATATCCACTAGCTCGGTATGATTCATCCCATGTTTTGTGGCGACCTTATCTGACAGAGCTTGCGTGCGAGGGATCGCTTCGCGAACGTATCGATGGTGCTTCTCGCGAATATGCCGCGTCAGTTCGCACAACGGCGCTGCCATCCAGTTCAGGTCGTCAGGTCCCGTGTCTTTGGCGTTTTCTCGCAAACGGTTCAATATTCCTTCCGACGAGACACTCGCATGAAGACACGCCTCGTGAAGCGACTTGCCACCACCACAGCAATAATCCAGCCCGGCGTCCTCCAGCACTTGCCTAGCTGTCGGATTAGCAAGCGCGAGGTCCTTCATTTTAGTTCCGCTATTGAAATCCATGATGACCTCCATCACGGTCAACATTGTCCACTCCTCACGAATTGTTGCCAGTGACTAAAGTCACTTGGCCTCTCGTTTCACAACGAACGGGTTTCTGTGCCCTACTCCGACGTGATCTGTTCTCGCTTGAGCCCGGACAGATCTTTTACGATGATGGTGCGGCCATCTACTTCCAGAAGACCTTCGGCTTGGAGACGACTCAGATTTCGGGACACGAGTTCCCGCACCGTTCCCAATTCCGCCGCCAAGTCTTGATGGGTGGTTGTCAGTTCCACGCGGACGCCTCGTTTCGTAGCGGTCCCGCTTCCTTGGGCTAGTCGCAGCAGGAGCGAAATCAAACGCTGCCTCACGGTTGTGAAGGACAGATCTTCGATGATCCCGACTAGACGGCGCAGCCGAGCACCGACAACCGCAAGAACTTTGAGCGCTACCTCAGGATGCTCGCGACAGTAGTTTTGGAAATCCTTGCGTGAGATGAAGAGCACTTCGGCATCTTCCAAGGCGGATGCCGAGGCCGGATACACGCCTCCGTCGAAAACCGGAAGCTCCGCAAAAGAGCTTCCCGGTCCTTCGACTGCTAACACCTGTTCGCGACCAGACGGAGACAATTTGAAAATCCGAATTCTTCCCGTGGCTACCACAAACAGTCCATGGCATTGGTCGCCTTCGCTAAACAGCGTCTCGCCCCGATCGAAATGCCTCTTGCTCACGCGTGCACATAGCGGGCGCATCTCGCTTTCGGTGAGCCTTGCGAACAGCTGCGTCTTCCGGAGGACAGCCTCGTTATTCTCTAGGGCCATTTTGGTCGGTCGCTCTGTCAGATCATATTGCAAACCGACTGTACTGCTGAGTGGCACATGTGTGCACGACCAAACTGTCTCACTCTAGGGGTTCATTCCAGTGCACGAATAATCGGGCTGTCGAGGCAGAACGTTTTCGTTAAGTCTTTTGCAATCAGGGAGGATTTGGTGGACGTGGCCGGGATCGAACCGGCGACCCCCTGCTTGCAAAGCAGGTGCTCTCCCAGCTGAGCTACACGCCCACGCGGTGCAACCAGTATACTCTCAGTAGCTTACAGCCATTTCCTCAACAGCTCCAACTTGAGTTTTCCGTCCACTCCGTCCAATTGGGGCATTTTCGAGCGGAAGTTCAAAACCCAAGCCGACCTTCTCGGTCACTTGCTTGCGAAACTCAGCATC
>Ga0335079_10003844_pt1 | contig 17291 bp, 14 predicted proteins | sample Lox_Sample_33_FD_206719 | JGI IMG/M metagenome (GOLD analysis project Ga0335079, IMG submission 206719) | Soil microbial communities from Loxahatchee National Wildlife Refuge, Florida, United States - Lox_Sample_3.3 | ecosystem: Environmental > Terrestrial > Soil > Wetlands | place: USA... | reverse complement strand
CGTGGGTCCGCGCTTGCATCATGCGGAAATTGAGCAGACTATGCGCGAAACACATCTCGATGACATTATGAAAACTTTTGGCATGTGGCAGGACTGGCAGACGGGAAAGCTGGGGCGTAGCGACTAAACGCCCGCCTGCCCGCCTTTGCAGTCGCGGCGCGCGGATTGAATTTCCGGTTATAAGCGCGGAGTTCGAGTGCTGCTCTTCTGGATTCTTTTTAACCTCTTCGTCCTGGCCGTGCTCGCCCTCGATCTGTGGGTGCTGCAGCGGCCTGCCCATGCCGCCGGGTTCCGCGAGGCCGTCATCTGGAGCATCACCTGGATCGCGCTGGCCGCCGCCTTTGCCGTCATAGTCTACTTCTGGCACGGCCGCGCTACCGCGCTCGAATTCACCACCGGCTACGTCATCGAGCTCTCCCTCAGCGTGGATAACCTCTTCGTCTTTCTCATGATCTTCCGCTATTTCCACGTATCCCCCGCCCACCAGCACAAAGTCCTGTTCTGGGGAATTCTGGGCGCGCTGATCATGCGCGCCATCTTTATCGTGGTCGGCATAGGGCTGATCCGCAGATTTCACTGGATCGTCTATATCTTCGGCGCTCTGCTCGTGTATAGCGGCATTAAGTTGTTCCGGGGGCAGGACGTTCAGATCGAGCCCGACAGCAACCCCGTCCTTCGCCTGGTGCGGCGATGGATACCCGTCACTAAGAATTACGAAGGCGAGAAATTCTTCGTCCGCCGCCCCGGCCTGTACGCCACGCCCTTGCTGGTAGTGCTGGTCTTAGTTGAAACTACCGATCTGCTGTTCGCCACCGATTCCATCCCTGCTGTTCTCGCTATCACCCTCAACACGTTCGTGGTTTACACGTCCAACATTTTTGCCATTCTGGGCTTGCGAGCTCTGTACTTCGTGTTGGCTGGAATGCTGGAACTATTCCACTACCTGCACTATGGCTTGTCTGTAGTTTTGGTATTTGTCGGCCTGAAGATGCTGCTGTCCAGCTACTACCCGATCCCCACCGAAGCCGCGCTTGGAGTTGTAGCCGTTGTCTTGGCCATTTCCGTGTTGGCGTCGCTCATGCATCCGCGGAAGCGCCCCGCCTGAAGCAGCCAAAGATCGCCTGGTTGCTGAAAGAATTTCTACGAAATTCGGCGTGAACCAACCCTACGCGAAGCGTACCGTTTCCCCGCACACAATCGAGTGCTTCAGAAACTTCGCGTCGTCGCGCAGCGGAAAGTCGGTTCGATAATGCGCTCCGCGGCTCTCCTGCCGCGCCAGCGCCGAGCGGGTCACCGCCAGCCCGGCCAGTTGCAGGTTGCGGGCTTCATAGGCGCGCCGGCTATGAGGATGCGCTACCCGGTCGGCAATATCGGCGAGCCGTTCGATCGCCCGGCTCAGTCCGGCTTTGTTCCGTACGATGCCCACGTCATTCCACATCAGATCCTGAATCTGCCCGATGATCTCGTCAACCGGCGCCTCCACCGGCCCGTTCGAATATGCCGCATGTCGCGCCGCGCGCGCCTTCGCTGGACGCTTGCTCACTTCCTCCCGCATCGCCTGCCCCGCTCGTGCTCCAAACACTAGTCCTTCCAGCAGGGAATTGCTGGCCAGCCGGTTCGCTCCATGGACTCCAGTCGCCGCCGCCTCGCCCGCCGCGTACAAGCCCGGCAGCGTCGTCCGCCCCTGCAGGTCGGTTCGAACTCCGCCCATGGCATAGTGCGCCGCCGGCCGGATCGGCACGAAATCCTCCGTGATGTCTATGTTGTACTGCATGCAGGTTGCGTAAATGCGCGGGAATCGTGCCTTCACATGACTGGCATCCAGGTGCGTCAAATCCAGGTAAACCACCGGCTCCTTCACATGGCTCACATCCAGCTCATGCACGATGGCCCGCGCCACCACGTCGCGCGGCGCCAGCTCGCCCATCGCATGATACTTGTGCATGAACCGCACCATTTCGAGGTTGCGCAGGAACGCTCCTTCGCCGCGCAGCGCCTCCGACAACAGAAACCGTGGCGCATTTTTCAGATAGAGCGCCGTGGGATGAAACTGCACGAACTCCATGTCGCCAATCTCCGCCCCCGCGCGAAACGCCATCGCCACCCCGTCTCCTGTGGCCACTCCCGGATTGGTGGTGTTGCGGTAAAGCTGTCCCATCCCGCCCGTCGCCAGCAGCACGGCCGCCGCTGCCAGTTCCTGCTGCTCACCTTTTTCGTTGATCAGGTGGATGCCGCACACGCGGCCGTTTTCCATCAGCAGGTCGGTCGAAAACTCAAACTCGCGCACCGCAATATTCGGCAGCGCCCGGGCTTTGGCATAGAGCGCCCGCAGAATTTCCCGCCCCGTCGAATCCCCGTGAGCATGCAGGATGCGGTTGCGGCTGTGCGCTCCTTCCCGCCCGAACGTGAGCTTCGTTCCCGATCGGTCAAATTCCGTGCCCCACTGGATCAATTCTTCGATGCGCTCCGGCGCGTCCTCCACCAGAACCTTCGCCGCCTCCGGATTGCATAGTCCATCTCCGGCCTGCAGCGTGTCCTGCAGATGCAGGCTGATCTCATCTTCGTCGCTGAGTGCCGCCGCAATCCCGCCCTGCGCCCACTGCGTGTTCGAGTCCGTGACCTCGCGTTTCGCCAGGACCAGCACCTTGCCCGCAGCCGCCAGCTCGATAGCTGCGCGCAGTCCGGCCACCCCCGCGCCCACTACCAGGAACTCGGTTTCGGCTGGCGACAAACTCATAACAGGAAATGCTACCACGCACCGCCTGCCGCGTTCGGCGGTCGCCGCCCTGTACGTTATGATGAGAACCCATGACGCGCGTGACCGTCTCGCTTCCTCGCCCCTACCAGGCCGTGATCGCCGACGGCCTGCTCGTGCGTGCGGGCGCGCAGTTGCGTTCACGCCTGGGAGAACGCCGTCACGCCTTTGTCATCACCGTACCGACTGTGCGGCGTCGCTGGGGCAGCAGGCTTCTGGCCTCGCTCCACGCGGCTGGCTGGACGGCGAAGCTCGTTTCCATGCCCGACGGGGAGCGTTATAAGCAACTTGCCACCGTGGAGAAGCTGGCCGGCCAACTGATCAAACTCGGTGCGGACCGCCAGTCAGTCCTCATCGCTTTCGGCGGCGGCGTCGCCGGCGATGTGGCCGGACTTCTGGCTTCGCTCTACATGCGGGGCCTCGATTTCGTACAAATTCCCACTACCGTCCTCGCGCAGGTGGACGCTTCCGTCGGCGGCAAAACAGGAGTCAATCTCCGCGCTGGCAAGAATCTTCTGGGAACTTTTCACCAGCCGCGGATTGTCCTCATCGATCCCGGCGTGCTTTCGACGCTTCCCGAGCGCCAATTTCGCTCCGGTCTTTACGAATCGCTCAAGTGCGGTGTGATCGCCCGCCCGGAACTATTTTTTCGCCTGGAAAGGCTCGGCCCGCGGGCTCTGCGCCGCGATCCCGCTCAGTTGGAATGGGTCATCGCCGAGTCCGTGCGGCTGAAAGCGGAAATCGTTTCCGCCGACGAGCGCGAAGGCGGATTGCGCCGCGTCCTGAACTTCGGCCACACCATCGGACACGCTCTGGAGGCCGAGACCGCCTATCGTCATTTCCTGCACGGAGAAGCCATTGCCTGGGGCATGATTGCGGCCACTCACATGGCGGCGGCCTTGCGCCACACCGACGAAAATGCCGCCCGACGCATCACCCGGGCCATTCTCGCCTGGGGAGATTTGCCCAAAGTCAATGTCAGCAGCCGCAACATCCTCCGCCGCTTGCAGGCGGATAAGAAGACCCAGGCCGGAGTGGTCCGCTTCATCTTGCCGCGCGAGATCGGCAGAGTAGAGACCACCGATTCCGTCCCTGACGATGTGGTACTTGACGCTGTGAATTGGTTGCGCCAGCTTTCCCGCTGACTCGCAACCCGAGACCGGAAGCAACGGCAAGCTTAATGCCCACGCAAACCAAAGCCGTAGTCGGTGCGAGTCCGCAAGGCACGGGCAATCCGCAGCAGGCCGCCCGCGAAGTGCAGCAGATGTTTACTTCCATCGCTCCGCGCTACGACTTGCTGAACCACCTTTTGTCCTTCAACGTCGATCGCCTGTGGTGGCGTCGCGCCGCCCGTACCTTCTCGCCCATCCTCGCCCTCCCCGGCGCCCGCGTCTTGGATTTGTGTTGCGGCACCGGAGATATGGCATTCGCCCTGCGCCGCGCAGCGCCTCATTCTCCCGCTATCTTGGGCGCGGATTTCTCCCACGCCATGTTGCAGCGCGCCAGCCAGAAATCCGTGGGCACCAGTCTGCGCTGGATCGAGGCGGACGCTCTTCGCCTGCCTTTCCCCGACGCCAGCTTCGACCTCGTCACCTCCGCCTTCGGCTTCCGCAACCTCGCTGACTACGACGCCGGCCTGCGCGAGATCGCCCGCATCCTGCGTCCCCAGGGAGAGTGCGGCATTCTCGATTTCGGCGAACCACGCGGTCTCGTCGGCCGCCTCTATCGCATCTACTTCCGCCGCGTGTTGCCGGCCGTCGGAACGCTCATCTCCGGCGTGCATGGCCCCTATGCCTACCTGCCGGCCTCGGTCGAAAAATTTCCCGCGCCTGATGAAATGCTCGAGCGCATGCGACGCGCAGGTTTCCGCGAAGTTTCCTGGATGCCTTACACCTTCGGAATCGCCGGACTATATCGAGGAAAGAAGTAGAAGGGAAGACCGATCTAGCAGACTTTCAACCGGGTGATGCTGCGCGCTCGCCCGGTCTCCTCATCGCAGTCCACCACAATCGCGCACATCTGCGCATCACCCGTGGCCGCTTCAAACCGGATCGGCATGTTGCTGAGAAATTTGTTCAGGATGAGCTCTTTCTTCACCCCAATTACGCCGTCATACGGCCCCGTCATACCCACGTCCGTGATGTATGCAGTTCCTCCCGGGAGGACCCGCTCATCCGCCGTCGGCACATGCGTATGCGTTCCCACCACCACGGTCACTCGCCCGTCCAGATACCAACCCATCGCGATCTTCTCCGACGTTGCCTCCGCGTGGATGTCCACCAGAACCACCTTCGCCTCAATCTCTTTCAGCAGTTGGTCTGCCACGCGGAACGGGTCGTCATTCGATCCCATGAACACGCGCCCCTGCAGGTTGATGACAGCGTAAGCGACGTCGCCCTTGCGTCCCTGGTACATTCCCCAGCCCGGCATTCCCGGCGGATAATTCGCCGGCCGCAACACCCGCCGCGCCGGGCTGTGCGGATTGCCGTCCGCCGACGCGAAGTAATCCACAATCTCGCGCTTGTCCCAAATATGGTTTCCGGTCGTGATCACATCCACTCCCAGCTCGAACAGATCTTCCGCCAGCGATGGAGTGATCCCGAAACCCGCCGCCGCATTCTCCCCGTTGGCGATCACTAGTTGGATCTCCTGTACCTGCATGACCTCGGCCAATCGCTCTTTCACGATCGTCCGTCCCGGCCTGCCGAAAATGTCGCCAATGAACAAAATGCGCATGCAGTCTCCGCGTGCTTCCTGTTGACGGGAAAATTCGATGGTATCACGCGCCCGCGGCGCGCCTTCTCGTCCTAAGTTTCAGGGCTGATTCAGCTTAGCAGTCTTCAGGAAGTCATAATTGCCGGAAGGATTCAGGCTCAATCCGCTCACTCGCTTCGTATGCACTAGCACATTGTCCTGGTACCACAGATCGATGTAAGGGACCTCATCCGCCAGGATGCGCTGGATCTCCGCATAGAACGTTTTCCGCTGTTGCGGATCCAGTTCACTCCGTGCCTGCTCGATCAGCGCGTCTACCCGCGGATTCGAGTAGTACGTCCGGTTCGCGCCATGCGGCGCGAACTTCGCCGAATCGAATACGTACTCGAAAATATCCGGGTCTTCGTTGCCGCCTACCCAGCGCAGGGAATGCACCTCGTACGCCCCGCGCGTCACGTCGGAAAAAAATGTCGCGAACTCAAACGTCCGGATGTCGAGCGCAATACCCACATCTCGCAGTTGTTGCTGCAGCACCGCCGCCATCAGCCGCGAGCTTTCCTCGGTCGAAGTTTTCATGGTCAGGTGGAACCGAATGCCGTTCACCGCCAGATACCCCGCCTGGTCCAGCATTTGCCGCGCTTGCGCCGGATCATGCTCGTATCGCTGCACATCGCCGTTATACGCCCAGCTCTCCGGAGGTAACAGGCTGTAAGCCGGGCGCGCGTAATCTCGCCACAGGTAGTGGATCATCGGCTGCCGGTCAATGGCATACGCGATTGCCTGCCGCACCCGCACATCTTTCAGAATCGGATCCCGCAGATTGAAAGCCAGGTACGCCAGCACTGTTCCCGGCGCATGCATCACATCCAGGCCCGGCTCTCGGGCCAGAGTCGGCACCATATCCGGCGTGAGCGCATTGATCGCAATGTCGGCGCTGCCTTTGCGCAGTTCCAGGGCGCGAGTGGTCGCGTCCGGAATTACCGCAAACCGCACCCGCGGGATGCGCGCCGGATTCCCCCAGTAGTGCTCATAGCGTTCTAGCACCACTTCTTTGTCCTGCTCCGCGCTCACAAACCGGAACGGCCCCGAGCCAATGGGGTGTCGGGTCATCTCGTCCCCGCTCCCATACGGCACAATCCCCATGGCCCCGTCCGAGAGGTTCCACAGCAGCGTCGCAAACGGCTGCTTCAGATGAAACACTACCGTGTAGTCGTCCGTTGCCTCAATCCGCTCCACCGGCTGGTACACGGCCGATTTGGTGCTGCGGATCTTCCCCTCAAGCAGGGAATCGAACGTCCACTTCACGTCGCGGGAAGTCAGCGGTCGGCCATCGTGAAACGTCACGCCCCGATGCAGGTGAAACACGTAGGTAAGCGGATTCGGAATCTCCCAGCTCTCGGCCAGCCCTGGCTGCACATTCAGGTGCGCATCTCTCGTCAGCAGGTCGTCAAACAGCAGATCGTCAATGCGCTCCGATTGCGCATCCAGCCCAACCCTCGGATCGAGGTTCGTCGGGCTGCTTTCGATGATCATCACCAGATCGGCAGCCGGAGGTCGCGAACACGAGGCGCAGGTCATGATGCTTGTAACAATAATTACAACATATAGATAGCGCTGTATGCTTAACCATTGCATGAAGGCAGTGGCGCTTTGCGGAGAAGCGTGAAGCTCGCCCTCCTCACGCATAGGAGATTTTCCCCAGCATCACCGCTCGCCTCGCCCCGGTCGCCGCCGGAACATTCGACGGCCTGCCTTTCCACGTCTCATAAGCCAGCAACGCGAATGCCGTTGCCTCCTTTGCTTCCGCTGGTAAACCCAATTCGTCGGAGTAACGCAGGCTCAGGCCGAGCGGGTGGACTTCGTTGGCGAGCATCGCCAGCAGCGTGGAATTTCTTGCGCCTCCGCCGGAAACCACAATCTCCCGGTATGCGCCCCGCCGCGTCAGCACAAAACGCTGCAAAGCATCCCGGATGGATCGCGCCGTCAACGCCGTAGCCGTTGCTACGACATCCCGTTTCGCCATGCCCGCGCAGCGGCGCAGAAAATCTCGCGCGCACTCCCGCCCGAACTCCTCCCGGCCGGCAGTCTTCGGCGGTTTGCGGCGGAAGAACGGCATGCGCAAAATCGCTGCGATTACAGCCTCACTCGCATGCCCCGCCGCTGCAATCTCTCCATCGCGATCGTAAGGCCGCCCGAACAGTCGCTCCATCGCCGCATCAATCACCATGTTCCCGGGGCCGGTGTCGAACGCCAGCAGCCTCTCAGCAGACGCGTTTCGCGGAATCGCGGTCAGGTTCGCAATTCCTCCAATGTTCTGCACGATGCGCCCCATCTTCCGATCGCGGTACAACAGGTAATCGAGGAAGGGAACCAGGGGTGCGCCCTTGCCTCCCGCCGCCATATCCGCCGGACGAAAATCGCTGACCACCGGCACCCCCACCCGCCTCGCGATCACCGCCCCTTCGCCGCTCTGCCACGTCACTGCCACGTTTCGTCCCAGAAATCGCTGCGCCTCGCCCTGGTGATAAAGCGTCTGCCCATGACATCCCACCAGTTCGCTCTTCCGCGCGAATCGTCGCTGTGTCGCCATGACCGCCTCGGCATAAAGTTCCGCCAGCAGAAAATTCAGCCGCGCTAGGTCCGCCACGCTTGCCCGCCCGGAATTCATCGTCGCCAGAACGAACTTCCGCACTTTTTTCGGATATGGGTACTCGGCATGTCCCAGCAATCTGAGCTTCGGCCCGGAGCCCCGCGATTCCGAGATTCGCACCAGCGCTACATTGATCCCGTCCGCCGACGTCCCGCTCATCACCCCTGCGACGATCATCCCCGTTCCCGCCGCTCCAGCCCGGCCAGCCGGACTTCCTCGCCGAATTCCCACACCATTCGCGACAACTTGTCCACCTTCGCCTGCGTCGGGGCCGCCGCAGTGCGCCTCATCTCTTTGGCCCGCTTCTTGAAAGCCAGCACCTTTCTCGTCGCCACGCGCGCCCACTCCGCAAACCTCCGGTCACGCTCCGTCTCACGGATCAAGGCCTCATGGCATTTCACAATCGCATCTTCCTTGTGACAGACCAGGCACAGGTCCCCGCCGGCCCGCACAAATTCCACCGCCGCTTCCTCGATCGCCGCCGCTTTCAGTACCCCGCCCATTTCGAGATCATCTGAAATCACGAGCCCGCGATACCCAACCCTCTTGCGCAACACATCCGTAATCCACTTCCTCGAGAGCGACGCCGGAGTCTTTCCACCCGTCACTGACGGATATGCCGCATGCCCCACCAGCACCATCGCCGCCTCATTCTTCAACGCGCGATAGGGAAGAATGTCCTCTTCCCACAATTTCTTCAACGTCTTCCCCACGCTCGGCAATTTCTCGTGCGTATCCAGGCTCGCTTCGCCTAATCCGGGAAAATGCTTCAGCGCTCCAAGCACCCCCGCCGCTCGCAGCCCCGCCACAAACTCCCTTGCATAGCGAACTACTTCCGCGGGCTCGTCCGACACCACGCGTGACCCCATCACTTTGCCCGATACCGCAAAGCCCAGGTCCACCACTGGCGCGAGATCGGTATTGAACCCGGCAGCGCGGCACGCATCGCCGATCACTCTTCCATGCTTGCGGAACAGCCGCCGGTCACCTGTGGCAAATACTTCCGCTGCCGAGGGGCTTGGTCCCAGCGCGCCTCGCAGACGGTCCACTTTTCCGCCTTCCATGTCCACGCACGCGAACATCGGCGTCGGGACGGATGCCCGGCACTCCTTGAGCAGTTGGTGGGTTTGCTGCAGCGTTGCAATGTTGCGCGCGAACAGGATCACGCCCGCCGGCTGAACGTGTTCAAGCAGAGCGCGAAGCCCGGACGTCATTTCTTGCGGTTCAAAACCGATCACCAGAAGTTGTCCGGCCTGGCGGTTCATCCCCGCTCCACTTGCTTTTTCAACTCCGCCAGCAGGTTCAGCGCTTCCAGCGGCGTCAGCCGGTTCAGGTCAACTTCGCGCAACTTCTCCAGCACCGGCTGCGAAAGTGGCGTGAAAATCGTAAGCTGCGTCGCCGGCGCAGCTCCGGGCGACAAGTGCCCCGTCACCTGCTCCTCCGCAGACTCGTGCTCCGCCAGCACCTCCCGCGCTCGCTCAATCACCGCATGCGGAAGTCCTGCCAGCTTCGCCACTTCGATTCCATAACTGCGGTCCGCCGCGCCCGGCTCGACCTTGCGGAGAAACACAATCCCTCCGCCCGTCTCCTTCACCGAGACGTGATAATTCTTCACCCCCTGCAGCAGTTCTGCCAGTTCCGTCAGTTCGAAATAGTGCGTTGCAAACAGCGTCTTCGCCCGCGTCTGCGCGTGCAGATATTCCACCGCCGCCCACGCAATCGCCAGCCCGTCATATGTGGCCGTCCCCCGGCCGACCTCATCCAGCAGCACCAGCGATCGCGCGGTTGCCGTGTGCAGAATCGCCGCCGTCTCCGTCATCTCCACCATGAACGTCGATCGTCCCCGCGCCAGGTTGTCGCTCGCCCCGATGCGCGTGAACACGCGGTCCACAATCCCCAGCCTTGCCGTCCGCGCCGGCACAAACGATCCCATCTGTGCCAGGATCACCGTCAGCGCCGCCTGCCGCAGATACGTAGACTTTCCGCCCATGTTCGGCCCTGTCAGGATCAGGATCGTATGCGTGCTTGCGTTCAGATACAGATCGTTGGGCACGAACCGCTCGCCGCCTCCGCCCAACTCCTGCTGCTCGATCACCGGATGGCGTCCTTCCACGATCTCCAGGTCGCCCGAATCGTCGAGCGTCGGTCGGCAGTAATTTCGCAGTGCCGCAATGTGCGCCAGCCCCGCCAGCACATCCACCTCGGCCAGTGCCAGCGCCGTCTGCCGGATTCGTTTCGCCTGCCCCGCAATTGCCGAGCGCAGCTCCGCAAACAGCCGCCGCTCGATCTCGACCATCTTCTCCTGCGCATCCAGAATTTTCGATTCGTACTCTTTCAGCTCCGCGGTCGTAAACCGTTCCGCGTTGACCAGCGTCTGCTTGCGCTCGTAGTCCGCCGGCACCAAGTGCAGGTTCGGCTTCGATACTTCCAGGTAATACCCGAAGATGGAATTGAACTTCACCTTCAGCGAACTGATCCCCGTCCTCTGTCGCTCCCTCTGCTCGATCTGCGCCAGCACCTGCTTGCTGTTGCGGCTCAACTCGCGCAGCTCATCCAGTTCCTTGTCTACCTCATTCCCGATCACGCCACCATCGGCCAATGAGAGCGGCGGCTCCGCCACAATCGTCCGTTCAATCTGTTCTCGCAAATCGCTGAGTTCATCCACCGCGCCATGCAGACTCTTCAGTCGCTCCGCCGCAAACCGCCCCAGCGACGCTCGCACCGCCGGAATCCTCCCGAGTGACGACGCCAGCGCCAGCACATCCCGCGGATTGGCCGTCTCCAGCGTCACCCGGCTGAGCAGCCGCTCCAGGTCAAGGATGCCCTCCAACCCTCGCCGCAGTTCCTCACGCGCCATGGTGTCTTTAACTTCCCCCTGTACCGCGTCCAGCCGTGCCTCGATCTCCGCCTTATCAATAGAAGGCCGCAGCATCCACGACCGTAGCAGCCGCTTTCCCATCGGCGTGATCGTCGCATCAATCGATCGGAACAGCGTCACGCCTGCATCGCTCCCCGCAAACAGCGGCTCGATCAGCTCCAGGTTGCGCACCGTCACGGCATCGAGCACCAGGCAATTCTGACGCTCATAGAAACCAATGCGGTCCACATGGTCGAGATTTCCCCGCTGCGTGGAGCGCACGTAGTAAAGAATGGCTCCCGCCGCCGCGGCAGCCGCAGGCTTTCCCGCCAGCCCAAACCCTTCCAGCGACAGCACCCCAAAATGATTTTCCAGCAGAGGAATGGCATGGTCCGGCGCGAAAATCCAGTCATCCAGCGGCGTTTCCGCGAACCCAGCGTTTCCCGCGAGCATCTGCGCTCCAAACTCCGCGCCGGCCGCATCAAGCAATGGAACCGACGACGCGTACAGCAGCTCTTTCGGCCTCAACTGCGTGAGTTCCTCCTGAATTCGCCGCGCCGCATCCTCCCCGCGGAATTCCGTCGCCCGGAACTCCCCGGTCGAGAGATCCAGTGCCGCAAATCCCACGCCGTCGCCCGCTCTCGTCAGTGCCGCCAGAAAATTGTTCTCTTCCGAGCCCAGCAGCGAATCTGCCGCCGTTCCCGGTGTCACCACCCGCGTCACCTCCCGCCGCACCAGTTTCTTGGTGAAGCGTGGGTCCTCCATCTGCTCGCACACCGCCACCTTGAAGCCCTTGCGGATCAGCTTTGCGATATACCCTTCCGCCGCGTGGTAGGGAACTCCGCACATCGGCACCGCTATGCCTTTTTCCTTGTTGCGTGAGGTCAGCGTGATCTGCAATTCCCGCGATGCCAGGACGGCATCGTCGAAGAACAGCTCGTAGAAATCTCCCAGCCGGAAAAACAGCAGCGCGCTGGGATGCTCCTTCTTGATGGCGGCATACTGCCGCATCAACGGGGTGGACGGCTCGCTCATCGCAGGCGGCTTCGTGCGCGGATTATAACAAACGCTCCCCGTCGGAAATCGCAGTTGACGCCGCCTCTGCGCCAATGGTTTCCTTAGGCATGGAACTCCGCAAGGACCCGATCACACGCTCCTGGGTTATCACTGGCGACGATGTCCCTGATGTCGCGCCCCGCTCCGAACAATTTTGCCGTTTCTGTCCTGATTCTCCTGAGCCTGCGCAACTCATCGCCAACGTGTCGGCATCCGCCGGCGTACCTTGGACCGCGCGCGCTGTAGTGCATCCCATCGCTCTCTACCATATCGAAGGCGAACCCGCCCGCCGCGGCGATGGCCTCTATGACCGCATGCGGCCGGTCGGCGCTCACGAGGTGCTCGTCGAGAATCCCCGCCACGACCGCCACTTGTGGAACGCCAGCGACGCCGAGATCGAGCAGTTTCTCCTCCTCGCCGCGCAACGCATTCAGGATCTCAAGCGCGACGGCCGCTTCAAATACATCAGCATTTTCAAGAATCATGGCAATAGCAGCGGCCAGGAATTCGAGCATCCCAACTCCCAGCTCACCGCCACCACTTTCGTTCCGCGCCGCGTGCTCTACGAGCTGCGTGCCGCCCGCGATTACTTCGCCGCCAAGGAGCGCTGCGTTTTCTGCGACATCATCGCCCAGGAACTGCGCCAGGATCAGCGCGTCATCGAAGCCCGCGGCGATTTCATCGCCCTCGGCCCCTTTGCTCCACGCGTTCCCTACGAAACCTGGATTCTGCCCAACATCCACGAAGCCGCCTTCGAGCGCTTCGGCATCAACCGCCCGGGCACCATGCGTGACCTCGGCGCGCTTCTGCGCCGCACCCTGCAGCGCATCCGCAACTTCACCGAAGATTTCCACCTCGTGCTGCACACGTCGCCCAACAGCCTGCATCAGTCGGGAAGCCTCGGCTACTGGAAGACCATTGACGAGGACTATCACTGGCACATCGAAATCATGCCTATCCTCGGCGCCAAGTCGAAGTCCTACACCTTCAAAGAGGTCTACTATTCCCCGTTGACCTCCGAGACCGCGGTCAAACGCCTGCGGGAAGCGCGAATCGAGCCCTGATTATGACCGTTCGCCGCATGAAGACCTACACCGGATCCCAGGGCTACGTGTACCAGTACTACTTTGTCGGTCAGCGCGCCGCCCTGGAGTCCGGTTCCCGCGAACCGGCCCGCGAATACATTTTCGACGTGACCTCCGACCGTAAAACCGTCTTTTCCGTCAGCGTTTTTCTCCCGGATACGGCGGTCAGCGCGTGGGCTGGCAAGCACGCCCGGCCCCTCAGTGATGCCGAGCAATACGCCGCTGTGAAGATGCGCCTCTTCCAGGCCTTCGACGAGATCGAGGACATGATGGCCAGTAGCCGCCGCCTGCTCGTAACCCCTGACCTCCTCGATCGCTCCCTGACCGATCTGGGCGTCGCCTAGCCGGATTCATCCCTGCTGCCCGCCTTGTGACCTGCATCACAACCGCCTGTGACATGCTGCGCTGCCCGCCACAGCGCTCAAGGGCAGACTATAATCACTCGGTCGGACGGCGAAACACCCGCCGGACCGCTCCCGAGCAATCATTCTTATGATGTCCGTACTTTGGCTACGAGTCGCGCTGGGCTGCTATGCCGTGGGTCTGCTTTATGCCCTGGTGGCCCTCACCCGCACCAGCGAGGTCCTCAATCGCGTGGCCCTGCACGCGGCTTACCTGGGGATGGTGTTTCACTTCGTCTCGTTGACGGAAGCCGTCCGGGCCTCAGGTCAGATCACGCTGACGTCCATCCATAACTCCGAATCCGTACTCGGCTTTCTGATCATGGTCGTTTTCATGATCGTGTACCTTGTCTACCAGACGACTTCGCCCGGCATCGTCATTTTCCCATTGGTCTTTTTCCTCACTTTCATTGCCGCCACCGGCCAGCAGCCCTTTTTGCTCACATCGCCGGTCTTGCGCACCGGATGGCTCATGGCGCACATCGCTCTCATTTTCGCCGGCTATGCCGCGCTGATCTTGAGCTTCGGCGCCAGCCTCCTCTATCTCATCCAGGAGCGCTCGCTCAAATCCAAGAGGCCGGGAGGCATCTTCCCCCGGCTGCCCGCGCTCGAAGTCATTGACGAAATAGGTTTTCGCTCGCTGCTGTTCGGCTTTCCCTTCATGACCCTCGGCCTCGTCGCGGGAACCGTCGTCGCCCAAAGCACCTATGGCAGAGTGGACATCCTTGACCCGAAAATTCTGCTGTCCATTCTCATGTGGGCCGTATATCTGCTTCTGCTGTTCACTCGCTGGAATGCCGGCTGGCGCGGTCGTCGCGCCGCCTATCTCTCGGCTGGTGCTTTTCTGGCCGCCATCATCGCATGGGCAGCCAACTACTTCAGCGCCATCCACAGGTTCGTCCAGTCATGAGCTTCCAGCTTATCGGCGTCAATCACAAAACGGCCCCGGTCGAAATACGCGAGCGCCTCGCGATTCCCGAGTCCCGCCTTCCCGACGCCCTTAAGCGCCTGGCCGAACATCCCGGCGTAAACGAAGGCCTCATCGTCTCCACCTGCAACCGTGTGGAACTCCTGGCCCAGACCCAGAACGGCCACGCCGATCTCCGCAGTTTCCTGGGAAGCTATTTTCGGGTCGAGCCCGGCGCGCTCGAGCCATACCTTTATGAACTGCACGAGCAGGAAGCCATTCGCCACCTGTTCCGCGTCACCGCAAGTCTTGATTCCATGGTCGTTGGCGAGCCCCAGATTCTCGGCCAGGTCAAAGAGGCCTACGCCACCGCCCGCGCCGTGGGCGCTGTCCATTCCCAGCTTGATCAGCTGGTCACCCGCTCTTTCGCGGTTGCCAAGCGTGTCCGCAGCGAGACCGCTATCGGATCGTCCGCCGTCTCCGTCGCTTCCGTCGCCGTTGAACTTGCGCAAAAGATCTTCGGCTCGCTGAAGGGCAAGAGCGTGTACCTGGTAGGTGCCGGCAAAATGAGCGAACTTGCGGCCCGCCACTTGGTCGCGCATGGTGCGGCCTCCATCTTTGTCGCCAACCGCACCTACGAGCGCGCCACTGCCATGGCCGCGAAGTTCAACGGTCAGGCCATCCACTTCGAGGATCTCTACAACACCTGCGACCGCGCCGATATCGTCATCACCTCAACCGGCAGCCCCGTGACTATCTTCCGTCGCGAGCATGGCGAGCGCTTCCTCAGCCGTCGCAAGAACCGCCCCATGTTCTTCATCGATATCGCCGTCCCCCGCGATGTCGACGAAGAAATGAACAAACTCGACGGCATTTTCGTTTACGACATTGACGACCTGCAGCAGGCCGTGGCCTCGCACGTCTCTGATCGCCAGAAAGAAGCCGTGCGGGCCGAAGCCATTATCGGCAGCGAGGTCGAGCGTTTTCAGGCGCGTCTTCAGACCCTCGACGTTGTACCCACAATCGTCTCCTTGCAGGATCACCTCGAGACCATCCGTCAGGCCGAAATCGATCGCGTCCGCGGACGTCTGGGTCCGCTTTCTCCTGAACAGGAAATAGCCATCGAGACTCTTACGCGCGGCATCGTGAACAAGATCATGCACACTCCCATCAGCACTTTGAAGACCGCCGCCCGCGACTCCGAGGCCACCACCGTCGTTGACGTCGTCCGCCGCCTCTTCAATCTGCAGGACAAGAAAGCCGCCAAGTCCGGCGGCGAATCCGGAGGCCGTGGCTGATGGCCCGCCTCCGTATCGGCTCCCGCGGCTCCCAACTCGCTCTCTGGCAAGCCAACCACATTAGTGCTCTGCTGCGCGAGCGCGGGCACGAAGTCACTCTCGAGATCATCAAGACTACCGGCGACAAAATCACCGACGTTGCCCTCGCCAAGGTCGGAACCAAGGGCATGTTCACCAAGGAGATTGAGGAAGCTCTCGCTGAAAACCGTGTAGACCTGGCCGTTCATTCCCTGAAAGATCTCCCCACCGAACTTCCCCATGGATTCGAAATCGCCGCCATCACCAAAAGGGAAGACCCGCGCGACGCTTTCTGCTCGCGCCACTATTCCAGGATCGAAGATCTGCCCCGCGGCGCGCGCGTCGGCACCTCGAGCCTGCGTCGTCAGGCACAGCTCAAAGCGATTCGTCCCGACCTCGACATTCATCCTCTGCGAGGGAACGTTGACACGCGCCTGCGCAAACTCGAGCAGGGCGAGTACGACGCTATCATCCTCGCTTCCGCCGGCCTGAATCGCCTCGGCAAAACCGAGCTTATCAGGCAGATCATCCCGGCCGAAATTATGTGCCCGGCTGCCGGACAAGGAGCTCTTGGCATCGAAATCCGCGCCGGCGACACTTCCACCCGCGCACTCCTCGCCTTTCTTGACGACCCCGCTGCCCGCGCTGCTACGACCTGCGAGCGCGCCCTGCTCGATAAACTCGGCGGCGGTTGCCAGGTCCCCATCGGCGCATTCGCCGAAGTGCGCGGCTCAAAATCGTCGGACCACGGCAGGGAAGAGCACACAACCCAACTCGCCCTTCATCTCCACGCCATCGTCGCTGACCCCGATGGCTCCAAAATCCTTCGCGATTCTCGCGAGGGCAACGATCCCGAAGCTCTCGGCAGGGAAGCTGGCGTCGCCCTGCTGGCCCGCGGCGGAGACGAAATCCTCGAAGCCGTCTACGGACGCGGTCTGGCCACGCCGCCGCAACCATAGGAAACCGAGTGAAGAAAAAACGCCCACTGGCGGGAGTCCGTATCCTGGTCGGTCGCGCCCATCATCAGGCCGGCGCGCTTTCCCGGGACCTGCGATCCCTCGGCGCTCGCGTGCTCGAGATCCCTTTCATCGAAATCCGCCGCCCACGCTCTTATCGGCCGCTCGACGCCGCCCTGAGGAATCTCTCCGCCTATGATTGGCTCATCCTTACCAGCGTCAACGGCGTCGAGGCCCTGTGGCAGCGCCTGGACAAGCTCAAACTGCCCGTGTGGCGCGGGCGCCCTCGCCCGCGTGCCCTTCGCATCGCCGCCATCGGCCCCGCTACCAGGAAAGCCATCGAAACACGAGGCGCGCAAGTCGCCGTCGTCCCCAAAGAATACGTCGCCGAATCCGTCGTCCGAAGTCTCCGCGGCAAAGTAAAAGGGAAGCGCGTCCTGCTCGTCCGCGCCAAAGTTGCCCGCGACGTCATCCCTCGCGAACTCCGCCGCGCCGGGGCCGATGTCACCGTCGTCGAAGGCTACGAAACCGTCGTCCCACGTACCTCCCGCAACCGCCTTCGCGCCGCGATGCAGAATCCCCAAAAGCGCCCG
>Ga0335079_10003842_pt1 | contig 17297 bp, 14 predicted proteins | sample Lox_Sample_33_FD_206719 | JGI IMG/M metagenome (GOLD analysis project Ga0335079, IMG submission 206719) | Soil microbial communities from Loxahatchee National Wildlife Refuge, Florida, United States - Lox_Sample_3.3 | ecosystem: Environmental > Terrestrial > Soil > Wetlands | place: USA... | reverse complement strand
CGCCGGTCTCGGGGGAGAAGCTCAGCACCTCGTAGCCTGCGGCCCGCAGCGCCTCCAGCGGCAGCTCGTTCCAGCGCGAATGCGGCATGGCGAGCGGCGCGCTTACGCCGGCGAGCATCGGGTGGCCGGTGAGGAGACTGTGGAGATAGACGCCACTGCGCTTCTCCGGGAGGCGACGCCGCGTGATGCCGTCGAAGTACTCGACTGCCGCGTGCGCCGCCAGGCACGACCAGATGCTGCCCGCGGTGTGCGCTTCCGCGAAGTCCATGAGCGCCGTGAGCCGCGGCCAATACGGCTCGTCGGCGAGGCGCGGTGCCCTCGGCTCGGTGCCCGTGACGATCAAGGCGTCGGGCCGCTCGGCGAGCAAAGTATCGATGGGCCAATAAGAGCGCGCGATGTGCGCCAGCGCCTCGCGCGCGCGCGGCAGCTCCGGAAAGGAGCTGAAGCGCAGGCGTACCACGCGCGAGCCGGCCGCGGCCTTCAGCAGGCCCGAGAACTGCGCCTCGGTGGATTCGAGCGCGGAGTCCGGCATATTGTTCACTAGGCCGACAGTGAGCGTGCTGTTGCGCGCGCGCCGCACCGTAGTGGTGCGCGCAGCGTCGTATATGTCGAGTTCTACCGGCATGTCATTCTTGTTTCAGTTCGCAGGGTGTGACGCACAGCAGGATGCGTCCAGGGCGCAGTGCATTATGCGGTGGCATGCGATATCTTCCCAACACAAAGCATAACAACCCAGGGCGGGAGCCTGAATAAGTAATGGAAGCACAGCTGCTCGCAGAAGGACGAAATTTCGCCACTGCAATCACCGGTGATTTGAAGGCCCGCGCCGAGCGAGTCGCGCAGGTGGCCGCGGAGCATGCCGCCTCGGTGGACAGCGCCGGGCGCTTTCCGCAGGAGGCGGTTGCGGCGCTCAAGGCCGAGCGGTTGCTCGGCATCTTCGTGCCCAAGTCCCTCGGCGGCGAGGGCGTCTCGATCAGCGACCTCGCCGACGTCTGCTTCCTCCTCGGCCAGTCGTGCTCCTCGACCGGCATGATCTATGCGATGCACCAGGTGAAGGTCGGGTGCGTCACGCGTCACCGCGGCGAGAGTGTGGCTCTCGAGCGGCTGCTGCGCTCGCTGTGCGCCGAGCAGCTGCTGCTCGCGTCCTCGACCACGGAAGGCCAGGCCGGCGGCAACATCCGCTCGAGCGAGGCACCCGTCGAGCGTCACGACGGTGGGCGCATCAGCCTCGAGCGCAAGGCGAGCGTCATCTCCTACGGCGCGCATTCCGACGGCGTGGTCACCACCGCGCGCCGCGCGGCCGATGCTGCACCTTCCGATCAGGTGCTGATCGCTTTGCTGAAGAGCGATTACACGCTGACGCACCTGCAGGGCTGGAACGCGCTCGGCATGCGCGGCACCTGCAGCGAGGGCTTCACGCTCAAGGCGCAGGCGGACGCCGGGCAGGTCCTGCCCGAGCCCTACGAGGTGATTCACTCGCGCACCATGGTGCCGTTCGCACACCTCCTGTGGGGTTCGGTGTGGACGGGCATCGCCGCCGGCGCCACGCAACGCGCGCAGGCCTTCATCCGCACCGCCATGCGCCACGCCAACGGGCAGCTCCCCCCGGGGGCGCCGCAGTTCACCAAGGCGCTGACGACGCTGCGCACGCTGCGCAGCATGCTGGCGACCTCGCTGCGCCGCTACGAAGCCTGTATGAACGATCCGAAAGCACTCGCGGCGCTCGATTTCCAGACGCTCATCACCCTCACCAAGGTGGAGGCCTCGGAGCTCGCCGCCTCGACGGTCATGAGCGCCATGCGAGCCTGCGGGCTCTCCGGTTACCGCAACGACGGCGATTACAGCATCGGGCGTTACCTGCGCGACGTGCTGTCCTCGCCCATCATGATCAACAATGACCGCATCCTCGCGAACCTCGCATCGTCCGCGTTGATGAGCCCGATCCCGAGGTTCCTGAGCGAATGAACGCATCACAGGCCGAGAACGCCGCCGCCGCGGCCGATCCGCTGGCTGGCATTGCTCCCGCGCTCTTCATGGGGCTCGGGTCCGACGGCGTATATGCCCGCACCGCGCTCTACGAGCGGGTGTTCGGGCGCGTCGTGGCTCTCGTCGACCGGCTGCGCGATGCGCGCGCCGAGGTGCTGCGCTTCCCGCCGGTGATGAGCCGGCGGCAGCTGGAGAAGTCGGGTTACCTGAAGAGCTTCCCCAACCTGCTCGGCTGCGTGTGCGTGCTGCACGGCACGGAAGCCGCGATCCGCGCCGCCGCCGACCGCCACGAGACGGGCGGGGACTGGACGACCTCCCTCGGCGCCGCCGATCTCGTGCTGACGCCGGCGGCCTGCTATCCGCTCTATCCGCTGGTCGCGGCCCGCGGACCCTTGCCACCCGGCGGACTCATCGCGGATGTCGCGGCCGACTGCTTCCGCCGCGAGCCCTCGCGCTCGCTCGATCGGCTGCAGTCCTTCCGCATGCGCGAGTTCGTGCGCATCGGCTCGCCCGATGAGATCACGGCATTTCGCGAGGGCTGGATCGCGCGCGCCCGGGAGCTCGCGGCCGAGCTCGCACTACCCTATACCGTGGACGTGGCCAACGACCCGTTCTTCGGGCGCGTGGGCCAGGTCATGGCGGTGAGCCAGCTGCAGCAGGCGCTCAAGTTCGAGCTGCTGATCCCCTATTACCAGGGTGCCCGGCCGACCGCCTGCATGAGCTTCAATTACCACCGCGAGCATTTCGGCGTTACCTGGGGCATCAAGAGCCAGGGCGAGGAGCCGGCACACACCGGCTGCGTGGCCTTCGGGATGGATCGTCTCACGGTGGCGCTGTTCGCCAATCACGGCGTCGATACCGACCGCTGGCCGGCCTCGGTGCGCCAGGCGCTCGCGCTGTAAGAGCCCTTGCCCTCCTGATCCCGGCGGCCACCGGGACGACCATGCCACTCGATCCACGCGTCCGGCGCTTTCTCGACAAGCTCGCTGCCGCGGGTGCCGCGAGCGCGCTCGCACAGAGCGTCGAGGAGCGCCGCCGCTCGCTGGTGCAGCTGCTGAGCTTCGGCGGACCGCCCAGGGCGGTTGGCGGTGTCGAGGAACGCACTTTTCCCGGCCCGCAGGGGCCGCTGCGCCTGCGGATCTATACGCCGCTCGCCGTCGATGCGCCCCGCCCGCTTCCGGGGCTCATTTACTTTCACGGCGGCGGGTTCGTCGGCGGCAGTCTCGATACCCACGATGGCATCTGCCGCGCGCTCACCCGATCGAGCGGCTGCCGGCTGCTGTCGGTCGACTACCGCCTGGCTCCCGAGCATCCCTTTCCCGCCGCCATCGACGACGGTCTGGCGGCCACCGCGTGGGTCGCGACTCATGCCGCCGAGCTTGGGCTCGACCCCGATCGCATCGGCGTGTGCGGCGATTCCGCCGGAGCGACGCTTGCGGCCGTGGTGTGTCAGGCGGCGACGGCGGCCGGGCCGCACCTCGCGTGCCAGTTCCTGCTGTGCCCCATCATGGACTACGCCGCCGAGAGCGAGTCGCGCCGCAGTCTCGCCGAGGGTTATCTCGTCGACCGGGCGACGCTCGAGCACGACCTGCGCCACTATCTGCCACCGGGCGTGGACCGCGCCGATCCGCGGGTGTCGCCGCTGCGTGCCACGCAGCTGCGCGGCCTGCCGCCGACCTGCGTGCACACGGCGGAGTACGATCCGTTACGCGATGAAGGGGCGGCCTACGCCGAGCGCTTGCGCGAGGCGGGGGTTTCGAGCACTTATCGCTCCCACCCCGGTATGATTCATCTGTTCTATGGGCTGGGTGCCGTCGTTCCATATGCCGAAACTGCGTTCGAGCTCATGGGCGAAGACATCCGGTCGATGCTTTCGGGGTGACGCCGGGGACGGGAGTAGACGATGACTGAACGCCGCCAGGTCGAGGAGCTGCTCCGTGCGCTGCACGGCGCACGGCTCGAGGCCAACCTCGAGCGGCTGAGCTCGCTCTTTTCGTCGGGTGCGCGCATGCGTATCCAGGGCACGAGCGATGGCAAGCCGATCGCCATCGAGGCGCGAGGCGCGGACCAGATTCGTCCGTGGCTCTCGGTGCTCGTCAAGACCTTCAGGCTGCGCGACTACCAGCTGCTGTCGCTGACCATCGAGGGCGAGCGCGCGGCGGCGCACTGGCAGGTCAACATTCACTCCAAGATCACCGGAGCGCTGGTCGCGACCGAGCTCGTCGATCTCATCGAAGTACGCGACGGACACATAGCCGACTACGTGGAATTCTTCGTGCCCCGCTAGGCCCCGCGACTCCGTGCGCCGCGTCTGTGTGGTGCTCCGCAGCATCGATCCGGTGCCAGCGATTCTCTCTCAGGTCAATTTCTCAAGCGTAATCGCCCGGTTAGTTCGCTGATCTCGAAGACGGCGAAGATCGAGTCACGTCGGCGCCTGGCGACACGGTCTCGGCTCGGCTGTCGCTGAGTTACGACGCGTTGCATCAGCTGCAGGAACCGCGTTTCATTAACTGCCAACTGCGTTTAGGCAGCGCCGGAATCACTTAAGTTAGATTCGCGCTGCATGAGGCAAACCCGCTGCAAGGCGGGGACGCAAAGCCTCCGGTCTCAAGTCGGTCGCTTGAGATAGCGGGGTTGCCGGCGAGTCGATCTGTGCGAGTTCTCGCCGTCATTCCGCTGTCCTTCGACCAGGTTGAGTCCGGAGTCTCACTTCCGGGATGCGACTGAGGCGAGGTCGAATGGACAAACTGGGTCTCCGCCGTAGATACAGGCTGAGTGCATACGCCCTGTGTGCGCTCGCGGCCGTCGTGCTCGCCGGATGCGGCGGCGGCGGAGGGGGCGCGAACACCAGCTCCGTGGTGTCCTCGGGAGACGTTGCGCCGACCATCAGCGGGACTCCCCCGACCTCGGTTACCGCCGGCCAGGCTTATTCCTTCACACCGACCGCCAGTGGCCCGAGCGGCGCGACGCTGACTTTCAGCATCCAGAATATGCCGTCCTGGGCCAAGTTCAGCGCCTCGACCGGCGCCCTGACCGGCACACCGTCGAGCTCCAACGTCGGGACCTTCTCGAACATCGTGATCAGCGTGAGCGACGGCACCCAGTCAGCCGCGCTGTCAGCCTTCAACATTCAGGTCGCATCGTCGGGCTCGACCAGTCCGCCGACGATCAGCGGGACCCCGCCGACGACGGTCACCGCCGGGCAGGCCTACTCCTTCACGCCGACTGCCAGCGGTCCCTCCGGGACGAAGCTGACTTTCAGCATCAAGAACATGCCGGCCTGGGCTGCATTCAACACCTCCACGGGCGCCCTGACCGGGACGCCCTCCAGCAGCTATGTCGGTACGTTCTCCGATATCGTGATCAGCGTGAGTGATGGCAGCCAGTCGGCCTCACTGACCGCTTTCAACATTCAGGTTGCCTCGTCGACACCGGTGACCAGCAGCGTCACCCTGTCGTGGACCGTTCCGACCACGAACACCGACGGCACGCCGCTGACGGATCTCTCGGGGTTCACGATCAACTACGGGACGAGCGCCAGCGCGATGAATCAAACGGTGACGGTCGCGAGCGCGTCCACGACGGGCTACACCGTTCAGGGGCTGGCGGCTGGAACGTGGTACTTCACGATCACCGCGTACACGAGCGTGGGCACGCAGAGCGCGCCCTCCAACATCGCCAGCGACACTATCAGCTAGCGCCGAACGCCTACGGCTTCTTGCGCCTGCTCCGCAGGCCAGCCGCGACAGCACCCGCACCTGCGACGAGCAGAGCCAGCGTCCCGGGCTCGGGAACCGGGTTGGGGCCTCCGCCTCCGCCCGCTGGAGGCGGGGGGCACATCGACGGAACAATCTGGCAGGTCACGCCCGCCCAAGCCTGAGGCGTGCATAGCGCCATCAAGATAACGCCGGCCAGAAGCAGAGAGAGTCTGTGGTTCACTAGTGTTCCTTGGTGCCTGAGCTGAAATGGGACGCTTCCATCCCGAACTGGAGCAAGAATCAGGCCGCGCCCCCGTTTTGCTTGGGAAACCACCACTTCAGCGGCCTAGGTCTCGTGCCGAAGCAGTGCACCTGTCAGGATTTCTTTACAACTGACTGTAATTAAAACCCAGTGTTTCCTTCATTTCGCCTGAGTCGACCGCGAGGCCCTGGGAGGGAAAATCTAATAGAATTAATGCTTTAGCTCATGCCAGGGGTTCGATAGCAAAGGCTGTGAGTTTTTTCGACGTGTGGTGCTTCACACTTCGTGGCGGCCTTCTCGGGGGTGAAAGCGTCCGGCCGCTATAATCCGCGGCTCATCGAGGGGGCGCATCGGGCGACCTCCCCAAGAGCAGTAGCAGCCCCCGGCGTGAGAACTGACGCAACGCACCATCGGGCGCCCGCTCCGCGTACCCTCATGCTCGTCGGCGGACTCATTGCCATCGCCATTCTCGCGTACTGGCCGAGCGCGATGGCCCTGTGGGATTTCTGGACCTCACAGCCTTTTCTTGGCGGGCAGGGGCCGTTGGTCGTGACTCTCAGCCTGTGGCTTCTGGTGCGCTCCCGCGCGGCGCTCGAGGGGACCCCCTTGCGCCCCTCGCTCGTGGGCGCCATCGCCCTGCTTGTCTCCAGCGTGGCGGCAGTGATCCTCTGGCGCGCGGCGATCGAAGAGCTGCACATGCTGCTCCTGCCGCTCCTTATGTTTCTTGCGGTACTGGCCGCACTCGGCGCCGGTGCCGCGCGCATCGTTGCCTTCCCTCTTGGATACCTGTATTTCGCCGAACCCACCTGGCGCATCCTCATTTGGCCGCTGCAACACCTGACAGTCCGCGCGGCGGTCTTTCTCGGGCCTCTGATTGGCATGCCGGTGGTCCCGTCCGGCACTCTGCTGCGCCTCCCGCACGGCGTCACTTTCGAAGTCACGCCGCTCTGCAGTGGCGTCAATTTTCTCGTGGTCGGGCTCGCGGTCGCGGCCCTGGTCGGCGAGCTGCAGAAGGCATCGCTGCCTCGCCGGGGGGCACTACTCGCAGTGATGGCCGTGCTGATGATCGTCAGCAACTGGGTCCGCGTGCTCGCGATCATGCTCGCGGGCTACACGAGCGGCATGCGGCTGTTGGTGATGCGAGGTCACGTGCTCTTCGGATGGGTGCTCTTTGCGATCCTGATGGTCGGTTTTGTCGCCCTGGCGATGCGACGCACTCCACTCGCCACACCGGGCAACGCCCTGAGGCGTCACGTGGCCGGCGTGTCGTCCCCGAAATGGGTGCCGGGATTCGCAGCCTCTGTAGCACTTCTCATGGCCACGCCGGCCCTTGCCCGTATCGCGCCGGCGGTCCTCGATTCCGATGAGGGCGGCCTGGCGCTGCAGCTGCCCGCGGCGCGGGGCGGCTGGCAAGGACCGCTTGCCTCGAGCGATGCGCAGTGGAAGCCGGAGTTTGTCGGTGACCACTCCGAGTGGCACGTCGCCTATCGCGATGAGGCCGGCGCCGTCGTCGAGCTGGTGGCAATCGGCTACCCGGCCCAGGAACAGGGCCGGGAGCTCGTGAACGAAGAAAATTCGCTGCTCGGAAGTGGCGATTTGACCGCACTCGGCGCGGCGACGGTGGTACGCGGGCCGCAACCGCACTTCGAGTTCATCGCAAACGATGCAAGCGAGCGTCGATTCGTCGTCTGGTCGGTATACGATATCGGCGGTCGACGGTTCGTGACGCCGCTGTTCTCGCAGCTCTGGTATGGGGTGCGGTCGCTGGGCCGGGTGCCGTACTCAGTGCAATTCGCGTACCGGACCAGCTGCGAGCCCTCGTGCGAGGTAGCGCGGGCGCGACTATCGAGGTTTGAACGCATCGTGGCAGGAGACATCACCATCAGCCGTCAACGCACGACTCTCGCAGCCCGAGGCGGCCGCACAGCATGATGCGCGCGTTAGCAAAAGCTGCCCCCAGCTGCCTGTGTAGCGCACTCTGCTGTGTGCTCCCGGCGATTGCACTGGGCGCAGACCCGGCTCCCGCTGAGCAATCCGCGATTACCTCGGCTGAGTACCTGATAGGCCCCGGGGATACGCTGCAGGTGTTCGTATGGCGCAATCCCGAGCTCTCAGTGACCGTGCCCGTTCGTCCCGATGGGCGAATCTCCACGCCCCTCGTCGAAGACATGGCAGCCGTAGGCAAGACCCCGACGCAGCTCGCTCGCGACATCGAGAAGGTTTTGTCCGAGTACGTGCGCTCACCCCAGGTCAACGTGATCGTCACGAAGCCCGAGAGCGCTTTCAGCCAGGTCAGGGTGATCGGCCAGGTCCTGAAGCCGGCCCCGGTTGCGTATCGCGAGGGGATGACGGTGCTCGATGCGGTGCTCGCCGTCGGTGGGCTCACCGCTTTCGCGGCGGGCAACCGCGCGCGCCTGGTTCGTGCCGAGGACGGCAAGCAGGTCGAAATACCGATCAAGCTTGATTCTCTGATGAACAAGGGCGATATGAGTCAGAATCTCAAGCTCAAGCCCGGCGATGTAGTGGTGATACCGGAAAGCCGATTCTGAAGGGCGCCGAGGATGATCAGTCCCTTAGTCGACGATCTGATTGACCGAATTCGCGGTGCGTGGCGCTTTCGCTGGCTCGCACTGGGGCTGGCGGGTGTCGTTGCGGTGGCCGGCTGGGTGACGGTGTTTGCGCTGCCCGACGAGTACGAGGCAAGTGCCCGGATATTCGTGGACACCCGCACCGCGCTCAAACCCGCTCTGCAGGGACTGGCCGTCGAACAGGACGTGAGCGCCCAGCTCAACTATGTGCGTCAGTCGCTGCTGAAGGGACCGCAACTCGAGGCGATTGCCCGACAGACCGGCGTCATTCCCGCCTCGATCACCGATCCACGGGTTGCCGGGCGGATTTTGGATGCGGTGAGCGATCGCACCTTCATCACCGTGCGCAGCGCGGGCGATAGCGAGGACGCGAGAAACGGCTCGGGAAGCGTCTATGGAATTTCCTACCGCGACAGCGACCGGGCGCGCAGCCTGCGGGTCGTGACGCTCATGTTGAGCACGCTCATCGATCAGACGCTCGGTGGCAAGCGCGCCGAGGCCGAGAACGCCCAGAAATTCCTCGAGGTTCAGATCAGGGATTACGAAGGGCGGCTGCACAGTGCGGAGGAGCGCCTTGCGGATTTCAAAAAGCGCAACCTTGGCCTGATGCCTACCGAGCAGGGTGGCTATTTCGCTGAGCTGCAAAGGGAGACGGACGCGATTGCCAAGACCAAGACCTCACTGGCGACGGCGACCGCGCGCCGGACGGAACTGAGCCGGGAGCTGCATGGGGACGTGGCGATCTCCGTGGGCGCGCCCGCAGCCGGACCGGCGGGCACTCCGGCTACCGACACCGTCGCACGCATCGCCGAGACGCAAACCCATCTCGACGAGCTGTTGCTCAAATTCACTGACAAGCATCCGGACGTGATTGCCGCGCGGCAGACGCTCGCGGAGCTCAAAGCACGGCGCGACACAGAGATCGAGAGTCTGAAGCGTGGCGATCCGAACGCCGTCGCCGCTTCCGGTGCGAGCAGCAACCCGGTTTATCAAGGCACGGCGCTCGCTCTGTCGCAGGCCGATGTGGAAATTGCGTCGCTGCGCGCCGAGCTTGACCAGCACCAGAACAAAGCGGCCGAGCTGCACCGTATGCTCAACGTCGCTCCCCAGGTTGAAGCTGAGTATGCCCAGCTCAACCGCGACTACGACGTGAACAAGGCGCAGTACACGGCGCTGCTGCAGAACTACGAGAAGGCCCGGATGGGGGAGAAAGCCGAGAACGCGGGCTCCGTGCGCTTCGAGGTCGTGCAGCCGCCGACCGCCGAATTCGCCCCGGTCTGGCCGCCACGCATACAGCTGCTTGCGTTTGCGTTTCTTGCAGCGCTGGTGTGCGGTGCGGGACTTGCCGCCCTGCTCAACCGGCTGTGGCCGGTCGTGGGCTCAGCGCGTTCCCTCGAGCACCTGACGAACATTCCGGTGCTCGGCGTGGTGAGCTCGGCCTTTCCCGGCGCCGATCAGAAGGCCGCGCGTCGCGATCTGATGATCCTGTCGACCGTGACCGCATGTCTGGTGCTGGCCTTCACCGTGGCGCTGGTGCTCAACCATGCGGGACTGCGCCTGTCGGTGCAGGCTTTCGGGCGCATGGTGTAGCCCGTGAGCCTCATCGAATCGGCACTCGAGAAGATGCGCCGCAGCGCTAATGCCCCCGAGCGGCGCGGGGCCCGGACCGGCTTGCGACCCGAGCGTGCCGGCGCTCCCGACTCGCAGGCGGCGCCGGCGCACCTTACCGCCCCGAAGCGGCGCGTGACCCTCGATCCCGAGGCGCTGCGGGCGGCCGGCTACCTTCCTGAGCCCGCTCGCGATCGTGTGTTCGCGGATCAGTACCGCCAGATCAAGCGGCCGCTGATCCAAAAGGCAGTGGCCGATCCGGGCGCGCCACAGATGCGGCTGGTGCTGGTGACCAGTGCGCTGCAGGGAGACGGCAAGACATTCACCTCCATCAACCTTGCGCTCAGCCTGGCGCGCGAGCGGGATACGTCGGTTTTGCTGGTTGATGCGGACCTGCGCAATCCCAACACGAGCCGTAGCCTCGGCCTCGGTGGCGAGCCCGGCCTGCTCGAGGCGCTGCGCGATGAGACCGTGGACGTCAGCTCGCTGATCCTCCATAGCAGCGTGCCCGGGCTGGATATCCTTCCGGCTGGCATGGCGGCCGACCAGGCGTCCGAGCTGCTCGCCAGCGCACGCATGACGCAGCTCGTCGCGCAGATCTGCAGCAACCCACGCTACATCGTGCTGTTTGATTCCGCCCCGATGCTGCTGTCGGCCGACTCCTCCGCGCTCGCCCGGCTCGTCGGTCAGGTGGTGCTGGTGGCGCGCGCGGGGAAGACGCAGCGACACGCATTGCTGGACGCTATCGGCCAGCTGGACCGCGACAAACTCTCGGGCATAGTGCTCAACGACATCAAGGCCGAACCCGGCCGCTACCACTACGGCTACGGAACCTATGGGACCCAGGACCGCGACGGTGCGATCCCCGGCTAAGGCCGCTGCATTGCTCGTCTCACTGGCGCTGGTGCCCGCTTGCGGCACGGCGGCCGACTCCTTCAGCCTCGGCGTAGACGTCGGCGTCGGCGCATCCGACAACATCTTCGAGGTGCAAAGTCCCAAGACCTCGGAGGTCATGCCCACGGCGGGGTTCGATGTAGCACTGCATCGTGAGGGAACGGTGCTCAACGCCGACGTCACTGGACTCTTCTCCTACTACGATTACGTACACGACAGCTATTCGAATGATGTCTTTGGCCGCCTCGACGGAACCGTCAAGCTGTCGCTGGTGCCCGAAAGGCTCGTCTGGGTCGTCCAGGACAGCTTCGGCCAGGAGGCGCTCAACCTCTTCCAGCCCGACAATCCGGGCAATCGGGAGTACGTCAACTTCGTCTCTACGGGACCTGACCTGTCGTTGCAGCTGGGCGAGCGGGGATTCATCCGCCTCGGCGCGCGCTACGTCAACGTGCACTATGAAACCAGCCCTTTCGACAGCAACCGCCCGTCGGAGACCTTCGCGCTCGGGCGGGAGTTCTCGGCCAACTCCTCGCTCTCGCTCAACATCGATGCTGAGCAGGTCCGGTTCGACAACACGACACAGGCGACGACCGTCAACGGCATGGTTTACCCCCCGAATACCGACTACGACCGGCGCGAGGCGTACCTGCGCTACGACGCTCGAGGTGCCCGTACTACGCTAGCGGTCAACGTGGGAGCCAGTGAGACGGATGAGAGCGCTGGCTGGCATGCGAAGCCGCTCCTCGAGCTGGACCTTACCCGCCGCCTGACTCCGTTTACGAATCTGACCTTGTCTGCGGGCCAGCAGCTCACCGACGCCGCCGAGGGCTTTCGCAATCTGCAGGCCGGCGCTGCCGGCGGCATCGTTCTCGCGCCCGTCGCAGGCACTTACGATGCCTATCTTGCCCGCTTCATCTCGGGCGGCTGGCGCCTCGAGCGCGAGCGTACGACGATCGCCGTTTCGGACCGCTACGAGGAAGACACGCATTCAGTGGATTCGAATTTCGACCTGAGACGAAACGATCTTGAATTGAACATCGGTCGGCGCCTGACGCACATGGTCGGCGTGCAGCTGCTCGGCTCGATGGTCACCAGCAACTACTACAACCAGCACTTCGAGAGTAACGATCACCTGGCGGGCGCCGCGCTGGTTGTGCAACCGGCACGCAAGGTGGAGGTGCGGCTCGCCTACGACCACGTGTGGCGCACGGCCTCGGGCGTCGGCAGTACGAACTTCCAGGAGAACAGGATATTTCTCCTGATCACCTATCGACCGGTCGGCGCCGGCGAGCAAGTGAATCCCACGGGCCTGCCGCTTCCTATCGGAATGCCGGGTCTTGGGCGATAGGTCTGCCGGAGGTCGAGCGGCGCGCACCGTCAGGCCTTCGACCCCAGCTGACGGCGCTGACATTGCCCGACTCGTCCGGGGCGGGCCGCCAGGCATGGCGGCCCCGCAACTTGCGTGGAAGTACTGGCAGGCACCACTGGGTCCACGCTCGTTCGTGACCTGCGAGGGGCAGGCGGTTGTCGCACATGCGGGCCTCGTGCCGGGGGCATGCCTCACGGTTGCCGGGCGCTTCAGCTTCGCGCACCTGATCGACTGGGCTGCCGATACCAGCGCCGCGGGCGCGGGACTCGCGCTACTCAAGCACGTTGCACGCTCGTTCGATGCCTTATTCGCGGTCGGAGGCAGCAACGATACCCTGCGAATACTGCCCGTCGCGGGCTTTCAGCGCCGCGGCACGGTGATCGGGTTTGTCCGCCCCCTGCAGCCGCTCGGCGTGCTGTGGGACCATCGACGCAACTGGCGCATCCTGCCGCGGCTCGTGCGCAGCTTCCTGTGGACGGTGAGCGCGCCTGCGATCCCGGTCCGGGGCTGGGCCGTACGTAGAGTGGGCCCGGACAGTATTGGCAGCCTGACTTCAGTGCTGCCGACTCCGCGCGCGGATCTCGCGGTGATGGAGCGAACGGCCGGCTCCCTCACGCATGCTCTGCAGTGCCCCATTGCCAGGATGGAACTGTATGCGGCGGAGCGCGACGGCGACACCCGCGGCTACTTCCTTCTGGCATTCGTTCCGGGACAAGCGCGCATAGCCGACTGTTGGGCGGCCGAACCAATCGCGGAGGACTGGACGGCAGTGGTGCAATTGGCCGTCGACACCGCGAAGAGTGATTCCGGCGTGGCGGAAATAATGGCCTGGTCGAGCGAGCCTGTGCTCAGCCAGGCTCTCCGCTCCTGCGGCTTTCATCGCCGCCACGAGCTGCCGTTGTTACTGCGACCGGGCCGCGATCGCGATCTGAAGATCCCCGTGCTGCGCATCCAGCCTCTGGACACCGATGGGGCGTACATGCACGGGGGCAGGGTTGAGCTTCTGGTGTAGGCCACGATGAGCAGCAGCGATCCCCTGCGGGCGGGCGCATACGTTGCCGCACTGGACGGGTTGCGCGGTCTCGCCATCCTCGCGGTCGTGTTCCATAACACGGTTGAGACCGTAGCGCGCAGCCCCGATCGCCTGACTCACTACCTGCTCACTCTTGCAGGCCCCGGCTGGATCGGGGTGCAGCTGTTCTTCGTGCTGTCCGGGTTTCTGATTGCCGGTGAGCTGTTGGACAATCGCACGGCGCGCAACTACCTGCAGGCGTTCTACGCGCGGCGGGCGCTACGCATCCTGCCGCTCTACTACTCCACTCTGGTGCTGGTTCTGGCTGCAGCTTTGCTCGTTGGGGCAGCACCCGTCGTGCACGACCTCACGGGTGATTGGCGACTATGGACCTTCATTAACAATGACACTCGCGCGGCGCCCTTCGGCTTCGAGCATTTCTGGTCGCTGGCGGTGGAGGTGCAGTTCTACGCACTGGCCCCCTGGATAGTGAGGCGTACTCGAGCACCGCAGCTGCTGGTCGCATGCATCTGCGCGGTGGCTGCGGTGATGCTTTTTCGAACGCTGTGCGCATTGCTGGGGTCAGACGCGTGGACACTCTACTCGGGCACCGTGTTCCGGCTCGATGCGCTGGCGCTCGGTGCTGCGGGCGCGTGCCTCGCTCGGATAGAGTCCACCACGGCATTCCTGCCGAGGCACTGTACGGCCAGCATCGCGGTGGCGAGCCTGCTGCTCATGTGCGGAGCGTACCTGACGCACTCATACGACTTCTCGACGCTCGCGTGTCAGACTTATGGATATACGCTGCTCGCCATAGCCTGCGCACTGGTGGTTGGCGCGGTGGGTGCCGCGCCGGCGGGCGCACGGCGGCAGCTGCGGTGGGCGCAGTGGTTGAGCGTGCCGCCGCTGCGGGCTATCGGCCGTTACAGCTTCGGCATCTATGTCTTTCACGGTCTGCTGAACAAACTCATCGGGGTGCCCGTGTTGCGCCATCTCCTGCCTGCACCGATCCCCGGCGGGGCGGTGATAGCCTATGCCGCGACGGTATTTGTCGTGAGCCTGATGCTCGCGGCGTTGAGCTATGAGTTCTTCGAGAGTGCCTTCCTGAGGCTGAAGCCGCGTTTCCGCTACTGAGTCACCGATGGTCACTAGCTTCTGGCTTGCGTTGTTCCTGGGTTTGTACCCATTCGTGCTCTATCCCGCACTCGCGCGTGGTGCCGCGTGGCTGCGTCGGCGCGCGGTGCAGAAGGCACCGATCTCTTCAACCGTAACCGTGGTTATCGCCGCGTTCAACGAAGCTGCGTGTATCGAGCGCACGGTCCGCAACAAGCTCGCACAGGCTTACCCGGCGGATCGGCTGGACGTGATCGTTGTCTCGGACGGATCTGAGGACGGAACAGATCAGATACTGGAACGGCTCGCAGCCGCCGAGTCGCGGCTGCGCTGGTGGCGTCAGGAGCCGCGCGCCGGCAAGAGCGCCGCGCTCAATGGAGCGATTCGCCAGGCTCGTGGTGATATCGTGGTATTCGCGGACGCTAACTCAGTGTATGCACCGGACGCCGTAAGCAGACTCGTGAGCAATTTCGCCGACCGCGAAGTCGGCTACGTAACCGGCAAAATGATCTACGGCAATCCGGGCGGCAGCGCGATCGGCGACGGCTGCTCCGCATACATGCGCTTTGAGAACTGGCTGCGTGAGCAGGAAACCGCCATCGGCTCGGTGGTCGGAGTCGATGGTGGGGTCGATGCGATACGGTGCGAGCTCTTCCAGGAGCTGCGTGCCGATCAGCTGCCGGACTTCGTAACCCCGCTGCGCGTCGTTGCTCAAGGGTACCGTGCGGTGTTCGAGCCTGGGGCGCTGCTGCAGGAGGACGCGCTGGCGGATCAGGCCTCGGAGTTCCGGATGCGGGTGCGTGTGACGCTGCGAGCCCTGTGGGCGTTGCGTGACTGCCGAACCTTGTTGTCACCCGTCGGTCAGCCTGTATTTGCCTGGCAGCTTTGGTCGCACAAGGTGTTGCGCTATCTGGCGTTCATTCCCCTGTGCGTCGCCCTTGGGCTGAGCATCCTGTTGGCCGGCAACGTCCTCTATCTGAGCATTGCGGCAGCGGGCTTGGCAGTGCTGGCGTGCGCCCTGCTCGGACATTTCTTCCCCGCGGCGGGCGCTCGCGCGAGAGTCATTCGCCTGGCGCACTATTTTGTGCTGCTCAATGCGGCATCCGGCATCGCCACCTTTCGCTTCCTCCGCGGCGAGCGGATCACGGTCTGGAAGCCGCGAACCGGTTGATGCGCGTCCTGTACGTGCTGGACGAGTTTGCCGGTCGCACCGCCGGAACCGAGGGGCAGTTTCTGCAGCTGCTGCGCGGAGTGCGGGAGCGCAAGGCCGAGGTGCGGGTGATGGTGCTGCGCAGCTCAGCGGCGCTCAGGGAGCTCGATGATATTCCGACGGAGGTCCTGGGTCTGCGTTCGCTGGCTTCGCTCAGCGCCGTCGGCGCCCTGTGGAGACTCGTGAAGGAAGCGCGCGCCGCCCGCGCGGATATCGCGCACCTGTTCTTCAACGATACGTCGATCGCCTGTCCGATCCCGCTCAAGCTGGCCGGAATTCCGGTGATCGTCTCGCGCCGTGACCTCGGCTTCTGGTACACACCGGGCGTGCTGCGGCTGTTGCGCATGAACCGGCCAGCCGTGTCGACCGTCGTGGCGAACTCCCTTGCAGTGAAGCGGGAAGTCGTCGGACAGGAGCGCTACCCGGAGAGCAAGGTCACCGTTATTCATAACGGTTGGCGCCTGCGTGATCTCTGCGAGGATCGCGTGCAGGTGCGCAGCGCGCTGGGAATACCTGCCGCAGCAAAGATGCTGCTGATCGTAGCCAACCTGCGGCCCCTGAAGCGCGTCGATGATGCGATCCGTATCACCGCGCTGGCGTCGCGGGCCGACCCCGACGTATGGCTCGTTGTCGTCGGCGCGGATCGGAGCGGTGCGACCGGCTCGGAGCGTGAGCGGCTCGCTTTGCTGGCGCGCGAGCTTGGTGTAGTGGATCGTGTCGTATTTGCCGGTGAGCGCGCTGACCCTTGGCCGGTCATCTCAGCATGCGACGTCGGACTCCTGTGTTCCGAATCCGAAGGCCTCTCGAACACCCTGATCGAGTACTCGGCGGCGGGCAAGGCCGTGGTCTGCAGCCGCGTGGGAGGCAACGAAGAGGTCGTTGCGGATTCGCAGTCGGGCTTTCTCTACGCGGTCGGCAATGTCGAGCAGGCGGCCGCGCGGGTAGCTCAATTGCTCCGGGATCCGGAGCTCAGGCACAGGATGGGGGTTGTCGGGCGTCAACTGGTCGCAACCCGGTTCGCGATCGAGCAAATGGTGGAGAGCCATCTGCGGCTGTACGCGGCGGTGGCGCGAGGCCGTTGACGGAGACTGCAACTCAGCGTGGTCGGCGTATCGTGTTGAACAGAGCCAGGTAGTTGTCAGCCATGGCGTCGGCTGAGAATCGCTGGCGACAGTCGGCCAGTGCACGTGTCGTGAGCGACTGCGAGAGACCCGGGTCCTGACACAGTCGGGCAACCGCCTCGGCAATCGCGGTGTCGGAGGCCGGCTCGAAGAGCAGTGCCGTTTCTCCGTCTACCAGCGCCTCCGCCAGCCCGCCCGTGCGCGAGGCCAGGATCGGTGTTCGCAGAGCCATAGCCTCGAGGATCGTGTAAGGGAGGCCTTCGTGCAATGAAGGCATGAGCAGAGCGTCCGCGTGGGCGATGTAGTCGTACACATTGTCCCGAAACCCCAGAAAGCTGACGCGGTCCTGGACACCGAGACCGCGAGCGAGGGACTGCAATTCGGCGAGCATCGGGCCGGCGCCGACGATGTGCAGGCGGGCGGTGGACGGCATGCG
>Ga0335079_10003841_pt1 | contig 17300 bp, 15 predicted proteins | sample Lox_Sample_33_FD_206719 | JGI IMG/M metagenome (GOLD analysis project Ga0335079, IMG submission 206719) | Soil microbial communities from Loxahatchee National Wildlife Refuge, Florida, United States - Lox_Sample_3.3 | ecosystem: Environmental > Terrestrial > Soil > Wetlands | place: USA... | reverse complement strand
GATTTCTTCTACCCGCTTAGACCCTCTTCTTGAATACTTCGATTCGGCGCAGATGTCACACCCCCTTTCGACTTTTTGGGGTGCAAGACGGGGCGCAGAAGCTGAGAATCGCCACTCAACAGGGTGAATCGAGGGCGGCGTGGCGGGCGATGAGGTGGTGGCGCGGGGGTCATCGGATATTCGACTCCGGATTCGAGGGTTTCGGTTTCCGGGCCGGATTCGGGAATCTGCCGGTCTTATGGGGAATCAGCACGTAATCTGCCGGGCCGAACCGGGAATCCGCCGGCCGGATCCGGGAATCTGTCGGCCGGGGCCGCGAGTTTCCCTCCCGACGGCGCGGGTAGCGCTCTTGCTCGTGAGCGTTGACAGCCTTACCCGCGAAGCCCGCGACGCATTCGAGGGCTACGCCGAGCCCGAGGAACGCCCGCCGTTCCGCACCTACGCCACGCTGGCCGCGGTGTTGAACACGGGCTTCGCCGGCGCCCTGCTTGCCGCCAAGCGGTCGAACCGGCTGCCCGAGAGCGTCTCGACCAAGGACCTGGTGCTGATCGGAACCGCCAGCCACAAGCTGTCGCGCGTGATCGCCAAGGACAAGGTCACGGCGTTCCTACGCGCCCCATTCACCGAGTACCAGGGCCGCGGCGGCCCGGCTGAGGTCGAGGAGCGGGCCCGGGGCGAGGGCGTCCGCCGCGCCGTGGGCGAGCTGCTGACCTGTCCCTACTGCCTCGGGCTGTGGGCGGCCGGCGCCTTCCACGCCGGGTTGATGTTCGCGCCCCGCGTCACCCGGGTCACGGCCTCGACGCTGACCGCGCTGACGCTGTCCGATTTCCTCCAGATCGCCTACAAGGCGGCGGAGGACCGCGGTCTCGGCAGCTCCTGAGCGCCGCCTCAGGGGCACAAACCCGCCACGCTGGCCCGTATCGCAGCTGCCAGCTGATCACAACCAGATTCCGGTGCTTCGGCCTACGCGACGTCTCCGGAGACCTACGCGACGTCTCCGGAGACCTACGCGACGCCTCCGGAGACGCTCATTGGCGCTCGGCGTCGCGGGTCCACCAGACCACCCCGGTCTCCTATCCACCACACCCCCGTCCCCCATACTCTTGCGTCCCATGCGCTACGTCGTCGTCGGAGGCGGAATCCTTGGCCTGGCCACCGCCCGCCAGCTCGTCTCGTCCTCGCCGGACGCGGACATCCTCGTGCTCGAGCGCGAGGAGGCCCTCGCCCGCCACCAGACCTCCCACAACAGCGGCGTCGTCCACGCCGGCATCTACTACGCCCCCGGCTCGCTCAAGGCGAGGCTGTGCCGGCGCGGACTGGCGCTCCTGCGCGACTACTGCGCCGAGCACGGGCTGCCGTACGACGCGTGCGGCAAGCTCGTCGTGGCCAAGGACGAGCGCGAGGTCGGGCCGCTCCAGCGGCTCCGCGAGCGAGCGACCGAGAACGGCGTTCCCGGACTCAGGTGGCTGGGGGCGAACGAACTCACCACGATCGAGCCGCACGTCCGCGGGGTCGCCGCCCTGCACTCGCCCGAGACGGCCATCGCGGACTTCGCCGCGGTCGCGAACGCGTACGCCGCCGAGATCACCGCCGCCGGCGGCGAGATCAGAACCGGCGCGCCGGTGGCGCGGGTCCACCAGGACGGCAGCCGCCCCGCGGTCGAGCTCACCGACGGCTCAACCATCGAAGGCGACCGCGTGATCGTGTGCGCGGGCCTGCAGGCGGACCGCCTCGCGCTCGCCTCGGGCGAGCCGGCCGAGCCCCGGATCGTCCCGTTCCGCGGCGAGTACTGGCAGCTCCGCCCCGACCGCTCGCACCTCGTCCGCGGGTTGATCTACCCCGTGCCCGACCCCGCGCTCCCGTTCCTCGGCGTCCACCTCACGCGCAAGATCGACGGAACCGTCGTGCTCGGGCCGAACGCGATCCTGTCCACCGCGCGCGACGCCTATGAGCGCCGGCGGTTTGACGCGCGCGACACGTACGACGCGATCACATGGCCCGGAACCTTCCGCATGCTCCGCCGCCACTGGCGGGCGGGGGTCGGCGAGCTCAAGCGCTCGGCGTCCAAGCGGGTGTTCGTCAGCGAGGTCGCGGAGTACGTTCCTGCCGTTTCCGTCGACGACGTCGTAAAAGCGCCCGCCGGAGTGCGGGCCCAGGCGATCGATCGCGATGGCTCGCTGGTCGACGACTTCCGCCTCGGCGTCAGCGGGCACGTGGCTTGGGTGCGGAACGCGCCCTCGCCCGCCGCCACCTCGAGCCTGGCGATCGCAGAGGAACTCGTCGAGCGCGCGGCTTGACGCGGAAGCAGCGCGCGGCCTGACGCGGAAGCAGCGCCCGACCTGACGCGCGAAGCTCGCCCACCGAAGCTCAAACCCGTAGTTGCCCGCAGACCCCCCGGGAAACTACTGCTAACGCTTTCGGCTGACTACGACGATAAGGGACTATGTTCTCGAACAGCCAGGCGCTCTCGCGGGCCAGCCACGAGCTGCGGACCCCGCTCAACGCGATCCTCGGCTTCGGGCAGCTCCTGGCGCTCGACGAGCTCAACGAGTCCCAGCGACACAGCGTCGATCAGATCATGGCGGGCGGCCGGCATCTGCTGGCGCTGATCGAGGACCTGCTCGATCACTCGAGCCTCACCGCCGCCGACGTCGAGCTCGCCCCCGTCGACGTTCACGCAGAGATGGCCGACGCACTCGCGATGTGCGGACCCCTCGCGGCCGAGAAGTCGCTGACGGTCGAGCTCAAGACCCAAGACCGCCCGCTCTGGGCGATGGGTGACCGCCGCCGGCTCATGCAAATCCTGCTCAACCTGATCTCCAACGCCATCAAGTACAACCGGCCCAGCGGCTCGATCACCCTGACGGCCGCCAGCGACGGCGATGAGCAAGTCCGCATCGAGGTAAGCGACACCGGCATCGGCATGACGGAAGCTCAGCTCGCCCGCCTGTTCACGCCCTTCGAGCGCCTCGACGCCGCCCGCCACGGCATCCAGGGCAACGGTCTCGGGCTCGCGGTGACGAAGGCGCTCACCGAGGCTATGGGAGGCACGATCGAGGTCGCCGCGGCCCCCCGGGCCGGGGCGGTGTTTACCGTGCGGCTCCCGGCCGCCTTACCCGCCGGGGCCATGCCCGCCGCGGCGACTCGCGCGCAAGCGCTCCCCGGCGCGCAGGCGCTCGCCCGCGCGCAAGCGCTCGCCCACGCGGCCTGACGCCGACCCGGCGCGGCGCGCCGGACCGGCGGTTAGGCTCGCGACCGTGACTCGGTGGGCGACCGCGTTGGCCCTTCTCGCATGCCTTTTTCTGGCTGCATGCGGCGGATCGAGCCACCGCCGGCACCCCGCCCACCATCAGGTTGTCGTCGCCGGCACACTCATATCGACCGGCGGGCGCTACCGGTGGCTCATCAAGACCGAGGGCGCGCAGCCGACCGTCGCCGCCGAGAACCGCCACGCGGGGACGCGGGCCTGGCGTCTGCCGGGACCGCGCGCGCAACTCGGCGGCATCGCTCGCGGCAACGTGATCGGATACGTCGCCAAAGAGGCGGTGAGCGTCGGGCAGACCGAGCGGGTCTACGTGAACGCGCCAGGGACCCGCACGGTGCGGATCCGGATCTTCCGGATGGGCTGGTACGGCGGGACGGGCGGACGCGAGGTCCTCGCCTCCCGGCCACTCAACGTCGTCACCCAGCCTCCGTGTGCGCACAGCTTCACCACCGGCCTCACCCAGTGCGCCTGGCACCCGACCCTCACGTTCGTCATCCCTTCCGCACTCCCCACGGGCGTCTACATCGCCAAGCTGTCGGCGCGGACGGGCGAGAGCGATTGCCTGTTCGTCGTCCTCGCGGCGCGGCCCCAGCCGCTGCTCGCCCAGCTTCCGACCTCGACCTACGAGGCGTACAACGCCTGGGGCGGCGACAGCCTGTATCCGGGTGGCGCCGACCGCGTGCGGATAACGGGCACGAGCCAGGGTGTCGAGGTCTCCTACCAGCGCCCCTACGACAGCGACACCGGCGCCGGACAGTTCTTCGCCCGCGACGTGGCGATGATCCGCTTCCTCGAGCGCTACGGGTACCCCGTCTCCTACACCACGAGCGAGTCGGTCGACGCCGATCCGGAGCAACTCGCCGGTCACAAGGCGCTCATCGACTTCGGGCACTCCGAGTACTGGTCGGAGAAGCAGGCCGCGGCGTTCGCACACGCACGGAACGACGGCACGAGCCTGGTGTTCCTCGGTTCCGACACGCTCGCCTGGCGCGTCCGCTACGCCCGGGCGTCGCGCGGCGCCGGCGACCGCGGCGCCCCCGACCAGACGATCGTGGCCTACAAGCAGTTCGCAGCGCTCGATCCGGACCGCAAAACTCGGCCGACGGGCGCATTCCCCAACGGTGGCGCGTCGCTCACCGGCTCCGCCTACCTCGGGTGCATCACACCCCGGCTCCGGGAGCTCGGGCCGCCGGCCTATTACTACTACCCGTGGCTCCCGAAGCCCGGCCTGCGCCCGTCCTGGCTGTACGCCCACACCCGCATGACGTCCGCAACCGAGGTGTTCGGGATCGTCGGCTACGAGCTCGACGCCTCCACGGCCGCGACCCCGCACGACACGCAGGTGGTCGGAGCCGGCTATGCCCCATGCATGGGCGTAGAGGCGGGCGAGCCGCACCCCGGGCGAGGCGACGACCTCGCCCAGACGACCATCTACACGGAGCCGTCAGGGGCGATCGTGTTTAACAGCGGCACACTGGGCTGGGAGCTCGGCCTCGAGCCCGTCCCGAGCGCATCGCCCGACGCGCCGCGCAAGCCGAACCCGTTCGTGGTCGCGATGACGCGCAACGTGCTCGCCCACGTGCTCGGGTCGCCGGCGCGCTGACGCTAGCGCCCGGGCAGGTGATAGATCTGGAGCGTCCCGCTCGTCGAGTGGTCGTTGGCGTTGCCGACCGGCAGGATCACCCGGCCGCCGACCACGATCGGGCTGTTCCAGTGTCCGCCCCCGGCCGGGAACGACGCCAGCCGCCGACCCGTCGTCGGCGCATACACGTCGAGGGTTCCGCCGGGGTCGTAGACGTACAGCAGGCCGCCGGCGATCACCGGGCTGGTGCCGCCGTTCCCTGAGCGCCACGCCACCGACAGGCGCGGACTGGCGCCGCTGCCGCCGAGCACGTAAGCCCACGTGCCGGATCCATCGCCGACGAACACCCACGTCCTGCCTCCATGGCTCCACACCGCCGGCGCCGTGAACACCTGATCGCCGCCGGGCGACGACAGCTCCTGGATCTGGCCGCCCAGGCGCGGGCCGGGGCCGCCAGTGGTCCCGTCGAGGCGGTCGAGGTCGAGCAGGTCGAGCACCCCGGCCTTCCCGCCCTGAACCGCGAGCCGGCGGCCGTCGAACACCGGCAGGACCGCCGGCGACGTGCTTCCGAGGTCCAGGTCGTCCGAGTTCAACCGCGCTTGGTCCGCAGGGGTCCAGTTGTGGAGCAGCGTGCTGCCGTCGGGGCTGAGCTCGAGCACGCTGTCGCCCCAATAGGTCGAGCCGTTGAACGGGGCGTTGCCGGTGGCGAACAGGATCCGGCCGGTACCGGGCTCGATCACCGGGGCATTGCGCCCCCAGATCGCGGAGTCGCTGGCTGGACATGACTTCGGCGGATCGATTAGCCCATGCCGATTCGAGCACAGCGAGTTCCACACCGCGGTGATCCGCCCGCTCGACAGCGCGATTGTGACCACGTGCCCCTGATACGGCGGCGTGTCCCCGATGTAGCCGTCGGTGACGACGATGAGCGATCCCCCGCTGATGTTCAGCGGCGACGCGATCTTCTCGTGGGTCGGGTCGAACGTGACCCGCACCGGCCAGCCGCCGGCCCGCACCTCGTGCCCGGTCGCTAACGACAGCTTGTGGATGCGCCCGTCGGGCGACGCCGCGTAGACGAACTTGCGATCGGGGTCGGCGATCGGCGTCGAAGTGGTGATCTGCGAGCTTCCCTCGTAGGACCGTATGTCGGCGGGCGTGAATTCCCACAGGCGCTTGCCGCTGCCGGGATCCAGCGCGAGCGTCCGTCCATACGTGGTCGTCATCACGATCACGTCGCGCTTGCGCCCACGCACGGTCACTCCCGCGAGTTCGATCGCGGACGAGTCGACGGTTCCTGGCAGTCTGACCGTCCGGCGCCGAAGCGAATGCGCGTTACGAGCGGTGATGCCGGTCGCCGCCGGCCCCACCCCGTTGCGCTGGGCGTCGTCGTCGAACTGCAGCCAATCCGACTCTGGAATCTTGGTCCGCGCGGCTCGTCCGGCCTGCACGGTCGCGCTGGAATACTCGCTCGAGGAGTCCGGACCGGGGCCGACGACGGCAGGCCCACTGCCCCCGCAGCCTGCGAGGAGCGCCGCGCTCACCGCGACCGCGCCCCATCTGCACGCAACGCGCCTCACGGCACCGACGGCGCGCTCCCAGGAAGGAGGTTGTCCACGGCGCCACCGGCCGCCTGCACCACCTGGGTCGCGACCGGCCCGGCCGGAGCTGGAACTTGCTGTGTCACGTTAGTCACGACGGTAACAACTGTGTCTACGGGGGTCGTCCGGGGCGGTGGGCTCGGCTGGGGCGCGGGCGCCGCCGCAGGCGCAGGCGCAGAGGGGTTGTGCACGGGCGGGGCTGAGCCGCCAGACCCCTGGGTCACCGGACGTGTCGTCCCGCCAACAGGAGCGATCGCGCCACCGCCGCCGCCGACCCCATGATGCGTCGTCGCCAGGACGGTTCGGCCCGCAGGCCCGCCCCCCGCGGTCGTCCGCCGCGCGGCTACGGGCGCCACCGGGATCACGGGAAGCGAGGCCGTCGTGACCACGGCTGCCGCGCCACGCGCACCCACCGAACCAGCGCCGCCGGTCGATCCCACGCCCACGAGCGATGGACCGACGAACAGCTGACCGAGCACGCCGACCCCGCTGAACGCGCCACCGAGCGCCAGCGCCACCAGGGCGGCGAGCATCGCGGACGGAACGATTAATGCGGCAGTCGAGGCACCGTAGAGCTGGCGCCTCCACACCCTTGCCAGGCCCATGACCCGCATGGTACCCGCGCACTTCGCAGCACAAGCACCACCCCAACGTGCCTGGGGAACCGAGACCGCGGGTACGATCTCGCCGGGCTCCCGGAGTCCAACGTCCACGATATGCAGCGCCTTTCCATCGCTCGCTCGCTGCGCCTGGCGCTCATCGCGCTGACGCTCGCCCTTGCCGTCATCGCCGCGCTCGGCGTGGCAAGCCTCTACAACTCGCGCCAAAGCTACGAGAACAAGCTCGAGCAAACCTCCGCGCTCGCCACGGCGGCGGCCAACCTCGCCGGCGCCGGAATCGCCGAGGAGGAGGTCCTCCGCGACGCACGCGGACCACAGGCCGCCGCCGCCCGCGCCCAGGTCGCTGCCGCCTACCGATCCGCGGCGAACACGGCGACCAGCCTCGGCAGAACCGACCCAATCAGCGAACGACTCGTCCTGGCTCAGATCGCCGCCCAGGACCAGGCGCGCCAACTCGCGCTCACAAACCGCGTTTCCGCCGCCACGGCCATCACCGGCCCGCTCGCGCGCGCCAGGGCACTCGCCACCCAACTCCAGCGACGCCAACTCGCCCGCCAGGCGCAAGCGCGCGCCCAAGCGCGCTCTGACTCGCGCCGCGCGCTGCTCCTGATCATCATCGCCGGCGCGCTCGCGGTCATCGGCGCGCTCGCGCTGATCACGGTGCTGGTCCGCTCGATGCGCACGCCCCTCGACGAACTCGTCCAAGCCACCCACAGCCTCGCCGAGGGCCGGCTCGAGCAGCGCGTGAACCCATCGGGCCCCCGCGAGCTGCAAGACCTCGCCGGCGCCTTCAACCAGATGGGCGACGACCTCGCGACCGCCCAGCGCCGCCTCGAGGAAGAACGTGCCCGCCTCGCGACAACGATCGAGAGCCTCGGGGATGCCCTGATCGTCACCGAGCCAGGCTCGAACACGATCGCCGCGGTCAACCCTCGCGCGACCGAGCTCGTCCCGGAGCTCACGGTCGGAAGCCAGACCGACGCCGAGGACAGCCCGCTGCCACCCGAGCAGTCCGCGCTCCGGCGCGAGATGCTGATCGACCACGGCGGGCGCTCCCTCGCCGTGACCGCGGCAAAGCTCGGCAGCGACAACGCTGGCGTCGTCTGGACCGTCCGCGACATGAGCGAGCGCGCCCGGCTCGAGCAGGCCAAGAGCGAGTTCGTGGCCACTGCGTCGCACGAGCTGCGCAGCCCGCTGACCTCGATCAAGGGCTTCGTCGAGCTGCTCCAGCGCTCCCCCGAGCACATGTCCGAGCGCCAGCGCGAGTTCGTCGAGATCATCCTCAAGTCGACCGACCGGCTCGTCGAGCTTGTCAACGACCTGCTGGATGTGGCCCGAATCGAGGCCGACCACGTCGAGATCAACCGGCGCCCGATCGACGTCGGCGAGGTCGTGCACGAGGTCGTCGAGCTGATGGAGCCGCGCGTCCGCGAGAAGGACCAGCATCTGTCGTACTACATCGCCCCCACCCTGCCGCCGGCGCTCGCCGATCCCGGACGCGTCCGCCAGATCGTCGCCAACCTGCTCACGAACGCGCACCTCTACACGCCCGAAGGAGGCAACATCCACGTCGGCGTCGAGCCCGACCGGGCGTGGGTTCAAATCGTCGTCGCTGACTCCGGCGTGGGAATGAGCAAGGAGGAAACCGAGCGGGTCTTCGACCGCTTCTACCGCGCCAGCAACCGCAGCGGCTCGAACCCCGGAACCGGCCTCGGGCTGTCAATCGTCAAATCGCTCGTAGACCTCCATTTCGGCCAGATCAGCGTCGAGAGCGACCCCGGCCTCGGCAGCACGTTCAAGGTGCGCCTGCCCGCTGCCGTGCCGGGATTCGACTCGGCAGGCGCGCTCGAATCGATCCGGGGGCGAAACGTGCTCGTGGTCGACGACGAGCGCGAGATCGCCGAGCTGATCGCGAGCCAGCTCGCCGTGCTCGACATCCAGAGCACGATCGCGGTCGACGGCGAGGAGGCGCTCGAGCACCTGCGTTCGGGCCACTTCGACGCGATGACGCTGGACATCCTGATGCCCGGCATGGACGGCTTCGAGGTGCTGCACAAGGTCCGCGCCGACCACGAGCTCGCGACGACGCCGATCGTGTGCGTATCGGTGTTCTCGGGTCGCCAGGAGCTGGCCGGAGAGTGGGTTGTAGCCAAGCCGATCGACGCCAACGAGCTGCGGGCCGTGCTCGGCGCCGCCGTCAGCGCCGGGCGTTCGCGGGTGCTGGTGGTCGGCCGCGAGGAGCTCCAGACAACCCTCGAGCCCGCCCTCGACGATCTCGGCATCGAATTCCAGTGGGAGGTGACGGGTGCCGCCGCAGCGCGCGTCTGCCGCGAGCGCCGGTTCGAGGTCGCGCTCGTCGACGTCGGCATCCGCAACCCGCAGATGGTCGTCCAGGCGCTCGACCTGCGTGGCCGGCGCGTCCGGCGGGCCGTAATCCTGATGTCGGACGGCGACACGCCGACCCCGGCGGGTGTCGGCAAGCTCGGCATGGAGGTCGTCCCCGCCGAGTACGCGGCGTCGGCCGTGCTTGCCGCGCTCCGCGGCGAGCGATAGGTTTACGCCACACCGGGGTAGGCTATGGCCCAGGACGGGATAGGGCCGGTTGATGCTGTACGACTTGACATCGTTACGCTGATCGCATGGCAGTCCAGAGCGAAATCGGACTGATCGACGAGCTCATCCGGTTGCGGGGCGAGCTTCAGCGTCGCGAGCGCGAAGCCGCCGACAAGGAGCTCCAGCTCCAGCGCTACGCCGCCGATCTGCGCGAGACCTTCAAACAGGAGCGGGCCCGCGCCCAGGAGCTCCGGCGCTCGTATATGGCGACCGTGCGGGCGCTATCCAACGCCGTCGAAGCCCGCGACGCCTACACCGGCAAGCACGCCGAGCGGGTCGCGGCCTACGGTCTCGTGATCGCGCGCAAGTTCACGCCCGAGCTGGAGATCACCCCCGAGCTCGAGTTCGGCTACCTCCTCCACGACGTCGGCAAGGTCGCGATCCCGGACGCGATCCTGTACAAGCCAGCCGCCCTCGACGACGGCGAGCGTGCGCTGATGTCTCGCCATCCCGTGATCGGCGCCGAGATCGTCAGCGGCATCGAGTTCCTCACCGACGCGACCGAGGTTGTGCGCTCGCACCACGAGCGCTGGGACGGCACCGGCTACCCGGACAGGCTCTCTGGCGAGGACATCCCGCTGGCCGCGCGCGCGTTCTCGGTGGCCGACGTCCTCGATGCCCTCACGACCGACCGCCCCTACCGACCGGCCTGCTCGATGGGCGACGCGCGCTCGATGATCAACGACGAGAGCGGAACGCACTTCGACCCGCGGGTGGTCGACGCGTTCAACGCGATTGACGACGACGTCTTCGAACGGATCGCCGCCGAGATTCGATGACGCAGGGCGTGCTGATCGTCGATGACGACCAGTTCATCCGCAAGCTGATCGCGACGACGCTCGAAGACGTCTCCGAGTTCGAATTGCACGAGGCCGCCGACGGGGTCGAGGCGCTCGAGGTCGCGCGCCAGACCCGCCCGAGGCTGGTGTTCCTCGACGTCGACATGCCCCGCCTGAACGGGATCGAGGCATGCCGCCAACTGCGGGCCGGCGACTCCGCTGGGGAGCTCACGATCGTGATGTTGACCGCCGCCTCCGGCGACAACATCGAGTCCGACGCCGAAGAGGCCGGCGCCGACCTGTTCCTGACCAAGCCGTTCAGCCCGCTCGACCTGCTCCGCCTCGTCGATCAGCTCGGCGAACGCGGCGCTCGCTGACGAGTCGCGGCTGCAACACTCCCGGGCATGACTCGCCGTGCCTGGGTGGCGTTCGCGGCGTCCTCGGTCATCTGGGGCGTGCCCTACCTGTTCATCAAGATCGCCGTCGACCATGGCGTGACCCCGCCGGTGCTCGCGTGGGGTCGGGTGACGCTCGGCGCGCTCGTGCTGCTGGCGCTGGCCTGGCGCGCCGGGACGCTGCCGAGTGTGCGCGGCCGGTGGCGTTGGCTACTCGCCTTTGCGATCGCCGAGATCGCGATCCCATTCCCGATGCTCGCGATCGGCGAGCAACGCGTCCCGTCCTCGCTTGCGGCGATCATGGTCGCCTCCGTGCCGCTGATCGGCGCGCTCCTGGCGATGCGCTTCGACCACTCCGAGCGCCCCACGCCGATCCGCGCCCTGGGCCTCGCGATCGGGTTTGGCGGCGTGATCGCGCTGGTCGGCCTCGACGTGGCCGGCCATAACGGCGAACTGCTCGGGATCGGGGCGATCATGGTGACCGCCACCGGCTACGCGATCGGGCCGATGCTCATCAAGCACCGCCTCGCCGGCCTCGACCCCCGCGCCACCATGGGCGCGAGCCTCGCGATCGCCTCACTCGTGCTGCTGCCGTGGGCGGCGCTCGACCTGCCCGGGCGCGTGCCCTCGGCCGGCGGGATCGGCTCGGTGGTCGTTCTCGGGCTCCTGTGCACCGCGGCCGGCTTCGTCGTCTACGCGATCCTGATCGGCGAGGCGGGCACGAGCCGCGCCACCGTGATCACCTACGTCAACCCGGTGGTCGCTGTCGCCCTCGGCGTCCTGCTCCTCGGCGAGCAGCCGGGCGCGGGCGCGATCGCCGGCCTGCTGCTGATCCTCGCCGGTGGGTGGCTCGCCACCGACGGCCGGCTCCCGCCCGGGCTCGCCCGCCTGGCGGTGCGCCATCCCCGGCCAAAGTCCGCACTCGACGCCGGGCAGTCGTCGAGAACCGAGTTGTCGGCCCTATAGCGGTCGCAAGTCCACACTCGGCCTGCACGAGCGCTCGAGTGTGGGGTTGGGCCGCTTCGCGGCGTCCGTGGGGCCGTTCCGCCGGACATCCATGCCCGGCGGCGGGGTCGCGAACAGCCCGCGCGGCACGGAGGCGGGGAATTCGGCGCAGTCGCGTCCGCGAACCTAAGCTGTCGAGCCGAATTCCCTTAGCGGAACGGCCCCACGGACGCCAGGCAAAGCCTGGCCGAGAAACCCGTCAGCCGATCTTGATCAGGATGATCGTGTTGATCACGAACGCGATCGCGAACCCGACCGTCCAGCGGTTCAGGTTGCGCTCGACGAGCGAGCCGCCACCGAACGGGCCGGCGCCGGTTCCCACGCCGAACGCGCCTGATAGCCCGGCGTCCTTGCCCGAGTGCATCAGGATCAGGAACACCAGGACGACGCAGATGATGACCTGGACGAAGCCGAGAACCGTGCTCATTGCGGGTCGATGGTAGCGCGGTCGATGCCGTGCAGGATCTCGATCGCCTCGGCCCTGAGCGTTCGGTCGAGCTCCTCGTAGTCGGCGTCGGAGAGCTTGCCGGTGCGGTGATCGAGCTCGGCGTCGCGCAGTTCGCGGTACTTGGCCTCGCGCGCGGCCTCGAGGTCGGCGAGATCCGTCGCGCCGCCCGAAGTGGCGAAGTGGGCGCGGCGCAGCGGCGCCGTCACGAACGCCACCACGGCGAACAGAATTGCGAATACGACGAGATATTGCATCGTCAGACCGGCTCGCGGACCGGGACTCGCGGCGGGGCGGACGGCCGGGCCGGAGCGGCAACCTTGACTCGCCGGCGCGCGAGCCTCGGCACCGGCCACAGCGCGATCAGACCGCCGCCGCCGATGATCAGGGCGCCCAGCCAGATCCAGGTCACGAGCGGATCGACGATCAGAAGGAACTCGCTCGGCCAGGGATGGGTGACGAACCGCCGCGCGATCTCCGTCACCGCGAGGTCGCGCTCGGCCCACAGCGAGTTCATCAGCTGCTGTCCCTGCGCGGGCGGCAGCTTCGACGCCTTGGTCATGACCTGCGGCGCGTAGGCGGCGAACACGTTGTTGCCCTGATTGATGAGCGGGGCCAGGTGCGACGGATCGACGTTGATGACCGTCCAGATATCCCGGCGCAGACCGGCGTCGAGGCCGACCGCGCTGTCGGAGTTGGCGGTGTCGAAGAACTTCCCGACGAGGCCGTCGGACGGGTTCTGCGAGGGATAGAAGTTGCGCGTGGTTGTGACGTTCGTCACGTGCTTGCCGCCCTTCGACACGTTCAGCACCGCGCCGAAGGCGATCTTCTGATCGGTCACGGCCGCGGTCGGGCGCACGTACCGGATCGTGTAGCCGTCGACGTGCGCCGTCTGGCCCGGCGACAGGATCACGTCCTGGGAGTGCTGGAACGAGGACGACGCTGCGACGCCGACGAGCAGCACGGCCAGGCCGGCGTGGACGATGTAGCCGCCGTAGCGCCGGCGGTTGCGGCGGATCAGCCCGACGAACGCGAGCGGCACGGGGTCATGGGTCATCGCCCGGCGCGCCGCGACGCCGCGCCACAGCTCCTGACCGACGGACGTCAGCACGAACCCGGCGAGCGCGAACATGATCAGCGCGAACGGCCGCGAGCTCGGGCCTCCCGGCCAGAACAGCAGCACGAAGAACGTGATCAGGCCCGCGGCGACCGGAAGCGCGAAGTTACGGCGCAGGTTCGCGGCCGTCACCCGCCGCCAGGCGATGATCGGGCCGATCCCCGAGAGCAGCACGAGAATCAGCGCGAGCGGCACGATGAACGGCCGGAACGCCGGCGGGCCGACCGACACCTTGGTCCCGGTCAGTGCCTGCGAGATCAGCGGGAAGAACGTGATCCAGAAGACCACGAACACCATCCCGACCAACACGAGATTCTGGAACAGGAAGATGGCCTCGCGCGAGAGCAGCGACTCGAGCCGAGCGTCCGAGCGCAGGAGCTCTCGCCGCCACACGATCAGCCCGATCGAGCCGATCACCATGACCCCGAGCAGGATCACGAACGGGACCCCGAGCGTCGAGGCGCCGAAAGCGTGGATCGAGTCGAGAATCCCCGAGCGCACCAGGAACGTGCCGAGGATCGACAGCGTGCCGGCGGCGAGGACGAGCGACACGTTCCAGATCTTCAGCATCCCTCGCTTCTCTTGGATCATGATCGAGTGGATGAACGCGGTGATGCACAGCCACGGCATCAGCGCGGCGTTCTCCACCGGATCCCAGGCCCAGTAGCCGCCCCAGCCTAGTTCGGTGTATGACCACCGGGCCCCGAGCAGGATCCCGATCCCCAGGAACAGCCAGGCCCCGAGCGCGAACCGGCGGGTGAGCGAGATCCACTCGGCCCCGAGGCGCCCCGTGATCAGCGCCCCGATCGCGAACGCGAACGGAATCGTCAGCAGCGTGTACCCCGAATACAGCATCGGGGGATGGATCATCATGCTCGGGTGGAGCAGGAGCGGGTCGAGGCCCGCGCCCTCGGCGGGCGGGTTCGCGCTCGTCGTGAACGGGTTGGCGTAGAACACCGCCAGCGACGTGAAGAAGGTCCCGAAGCCGAGCAGGACGGCGGTCGCGTAGGGGGCGATCTCACGCGCCCGCCGGCGCGTCAGGAACAGGATCAGGCTCGACCAGAGCGACAGCAGGAACACCCACAGGAGCAGCGAGCCCTCCTGAGAGGACCACGCCGCGGCGAGCTTGTAGAAGGTCGGAGTGGTCGTGGACGAGTGCGCGGCGACCACGTTGAACGAGAAATCCGAGCGGAAGAACGCGTCCTCGAGGATCGCGAAGGCGAGCGTCGCCAGTGCCGCGAGGGCATAAACCGACCGCCGGCCGGCCACGACCCATTCCTGCAGGCCGGTTCGCGCCCCGTAGATCGAGGCACCGATGCCGAACACCGCGACTCCGAGCGCCATGATCAACAGCGCGCGACCGATCAGCGCCATGGCACAGCCTCATTTTGCCGCCGGAGAAGCACGAGCATCGCTACGACGCGGCCGCCGCCTGGTACTTCGACGGGCACTTCGTCGTAAGCGAGTTTCCCTGGCCGACATAGCCGGTGCCGTCCTTCTCGACGGCAACCATCACCGCGCGGCCGGCCGCGAACGGGTCCGGCACGATCCCGCCGTAGCGGACCGGAACCGAGACCGGGAGCTTCGGATCGCGGATCCGGAACAGCAGCAGGGTGCCGTCGCGCTGCACCGAGCCCGTCAGCACCGTGCCGGCGAGCTCGTAGGTCTGTCCCGGCTTGCCCTTGGCGAGCAGCTGAGAGGCCGTGAACTCCTTGTTGCCGGCGGTGAAGCTCACGTAGACGAGGGCCGTCGCCAGCAGCACGGCGGCGGCGAGGGCGACAGTTAGCCGTATGGCGCGCTTGCGGCTGGGATCCATGCTCTCGGATGATTCTCCCATACCCCAACTCAGAAGCCCCCCGTCGTTCATTGCCTGGGGGTCCCTGCCGATTAATGTCGTATTAGAAGGTTGTGAACCGGCCTCTAGTTAAGAAACGAATCCGATCCAGAGGCGTTATTAGAGAGAGATGTTGGTTAGATCGAAACAAGGCGAGAGCAGCGTCCGGTGGCGTCGGCGAGCACGCGACGGCCACAATGCGGAAGCGCGCATGAGCGCTTCGTCGCAGAGCGACGCCCCGACTCGTGAACGACGCCATGGCGGCCCTTCCGAGGACCGTGCGCTGTACACCTGCGAATGCGGGTACGCGTTCGAGGCGCTCGTCACGACGTCAGTCGGCTGCCCCCACTGCACGCGAACGCAGGCCTGGTAGGCGTTTTCCGGGGTAGATCGTCCGCGCGCCGTTGGCGTGCGCGGTTGATCCTGCGCGGTTGATCCTCGTGCGCGGTTGATCCTGCGCGGGACGGGGACCCACAGACCGCGAGTCGGCCGAGATGGCGCCGCCCCAAGGCGCTCACCACGGCCGGCCCGGATCTGTGAACCGGTCCCAATGCTTGCCCCCGACACCCGCTGGTGTGGTCCGATCGATGCTTCCAGAGGGTCTGAGCGGAGTCAAATACGTTCGCTCCGGCTTGCTATAACGGCCTCTTATGTCGGAAGCGAGCTCGGTTCGGTCCCCCGAGTGAGGTAGCTGAGCGACCTCGATCTCAGGCAGCTGCGGTACTTCGTGACCGTCGTGCACGAGGGTCAGATGACCCGCGCGGCTCGGCGCCTCCAGCTCGCCCAGCCGGCGCTCTCGCAGGCGATCGCCCGACTCGAGTCGCAGGTCGGGGTCAGGCTGCTCGAACGGGGTCCTCGCGGGGTGACGGCGACACCCGCCGGTGAGGCGTTCCTCGAGAAGGCCGAGGCGACGCTCGCCGCGGTCGACGAGGCCAGCGCGACCGCCCGCTCCTGGGCGCGCGATCAAAAGGGCCGGCTGCATGCCGGGTTCATGGCGATGACTCCGCCGATGATGGCCGGCGATCTGTTCTCGCGATTCCAGGCCGCGCATCCGGAGACGTCGATCGAGTGGCGCCAGCTCGGCTATCCGTCGCTCGACGCCCGAGCGTGGCTGGGCGATTCCGATGTGGCGCTGATCTGGTTCGCCCCGAGCGCACCCGGTCTGACCGGCCAGACGATCCGGACCAGCCCGCTCGTGGCGGTCATGGCCGAGACCCATCCACTGGCCGAGCGGTCAGAGTTGAGAGTCGCCGAGGTGCTCGATGAGCCGTTCCCAGGGATCGTCGACTGGGCCGATCCGGTATGGCTGGGCTATTGGGGCCTCGATGCCTATCGCGGCGCGCCCGCCCGTCGGACCGACGACGCGGCAGTGACTCCCGAGGAAGTCGCCTCGATCGTCGCCTCCGGCCGCGCGATCACAACCGTCCCCGCGATCGTCGCGGTCCCATTCGCGCACCTCGGAATCAGAGCGATTCCACTGACCGACGCCGAGGCGGCTGTGCTCGAGCTGGTGTGGCCTGAGGGAGCCGCCACCCCGCTCGTGGCGGCGCTGGCCGAGCTCGCCCGGGTTGCTTCCGAACATGACGCACAAAATACGGCGGATTAGCGCGAGAAAAGACCCTTCAGCCTGCGTTGATTGACCGCGACCTAGCGCGGTCCTCCCGCGGATGGACTACAACGCGAACATAGCCATCGAGATCGTCGAATACGGCGAGTTCGTCGTCGTCGCCGTGGAAGGCGAAGTCGACGTGGACGCAGCCGCCGTGTTGGAAGAGTCGCTGGCAGTCGCCGAGGCTACGGGGGCCGCCACGATCGTCGTCGATCTCGACCGCGTCAACTTCATGGACTCCGCGGGCCTGCACGTGCTGCTCCAGTTCTCGATCTCCGGGGACAACCGCGCCCGGCTGGCGCTGACGCGCGAGTCCCCGCAGGTGTGGCGTCTGCTCCAAGTCACAGGCGTCCGGCGCTATCTCTCGTTCGTAGAATCGCCGGCCCGCGAGGCCGACGCCCTCCAGGTGGTCGGACGACTCCGCCTCACTCGGTAGCT
>Ga0335079_10003840_pt1 | contig 17300 bp, 14 predicted proteins | sample Lox_Sample_33_FD_206719 | JGI IMG/M metagenome (GOLD analysis project Ga0335079, IMG submission 206719) | Soil microbial communities from Loxahatchee National Wildlife Refuge, Florida, United States - Lox_Sample_3.3 | ecosystem: Environmental > Terrestrial > Soil > Wetlands | place: USA... | reverse complement strand
GCGAGCATCGCGCTTACGGAATGCGGGATCGCGTAGTGCACGTGCAGTAAATCAAGCTCATACAGTTCAGAAACTTCCGCCATACGCGTGGCAAGCGCTAAATCGTAAGGAGGGTAGTCGAACAGCGGATAACGTGAGACTTCGACTTCGTGGTAATGAATGTTAGCTGCGGGCCGGTTCAGGCGAATGGGCTGGGCGTAAGAGATGAAATGAACTTCGTGTCCCCGCTGGGCCAGTTCCAGGCCGAGTTCGGTAGCGACTACGCCGCTGCCGCCATACGTTGGGTAGCCAGTGATGGCGATCTTCAGCTTATCGCGCATGTCCCATTCGATGGGGAAAGCGGAGCAAGGATTCGGATTTTAAGTGGCAGCAGAGCTTAGGCGCCTTCGGTCGCAGCCTTGGAGAAGCCTTTGTCGATTTTCTCCAGGTACTCTTGCAGGCGTAGCTGGATATCGTTCTCAAGCGCGGTGAATTCAATTCCCATGCCCACGCCCGGGTCGCTGGTACGCACAACCGCACTGGTCTTGATCTTGTCCGAATCGAGCCAGAAGGTAATGATGATATCGGTCTCAATACTCAAAGGAGAGAAAGTTTCTACGTAGCACCCGCGTCCCCCGATATCGGTCGCGCTGCACTGCATGTGCGGGCGGCGGGTATCTTCAAAACTGATCACCATCGGGAAATTCACTTTGTGGCGAATAAAACGCCGCTTTTCCGATCCCACTTTGACCAGCTTGCGTTTGTTTTCCTTCGTAATGTCGCCCCAGGGAGTGGTCTGGTCCGGAAGGATCTGGACTCCAGCTTTGTTTGTGCGCGGTATACTCGACGGGTTTGACCAAACGACTTTGAAGCGCGCCTTTTTCTCGGCGTATTGAATGCCGATTATGTCGCCGATCTTAAGGCAGTGATGCAAATTCGTGAGCTGTGCACCGTCATTGCTCAGACTGCCTGCCAACGCGCTTTGAAAAAAAGGTTTGCCGTCCGCATCCATTCCCCAGATGCGAACAGGGATATCGGCTGGAACTCGTGTTTCCGGTCGCTTTTCCATGAATCGAGCATCATCTTAGCTTGCAAGCGAATCGACCCGAAAGTAACCGTTAGTCACAAGCTCGTACTCGAAGGTGCTACGACTTGTGGGGTTGGTGCGGCGGATTGCGCGAAATCGCGGTAGGAAACCAGCTCAATCTGCTCCCGGCGGAGCATTTCTTTCGTTTCATCGGAAGTGAGAATCTGCAGCTCCTTTTCGCGCGAGGCGCGCAAACGTGTCTTGATCCTGGCGAGGTCGGCGTCGTTGTATCCTGGGTGGCTTACAAACTCCCAGGTGCCCTCAGGAAGGTTTTCGATGAGCGCACGAAAAGTTGAAATGGTCAGACCGCCGGTTGCGATGATGCCGATGCAGCCATTAGGGGTGAGCACGCCGGCGTCGTCCAGCGCCTGGCGAAAGTTTTTTTGAAATGAGCGCAGAATGCCGAACTGGAAACGTCGCTTCCAGTTGCGGGCGCTTGCAAACAGCAGTGGCTCGAATGGATTCCGCACGGCGCGGATGCCGCATTTTTTGGCTGCGCGCATCATGGGGCGAAAGACCGCAGGAAATATGTGCGTGTGCTTGTGCGAATCAAGATGCGTAACCTGAATACCTGCGGATTGTAGTTTCTGGATCTGCGCGGTGATCTCAGCTTCGATCTGATCTTCGTCGAGACGGCGGCCAGCGGCGCGGCAGGCAAAACTTACGATGCTCTCGCGAAAACTTGGCGTGCCGGAGTTGGAGACCGCCAAAGTCGAAACCTGCGCTAAATCCAGTAAGGGCGATGCATCCACCAGCAGCGTGTGGCAGCCGATGCTGAGCCTCGGAGTTTGTTTCGCCAATGCGACGGCACCTTCGAATGCAGCTCCGCCCGCCATGAGCGTAGAAGAGGTGACAATGCCATGCTGGTGCGCTTCGATAATGCCGCGGTTCACGCCTCGCGTTAGGCCGAAGTCGTCTGCATTCACAATGAGCCGGCGCATCGGTTCGAGTCTAGCAGGCGAGATTAATAGAGGGAGCGTTGCTCAGAAATCTGCTCTACAAGATCGGGAGCGCGGCCGCTTTCCATGACCTTCGTAATCCCGCTCCCGAGATTTTCGTAGCTGGGGTATCGGCCTCGTGGCTATGTTTCTGGGGATCGCCTTCACGTGGGGATGACGGCGAACCTGTACCATCATGCTTCGCAATGTATGTTGCTGTTTAATGTTGGCGGTATGCTCTTCAATCTGCTCGCCGGTCGCCGTTGCCCAGCATAGCGATCCGCGCGAAACCAAGTTACTCGTGCTTGAGCGCATGTGGAATGAAGCGCAGGTCAACCGCGATGCGGCCGCGCTCGACGCCTTAGTGGACAGCCGATTCGTCAACACCGAGTGGGATGGAGGGGTCAGCGACAAGCAGCATTTCCTGGCTGACATTAAAGACCCGTTGTTCAAGCCGTCCCTGGTCACCATTCAAGACGTCAAAATGAATTTCTTCGGAACTACTGCCGTCGTTACCGGCACCTATCACACGCAAGGCACCTACAAGGGCAAAGCCTACGACCATGTCGGGCGCTTCACCGACACATGGGTGCAGGATGGCGACAAATGGCTATGCGTCGCCAGCCACACCAGCCTGATAAAGAAGTAGCCGGTAGCGCCTCTCGAATTGCTTTCTTAAACCTGCAGGTTCAGATCACGCGTGGTGATTTAGAATCGTTAAGTCCCAAGCGGGCGGTTAGCTCAGCTGGTTAGAGCGCCTGCCTTACAAGCAGGAGGCCGCAGGTTCGAGTCCTGCACTGCCCACCAATTCTCCGAGGTCCCTCGGCTTCGCTCGGGATTTCGGCAGCGGGCTCAGACGCCCGCTAATCGCCTCAAGTTCGAGTCCTGCACTGCCCACCAATCTTCGAGGTCCCTCTGCTGCGCTCGGGATTTCTACACCCCGACGAGTCAACCCCGCGCTCGCCGGGGACCCCGTTCGGCAGCGGGCTCGGACTTTAGCCTGCCCTGAGAAGCTGCGTAGATTCCAAGGTTCTTTGTAATGTGGCATCTCTCATGCGAGAATTCGGGCCACCTAGGGAGGGGCACATGAAATCGCATAGGGTTGCGTTCGTAGCATGTATTTGTGCAGGTATCGTCGTTGCGAATGGATTTGCGGAGCAGATGTCGCGCGCGAAGTCGCCGGATAAAGCCTATTGCCAAAAAATCTGGGACGGCTGGTCGACGCTCGATCCTTCGAATGTTGCGAAATTGTACGCTTCAGGTACACACACGTTCTTCGATATTGCGCCGCTGAGGTACGCGAGCTGGGGCGAATACGAGAAAGGCGTGCGCCAGGAATTGGCTGACTACAAGAGCGCGAAGTTCACGATGAATGATGACGCGATGCTTCATCCCGCAGGCAGCTATGTTTGGGGCACGGCCACGGTCAAGTACGAGATGACGCACAAAAATGGAAAAGTCGACAGCGGCGACATGAGATGGACGGTGGTTTTCGAGAAGCAGGATGGAAGATGGCTGATCGTGCACGAACACGTGTCAGTTCCCATGCAGTGAGCTAATAGGCGCGAATAAAGAAGTAGGTTGTCATTCCGGAGCCGACTGCGATCACAAACCATCGCACCCAGAGTTTCGGCAAGCGCAGCGAATAGTGCGCGCCGAAGTAGCCGCCGAGCGCAGCTCCGCAGATCATGACCAGCGCCTGCGGCCAGTACACGGCGTGCTTAAAAATAAAAATGAGCACGGCGACGCCGTTGGTGGAAGTGCTGAGCACGATTTTGAACGCATTCATCTCGTGTATGTCCGCCATGCCAAAAACCGTGAGCATGGCGAGGATCACGAATCCCATACCGCCGCCGAAGTAACCACCGTAAATCGCTACCAGCAATTGGAATAACGAAGCTGCCAGAATTGTCCCGGCGCCGGGTTCGTGGACTACGCGCACGTCGGGTGTGCGGATAATCTTCGGGCCGAAGATAAAGAGCAGCACGGCAAACAGCATCAGCCAGGGGATGATGCGCAGAAATTTCTCACCGGGGGTATGCAGCAGCAGCAGCGCGCCCAAGATTCCGCCGGCGATGCTGGTAGCTGCGAGTGAAAATAAAACACGACGGCGAACATTCAGATGACGGCGAAATGCTCCGCCGCTGAAGCCCAGCCCGGTCCAGAGCGCGACCGTATTGGTTGCGTTCGCGGCGATGGCAGGCACTCCGCTGAACAATAGGGAGGGGAAGCCGATGAAGCTGCCACCGCCCGCGACGGCATTGAGTGCGCCACCAAGCAGGCCGGCGCAGAATAGAAGCAGAGCGGTGTGCAGAGTTAAGGGCAGTCGGTCCAAGGTGTTACAGGTATATCAGAGCTGGAAGATCACAGTCAGACAACTTGCGGATTTCATTTCTCAGGCGCAGACGCTTGAGGCTACATGACGGCGCGCACGTTCGAACTGAATTCGTATAACGGAGTGCCTAGTTATCTCCCCGCATTTTTATTTTCACGCTGTGCGCCAGCTTCTCGATTTCATCCGCCTTCTTGATCACGTCGACCGAGAGGATGTTCTCATTGCTCTTATCCACATACGCTTTCAGTTCGGTTGAGAGTTTGAGTAACCGGTCGGTGTCCCGCTTGAGTTCGGCCTGGCGTTCTTCGTTGGCCTTCTTTTCCATTTCCTTTTTCATGCGGTCGGGAATACTCGGGCCTTGTTCTTCTGGCCGGGGCATGCCCAGTTGCGGAGGCACACCGGGAGGGCCGGGTTGCTGCGAAAAAAGAGCTGGGGAAACCACAAGTGCGAAGAACAGACAGCTGGAAACAATGATTCGATGCACGGTGGACCTCACGTACCGGTAGTTGATTCCGATTATAAGCGCGCACGAGCGGGCAGTATTCTTGCCGTTGCTATAATCGACCGCAAAATGACACTCTTGGCCACGTTACAAACTGCTGTTCTCCACTCTGAAGCGAGCCTCCCGGACCTGGTGCGCGACTGGCGCGAGGACACCATGAACTTTCTTCGCCATGACGCGCCGAAGATCGTTCTGGTTTTGGTCGGCACATATGTACTGGCGCGGATACTCAGGGCAATCTCCCGCAAGAGTGCCGATTTGCATATGCGCAAGCTGCCGCCCGGGGTCAGCGTTCAGCAGTTTCGAACTGTAACCAGCGTGCTCACCAGCGTAGGCGTGTTCGTGCTTTTCTTCGTCGCGGCGCTGGAGGTCCTCTCGCTCCTTGGCCTGAATTTGGGACCGATGTTGGCCAGCGCGGGGATTGCGGGACTGGCGATTGGTTTCGGCGCGCAAACGCTGGTGCATGACTTCATTAATGGCTTCTTCATTCTTCTCGAAAATCAATATGACATTGGTGACACGGTGCGAATTGCGGGAGTGAAAGGCACAGTGGAGCGAATGAGCCTGCGAATGACGGTTTTGCGTGACGAAGACGGCACGCTGCACCTGGTTCCGAACAGCGCTGTGCAGATTGTCTCGAACACAACCCGCGACTGGGCGCAGCTGGCATTGCGAGTGACCGTTGCTTACAGCGAAGCAAGTGACAAGGTGATCAAGTTACTCGAAGAGGTGGGGGAAGAAGTCCGCCACGATCCCGCCTACTCTGCCGATATTGTCAGCGATATTCAGGTTCCTGGAATTGATCGCGTAGGAGCTGGCGAGGCGGAATATCTCATCCTGATCAAGACGCGGCCGAACAAGCAGTATGCCGTGAGCCGCGAGTTGCGCCGCCGTATCAAGGAGTGTTTCGAGAAAAACAATATTCAGGCTGCCGGCCCGGGACGGGTGTACGTGATGGACCAAAGCACCGGGAAGGCCGCTTCGTAAGGCTTATTTCTGGCAATGCGGGCAGTAGTGGCTGCTGCGTCCGGCGATGACGATGCGCTTGATTGGAGTTTTGCAAACCAGGCACGGTTTGCCTTCGCGTCCGTAAACTCTGTGCTTCAGCTGGAAAAAGCCTTCGTCTCCATTAGCGTCTACGTAATCGGAGATACTCGACCCCCCGGCCCGGATCGCCGCCTTCAGTACCTTTTTCAGAGCGGCATGCAATCTGCGCAATTCATCGCGCGTAAGTGAGGCAGCGCGCCGTCGTGGACGGATGCGCGCTCGGAACAAGGCTTCGTCGGCGTAAATGTTGCCTACTCCACTCAGCAGCTTTTGATTTAGCAAGGCACTCTTAATGGGAGTTTTTCGCCCGCGAAAAAGTGGGATGAAGTCTTCGAATGAAATTTGCAGAGGCTCAGCGCCTGGAGCTTGAAATTTTTCAATGACGCTCAGCCGCCCAAAGCGGCGGGGATCGACAAAACGAAGTTCCCGCCCGGAAGCCAGGCGCACGATTGCATGCGTGTGCTTCTCCAATTCCGCCTCTGGCGGGGAAACTCGCAAGCTCCCGGTCATCCCGAGATGGACGATCCACTGAGCCTGGTTTCCTAACGGCACGCTTTTGCCGTTCTCAGAGGGCGTGAGGTCGAAAACGATGTGCTTGCCGACACGGCGGACGCTGGAAATTTGCTTCGACTCGAGCGTCTTGGCAATCTCTCCGGCGGAAGACTTGAGCGGTTCGGGTTTCGAGCCGAGCCACACGGACTCAATCGCATCGCCGGCGATGCGCTGATCAAGCCCGCGCGCGATGGTTTCGACTTCGGGAAGCTCGGGCATGGAGGCTACCGAATCATTGAATCATCGAATCATTGAATTATTGAATCATTGAATTATTGAATCAATGCGGAACACCTCAGGTCAATGATTCAATCCCCTGATGATTCAATGATTCAATCGTGTTACTTCATCCCCAGTTGCCAAAACAGAAACGAATCGATATCGACGAGATCGTCGACCTGCTTGGCGATTGGCTTGCCGGCGCCGTGGCCGGCTTTGGTATCAATGCGCAGCAGGATGGGACGCTCGCGGCTGCGGCCGTTTGCCGCTTCCGCCTGCATCAATGCGGTCATTTTTTTTGCGTGCATGGGATCGACGCGGGTATCGGTATCTGCTGTCATGAACAGAATCGCGGGATACTCTTCGCCTGCATGCACGTGATGATAGGGCGAGTAGGCGTAGAGCCACTTGAACTGTTCCGGGTTATCCGATGATCCATACTCGGGAATCCACAGCTTGGCAATTTGAAAATTCTGATAGCGCAACATATCGAGCAGCGGAACCTGGCAGATGACGGCGCGAAATAGATCAGGCCGTTGGGTGACCACGGCGCCCATCAGCAGGCCGCCGTTTGATCCGCCACGAATTGCGAGATGGTTCTTGTCTGTGTATTTTTGCGTGATCAAATATTCGGCGGCGGCGATGAAATCATCGAATACGTTCTGCTTTTTCTCGAGCATTCCCGCGCGGTGCCAATCTTCGCCGAATTCAGCGCCTCCGCGCAGATTGGCAACCGCAAACACTCCGCCGTGCTCAAGCCACAGGTAACGGTCTGCCACGAAGCTGGGGGTGAGGCTTATGTTGAAGCCACCATATCCGGTGAGCAGGGTGGGGTTCTTGCCGTTGAGCACGAGACCTTTCTTGTGAAAGACGAACATCGGCACACGCGTGCCATCCTTCGAGTGGAACCAGAGCTGCTTCACCTCGTAGCGGGAAGGATCAATTCCCGGCGCGTCAACCTTGCCCCACAAGGAAGTGGTGCGATTGTTGAGATCGATTTGGTAGACCGCATCCGGGATGGTGAACGACTGAAAGGCAAAGAACACTTCTTTGCGGTTCCATTTGCCGCCGATGCCATACACGGTCCCAATTGCGGGAAGGCCAACATCGCCCAAATGCTTGCCCTCGAGATCGAATAACTTCAAGCGGGAGCTGACGTCTTTTTCATATTGCGCGAGCAAAAGCCCATTAACGACATTTGTGCCGTCGAGCACCGCATCGGTTTGCGGAACGATTTCCTTCCAATTAGGGCGTTCGGGCGAAGCGGTTCGCGCTACAAAGGCGCGATAACGCGGGGCGTCTTCGTTGGTAACGATATAAATCTTCCCGTTGATGATTTCGCCGCCGTAGAGGAAGTTCTTTCCGTCGGTGATGCGAACGGCAGGCGCGCCGGCTTTTAGATCCTGCAAGTAGAGTTCAGTTTTCGTCCAGCCTTCTTCAACGGTGATCAGCAGCCAGCGGCCGTCGTTTGAAATTTGCACGTCCGGCCAGTCTTCCGGATTACGGCCTTCGCCGAAAATAAGAAGATCACTTGCTGGATCGGTGCCGAGCTGGTGATAAAAAATGTGCCGGTTATAGTTTTCCTGGCCTGCCGGAACTTCGCCCTTCTTCGGATAGCGCGTGTAGTAGAACCCGGAGTCATCGAGCTTCCAGGCGATGCTGGCGGCGCGAGTCTGTTCAATCGAATCCGGCAACAACTTGCCGGTCGCGGTGTCGATCACGTGCAACGTGCTCTTTTCTGATCCGCTGGGCGATGTGCCGTATGCAACGTACTTTCCATCTTCGCTTGGTTGCCACCAGTCGAGCGCGATCGTACCGTCCGAGGCGAGCGCGTTCACGTTGACGAGCGCGCGGTCGTCGCCATGGACGCCCTCGCGCACATACAGAACGGGCTGATTCTCGGTGCCTTCGCGTTTTGTGTAGAAGTAGGACTGGCCACCCAGCTGCGGCGCACCGAGAGTGCCGATCGAAAGCAACTGGGTCAGGCGTTCGCGAATTTGCTCTCTTTCGGGAAGCGGATCGAGAAGGCTGCGGGTGTAAGTATTTTCCTCGTCGACCCACTTACGCGTCTCCGGGCTGCTGCCGTTTTCAAGCCAGCGGTAAGGATCGGTAATTTTGTGGCCGTAGAGATCGTCCACCACCGGTTTCTGCTCGGCCACAGGAGGGCCGGTTACTGCCGGTGAAGCTGCCGACGCCGCATCGGACGCGCTTGCGTCCGCGAAAACCGCGAACAAGAAAAGAAGAAGGAGAGCAATTAGCAGCAAACGAGCGCCTCCTGCCATGAACCACCTCAGTTGTGGAGCGGGACGGCCCGCTCGAACGATGGAGAAGATTTACTGAGCGAATAGTCAGGTTAGCAAAATCTAACGCAACGCGCTCCGCAACGGTAATGATTGGCGCAACTGGCAAGTTCCGCGTGCGACTTTACACGCGACATATAATGTTCGCAATCGCGCGTTGGCGGTCCCGATCCTCGCAGCCAAGACCGCTACAAGCAGCTTGCCATGTGGCTACGACCGATAGTCGTATTGTGTCTGCTGTTGGGGACGGGAGCACCGCTGAGTCTTGGTGCGCCGCTGCAGAATTCGGATTGTCTTGCATGTCACAGCGATCAATCCTTAAATGCGACGATTAATGGGAAGACCGTCAGTCTTTTCGTCGGCGAGCCGGCATTTCAAAAGTCCGCGCACGGCGTTCTTGGCTGCACCGATTGTCACAGTGACGTTAAATCCATCCCGCACAACCCGGGTTTGGCGATGCCCAAATGCGGGTCGTGCCACGCGGATGAGCAGGCCGCCTATGCGCAAAGTGTGCACGGCAAAGCGGCCGCGCGGGGGAACAGACTCGCGGCCGGCTGCGTGAATTGTCATGGAGATGCGCATGCGATTCTTCCGGCAACCGATCCCGCCTCGAAGATCTTTCACTCCAACATTCCGATAACCTGTGGAAGGTGCCACGAACAAAGTTTCGTGATGAGCGCGAGTGGGCTCAGCACGCAAGTTTTCTTCTCATACGAGCAGAGCGTTCATGGGCGGGCGGTTTCGGCGGGATCGCAAAAAGCCGCAGTCTGCACCGATTGCCACGGGTCGCACGACATTCTCATGGCGGGCGATCCTAAGTCATCGATTTTTAAATTCAATGTTCCAGCAACCTGCGGAAAGTGCCACGCGCAGCAAAGTGAACAATACGTCCAGAGCGTGCATGGGCAAGCGATCGCGCGCGGGAATTGGCTGGCGCCGGTTTGCACCGACTGCCACGGGATTCATACCATCCAGGCGCCGGGGAATCCTTCGTCATCGGTTTCGGCGCAAGCCTTGGCGCAAATCACCTGCTCGCGCTGCCACCAAGACGTGCGATTGACCCGGGAATTCGGCGTTCCCGGCGGAAGAGTCGCCAGCTATCGCGAAAGTTATCATGGCTTGGCTTCCCGCTTGGGTTCGACTGTGGTTGCGAATTGCGCCAGCTGTCACGGATCGCATCTGATTCTTGCGTCCACTGATCCACGCTCCACGATCAATAAGGCAAATCTCGCCACCACTTGTGGCCAGTGCCATCCCGGCGCGACCGAAAAGTTCACGCGCTTCCCGATCCATGCGGGAAGTTCGCCGAGTGCAGGACTTGGCGCCGTAGTGGTGGTGTGGATCAAGCATTTTTATATTTTCGTCATTTTCTTTCTCGTGGGTTCGATGCTTTCGCATAACGCGGTGATCTGGCGGAGCAAGGCCTTGGCCAGAAGGAAACTCGAGGCGGCAACGATTGTGCGCATGACGTTGAATCAGCGGGTGCAGCATTGGATTTTGTTCATCTGCTTCACAGTTCTGGTGCTGAGTGGCTTCGCGCTGATCGCTCCGTTCTCTTCCGTTGCCGATTGGATGGGGATCACGGAAAATTTCCGGCGAATTGCGCACCGGATTGCTGGGGTCACGCTGATCGGTGTGGCCGCCTATCACGTGGTCTATGGGCTTGCGACGCGCGAAGGACGGAAGATGCTGGTCGAATTATGGCCGGAGAAGAAAGACCTGCGCGACCTAGGGATGACGCTTCGCTACCATCTCGGTCTTACGCGCGAGAAGCCGCGTTTTGGCCGCTTCAATTACGGCGAGAAGTTTGAATATTGGGCGCTTGCCTGGGGCACGGTGATCATGGCTTGCACCGGGCTCATGGCATGGTTCCAGGTGATTGTTACGAAATGGCTGGCGGGTTGGTGGATTGACGTTGCGTTAACAATTCATCTGTATGAGGCGATCCTGGCGACACTCGCGATTCTAATTTGGCATTTCTATCAGGTGATCTTTGATCCGGATGTATTTCCCATGAACTGGTCGTGGTGGGATGGGCGCATGTCAATTGAAGAGTATCAGGACGAACATGCGCTGGACGCGCAGACAGTTGCGCGTGTGCTACGGATGGAAGAAGCCGGCGTTGGCAAAGCAGCGGAAGTCAATGCCCAGCCGGATGAGGAAGAATCAGTCGAGAAAAAACTAAAGGACGATGCACCAGAAGAGAACGAACAAGATGAAGATTCATCGGGCAAAGCCGATAGCTAATACTTACTGCGCTAATTGGTCTGCCACAGAGGTACATACTGTGGTGCGGATAGCTAGTGACAATCACAGGCCGATGTGATTAAGATCACAGCAATAAGTTGTATAGTTCCGTAACTTCGCGTACGTGGATTCTAAAATTCAGCAAAGATCAACGGGACGGGGCCCTTTTCTCAGTTTTTTAAAAGATCCTTTTTCGATCTGGGAAAACTCGTAGGAAAAAATCGCGAGGAGTAGCCATAGGTGCGGTTGGCGCACGAGCTGTACGGCTAAAATTGCCGGCAGATTTGCGGCTCAGCCATATACACACCTACACCGACATGAAACCTGACAGGTATTCTCAACTGCTTGCCTTGATGAGTCTGTCATTGGCCTTGATTGCTACGGCCCTGGTTGCTACGGCCCTGGTTGCTACTCCGGCCATTGCACAGAACGCGTCTCCTGCGAAAACCGCCGCAGCGGCCGATGCGCAATCAGTTGGGGCACCTGCGGCTTCTGGTCCTGCCAATGCGTCGGATTATGTTGGGGCGGAGACTTGTAAGACCTGCCACGAAGATATCTACGACAACTGGGCGAAGACGCCACATTGGAAAACTACCCTCAACACCAAGGGGGGACCGTCGAAGCAGGGATGCGAAGCGTGCCATGGCCCGGGCAGGGCGCACGTTGAAAGCGGCGGGGATATCAGCAAGATTTTTGTATTCAAGAAGGCTTCGGTCAAAACCATAGATGACACGTGCCTTAGCTGTCACGCCGGCGGCGCCGAGCATATGCACGCCATCAACTCCGTACATGGCCAGAACGAAGTAAGTTGCATAGACTGCCATTCGCCGCACCACGCAAAGACCAGAGAATTCCTGCTGGTAAAAGCGCAGCCGGAGCTGTGCTACTCGTGCCACCTGGCGAAGAAGGCGGAGTTCGAGATGCCGTTTCATCATCGGGTGAACGAAGGCCTGATTCAATGCACCGATTGCCATAATCCGCATGGGACGGAAAGGGCGATGCAACTGCGGACTTCCTCTACGCTGGACGCGGTTTGCTATAAGTGCCACACCGAGAAGCAAGGGCCATTCGTATTCGAGCACGAACCGGTGAAGGTTGAGGGCTGCACCTCCTGCCATTTGACCCATGGCGGGCCGAACCCTCACATGCTGCGGGTGAGCAACGTGAACCTGCTCTGCCTGCAGTGCCACACCATGACGCCAACGGGAGCTAGTGTCGGCTCGCCGCCGGGTACTCCTTCGTTTCACAGCCAGGAGACGTTTTTTAAGTCTTGCACTTTGTGCCACAGCCAGATCCATGGTTCTAACTTCGACCCGACGTTCTTTAAGTAGGGCGAATATCGTTTGCGCTTGACCAAAATGCGACGTGAGTTGGGGAAAGTCGAAAGTTGTCGTAATGCGCGTGGACATTATGAGAAATGATACCCGGATCGGTGTTTTGACCGCGGCAGTAATCATAAGTTTGTTTGTACCCCTTGCCGCTCGTGCCCAGGGTGATGACGAAGAGACGAAGGGTGTCGAAGCCGGCAGTTACAACATCCAGCAGTCGATCGAGGCGGGATATCGCGAGGATTGGCTCAACGGCAATCAGGACACCTATGACACCTTTGTCAATCTGGACTCCGGGTTGCGTTTATTTGATTACAGCCTGGATATGCGTTCGCTCGACCACAACGGTTTCCTGTTCGACAATCTCGACTTCACTAACTTTGGCTACGGTGGCGATCCCAATGATGTGAGCCGGCTGAGAATCGAGAAAAACAAGTGGTATAACTTTTCGCTGCTCTTCCGGCGCGACAAAAATTTCTGGGACTACAACCTGCTCGCCAACCCATTCAATCCCGCGGTGTCAACTCCGGCCATTGCCATTCCCACTTCGCCGCACGCGCTCGATCTGGTGCGGCGGATGCAGGACTACAACCTGACACTGTTTCCGCAATCGCGGGTGCGCATTCGCGCGGGTTACTCGCACGACCGCGACGAAGGACCGGGATCGTTCACCACCGATGGTGGGACCATCGCCATCTTTAACCAACAGTACAGTTACACGACCGACGCCTACCATGTCGGCGCTGATTTCAGGGTGCTGCCGAAGACCACGATCTCTTACGACCAGTTTCTGACGTATTTCAAGCAGAACAACGTGATCACCGACAACCCGGCGGGCTCAGGCTTCGTCTTGGCGAACGGGACGCCGGTCGATCCCGGAATTATTTGGAGCAGCAGCGGGCCGGTGGAGATTCTGCCCTGCGCTGCGCCGATTGCAACTGCGCCCAATGTGGTGAACCCCACCTGCAACGCCTATCTCGGTTATAGCCAGATCAATGCCCCGCATAACTTCATGCCCACCGAGCGCCTGCAGTTTCAGTCGAACTATTTCAACAGGTTTGAAACTTCCGGTTCTTTGGGTTACAGCAATGCAGATAATTTTGTTACCCCCAGCGAGGTCGTGAATGATCTTGTGAGCCGCACCGGTGCGCGCGGAAGCACGGCCGGAGGTCCGGCTTCGGCCAAGCGGGTTACCGTCGACGGGGATTGGTCGGGGACTTATGCGGTGACAGACAAATTCCGCATCTTGGATATGTTTCGCTACGATAACTGGCGCATTCCCGGATACTGGGGTTTCGATGAGACCAGCATATTCGGACAGATGCAGCCGGGAGTTACAGGTCTGTTGCAGCCGCAGGCTTTGTTTACGGCGGCGAACTTCTATAGCATCTGCCCTGCCCCTTATACCGAGGCGAGTTGTCCTGCTCACACCACAAGCTCAGCCGCGGATGTAACCGACGGCTCAACTTACACGTTTTTGGGGCAGAACATCCGCTCGAATAACTTCGAATTGCAGTACGACTTCACTCCCCACCTGAGCGGGCGGGTTGGCTACGTTTACACCAGCCGGACGATTGCGGACTTCAGCGCGAGCTTTGATTCAGCGGAAGTTTATTTTGCAGGCGGCGCCAAAGCGACTGCGGCGAACGATTTCCTGGCAGCGCGCGGCGCCTGCGCAAAGCCTGCGGCTTGTACTGAAACCGTCGACCCCACTTCGGGTCAGATCATTTCCTTAACCTTTGCCGGGGCGGCGGCAGGGAACGATACCTCACGCAACGTCATCGGGATCAGCGAGAATGCCGCGCTGGTCGGGTTCACCGCCCGGCCCATGAGCGACCTGCGCATCACCGCAGATTTCGAATTTGGTTACAACGATTACGCCTTTACGCGGATCAGCCCCCGCCAGATGCAAAGCTACAAAGTCGACGCACGCTACAATCCGCGCAGCTGGATCAATATTGATGGCGCCATCGACATTCATGAGAATCGGGACAATATTTCAAGCATTAATGATCTGGAGCATGGCCGGCACTACAGCTTCGTTACCACGCTGATGCCGAATTCTATAGTGTTTTTTAATCTTGGGTACACCTATACCGATATCTATTCGCAAGCACAGATTTGTTATTACAACAATTCATCAGGGCCGGTGCCAACCAATGCTTGCCCGGCCAGTCTCGGTTACGCACCGCCGGCGGTTTCGGCATTGGGTTTTTACTCCAGCAATCAGAATTTTGCCTACGGAAACATTAACTGGAAACCGGCCAAGCGGCTGACGGCTACGGTTGGTTTTTCGGGGAGTTTCGTGAGCGGCAGCACGACGGAGATTAATGCTCTTCAGGTGCCAGGAACTTTGGCTTTCAATTACCTGACGCCTACGCTGGGCATTCGCTACGACGTCTACAGGGGACTGAGCTACCTGACTACCTGGAACTACTATGGATATGACGAAAAGGGACAGGCATCAGATCGTATTCCCGGGCTCGCACCAATTCCAACTGCAGACTTCAACGGCAGCACCGCCACGTTCGCGTTTCGATATGCTTTCTGAAAGAAAAAGAGGCTTGAAATTGTAATGCTAAGATAGCTTCCCAGCATTCAGGGTCGACAGGAAGGAGCTGACACATGAAAAGCATGAATCTCGAACTACTGGCGGTCACAGCCGTTCTCGGACTTTTATTGGCCGTCTCGCCCATGGCAAATGCGCAAACTGCAGCGGCCACTTACAAAGCCAAGTGCGCCATGTGCCATGGCGCCGACGGCAAAGCGGATACCCCCGCCGGAAAAAGCATGGGTGCGCATAGTTTCTCTTCTCCCGAAGTGAAGAAAGAAAGCGACACCGAGCTCGAAGCCATCATTTCTAAAGGCAAGAACAAAATGCCCCCCTATGCTTCGCGGTTAAAGGAAAGTGAAATCAAGGAACTGGCCGCGTACGTCAAGGAGCTTGGCAATAAGTAGTTCTTCTCAGTTAAGAGTGCGATTGTGCGAACAATGCGCGCGATAACGAGCACAGCGGATGAGCTCTGACCAAAGTCAGATCCCGGGAGCGCGCGAACAAAACGCCGGCCTCATCCGCAATCCCATCAGCCTGATTGGGGCGGCCCTGGTGGCGACCAGCGTCGCTACCATGCTCTTCCTGTTTCTCGTCAATGTAATCTCCGTCCCACCCAGTCCGTATGTTGGCGTGCTGCTTTTTATGGTCACGCCGGCGTTCCTGGTCTTCGGAATTGTGCTCATTCTGTTCGGGATGCTGCTTGAGCGGCGCAGACGGCGCAAAGGCAAGCCGGGAACGATACCACGCTTTCCCCGCGTTGACCTCAATATCCCAGCGCAGCGCAACGCGTTTGCGTTTTTTGTAAGTTTTGCGGCCGTGTTCGTGCTGATCAGCGCCGTGGGCAGTTATCGCACGTACGAGTTCACCGACTCAGTCCAATTCTGCGGCCAGACCTGCCACACGGTGATGAGCCCGGAGTACACGACGTATCTGCAATCACCACACGCTCGCGTGGAGTGCGTGCAATGTCACGTTGGTCCTGGCGCAGGGTGGTATGTACGCTCGAAACTTTCCGGTTCGTATCAAGTGTATTCGGCGATTTTTCACAAGTATCCGCGCCCAATCCCAACGCCGGTTGAAAACCTGCGTCCTGCGCAACAGACCTGCGAGCAGTGCCACTGGCCGCGAAAGTTCTACGGCGCGCAGCTCAAAGTTTTTTATCACTACGGAAGCGACGAAAAGAATACGCCGCGGCAGATTCGCATGCTGATCAACACCGGCGGCGCCGAGCCGAGTTCCGGCGTTCCTTCCGGCATTCACTGGCACATGAATATCGGGAACCGAATCACCTACATCGCCACCGATGCGCAGCGGCAGGTGATCCCGTGGGTGCAGGCCGACGACAGACACGGGAAGATCACGGTTTATATGGCGAAGGACTCGACGTTAACGCCAGCCCAGGTCGAGAAATCGGACAAGCGTCTGATGGACTGCATTGATTGCCATGACCGTCCGAGCCATATTTTTACCCCGCCCGACCGCTCAGTGGATGATTCGTTATTCGCCGGCAGAATCGACGGGACGCTTCCTTTTATTAAGCAGCAAGGCGTGCAAGCGCTGACCAAGACCTACGACACCGCACCAGAAGCTTTGCGTGGTATCGACTCGGATATTCGGGAGTTCTATCGCACCAAGTACGCAGAGGTGTACACAACTCGGCAAGGCTCGATAAAAGCAGCGGTATCCGACCTTCAGCACATCTATCAGTCCACGATTTTCCCGTATATGAAGGTCGACTGGCGGACCCATCCCAACAATCTTGGCCATTTTTACACGGCAGGCTGCTTTCGCTGCCATGATGGCCAGCACGTTAGCGCCGATGGCAAGGTCATTCCGAAAGACTGCAACACCTGCCATACCGTGCTCGCCCAATCCGAGAGTGGAGTGCCGCTGATGGAGCACGAAGTAGGCGTTCCGTTCCAGCATCCGGTCGATCTGGGTGACATGACCCAGGTGAACTGCAGAGACTGCCACACCGGCGGCGTGGGGCCCTAGCCGGTCCCCTGCCGGCGGGACGATCTCAGGATCGGAAGCAGCGCCGAGCTGCCCGAATGCAAACGATCAATATTTTGGTGCCACCGGCGACAATTCTTGCTTGATTCTTCTCAACCCTTTGTGGCATTGTACTCACCATTTCCCGAGGGGTGATTTCCGTGAAACAAAAGAATCGTGGATTTGCGTTCCTGTATTCAATCGTTTCAATAATGATTGT
>Ga0335079_10003839_pt1 | contig 17301 bp, 13 predicted proteins | sample Lox_Sample_33_FD_206719 | JGI IMG/M metagenome (GOLD analysis project Ga0335079, IMG submission 206719) | Soil microbial communities from Loxahatchee National Wildlife Refuge, Florida, United States - Lox_Sample_3.3 | ecosystem: Environmental > Terrestrial > Soil > Wetlands | place: USA... | reverse complement strand
CATTCAGGGACCGGAACTGATCGAAAACATGCGCAAACAGGCGTCGCGATTTGGCGCCGAATATCGTATTGGTCACGTAGTCAAGGCGGAGCTGAGCAAACGTCCATTTGAGCTCACGATCGGCAAAGATGTCATCCGGACACGCACCTTGATCATTGCCAGCGGAGCCTCCGCTCGCTGGCTCGGGCTGCCCAACGAGCACGCTCTCATCGGCCACGGCGTTTCTTCCTGCGCCACCTGCGACGGTTTCTTTTTCTCTGGAAAGGAGATCGCAGTGATCGGCGGAGGAGATTCCGCCATGGAAGAAGCGACATTCCTGACACGGTTTGCCAGCAAGGTTACGCTGATTCACCGCCGCGAGCAATTCCGCGCTTCGAGGATCATGCTCGACCGCGCGAAGGCCAATCCGAAGATCGCGCTTCTCACCGATACGGTCGTTGACGACGTGCTCGACGTCAGCAGGAAAGAAGTTAGTGCGCTTCGACTGCGCAATGTGAAAACCGGCGAGAGTTGGGACTTTCCAACCAGCGCCATGTTCCTGGGAATCGGCCACATCCCCAATGCGAAGATATTCGAGGGCCAGCTAGAAACCGATGCAGACGGCTACCTGGTTACGCATAAGAATGTTTTCACACGGGTGCCGGGCGTGTTTGCTTGCGGCGACGTTCAGGACCGCCGCTACCGTCAGGCCATAACGGCCGCCGGATCGGGATGCATGGCGGCGCTCGAAGTGGAAAAGTATCTGGAGGAAGTCGGCCACTAAAAACCATTCGATCAGCGCCTGGTGCAACCTCGAAACTTCCGAATGCGGCGCTGATCCGCCGTCTTTCAGTACGCGCCGGATGTGGTCCGCAACGTATTTGGGTGTGACCCTTCGCCTGGGCATAAGCTCTGCTGTAGCCGGGCTATTGGCAATTGTGCTTCCCTTGAACGAAATTATGTCTGGGTTCTCATCGTCTTGTCATAAATCCAGAGCAGCAAAGCCGTGACAATGCCGACTGCTGTTACGGCCCACCAGATCTGCGCCGGCCGGTGCGCCACTTCTCCGAAGTGATGAACGACCGTTCCGCCAAACCACCCGCCGATGAGCGAACCGATGCCAATGGGAAGGAAGGCGAAGCCCATGTAGGTGCCTTGCTGACCCGGAGGTGCAAGCCGCGAGATGTATTCGTAGTAGGGCGGTTGCTGGGTGATTTCGCCAATAGCGAGAACAAACAATGAAACGTATGCAGCCCAGATCGTCGGCGACAAAGCGAGCACTCCCCATGCCAGAGAGGTAATCACGGTGCCCAGAATGACGGCCTGTAAAGGTGCAAGCCTGCGCCACAAGTAGTTGACCGCAAGCGTCAAGCAGATCACGGTGGCGCCGTCGGTGATCAGAATCCGTTCCACGTTCGCGCTGGAGCTGACGTAGGCGTGGATGTATCCGGGCAATGAAATGTATTGCTGCCAGAATACAACCCAGTATCCGGTGAAAAGCACGAGGAACCACATAAATCTGCTGCTTCCGGCAAGGATCAGTACGAGCAGTCCGACCCATACCCACCAGGGGACTTCGATCGAAGCATAGAGAAATTGGGTCACGCGAAGGGCCAAGGCAACACCCATGGCGGGCAAGACCAACCATGCCTTGCCGACGACCGCACAGAAACTGCGGACCACGGCGCCAAGAGATGGAACGGCCACACCGGCGCTCTTACTCGGTTCCCGAAAGAAGAGGAGCACAACAAAAAACATTGCGAACACGCTGATGGCCCCAACTCGGAAGACGTTTTCCACTCCGAGGTGGGGGTCGATCCACGACGCCAGCAGCGGCCCGAAAAAGCCTCCGATATTCACCATCGTGTAGTAGATCGAGAATCCTATCGAGCGGACATTCTCCTTTGACGCACGCGATGTTGTGCCGACGACACACGGCTTCACCAATGCAATTCCGAACGCTGGAAGCAAGAGAATGCATCCCACCAGTGTGGGAAGCCCCAGGCGATCGCGGATCGGGGCAAGCCACTGCGCGCTGATCGACCCGAGCAAGAAATACGAAATCGACAAAATGAGATAGGCGACACACAGCGCGCGCCGGAACCCCATGCGATCGGCGACCGCGCCGCCAAACGGGGCGAGAATCCAGACAAACCCGAAAATCCCGGTCAGCGTTCCGGTTTGCTCCGTGGAGAACTGTAGGCGCTCGTGCAAGTACAAAGCGAGAGCCGCGTAGATTCCGTAATAGGAAAGGCGCTCGAAGATCTCGGTGACATTGGCAACCCAAAACGGCCGTTCGAAGCCGTTCAGGATTTCCATGAGCCGTTCGCGGACTTTCTGGAGACGCTTAGTGAATTTCAAGAAAATGTGGCTCCCGGTTGTTTCTCGTGAGCAGCGGGTGTCTAAGCCGCTAAACCTGGAGGGACGGGTGGGGACGCCCATCGCTCCCACAACACAGCCGCTCGCGCACCTGCTCGGCCGACAAGCCTTCTACACGTATCACCTTATTCCGGCTCGTCTGGCCGGCTGCAATAGTAACGGAGGAACGCGGAACCTTCAAAAGTTTTGCGAAGAACTCGATGCATGCCTCGTTCGCCTTGCCATCGACGGGCGGAGCCGTCAACGCGACTTTAAGCGCATCGCCAACGACGCCGGTGACGGCATTCTTCTTCGCCCGCGGACGCACCTTGACCGCGAAGCTGACTGCGGACGCGTTTTCGTGAATTGGAATCATGACGCCGATTGCAGATTGCAGAGGTAGATTGCAGAAGTAAAACCTGAAAATCGTGAGGTCCTCGCTTCCGCAATCTGACTTCTTACCTCTGCAAGGATTGCCTTTCCCCAAATATGGCCGTTCCAACTCGCACACACGTCGATCCTTCTTCGATGGCAACCTCGAAGTCGTGCGACATACCCATGGACAGCACGTGCATCGAAACGCCGGGCAAATTGCGCGCCGCGATCGTATCTCGAGTTTCGCGCAGCTGGCGAAAGAACCGACGCGATTCCTCGGCATTCTCGCTGTACGGAGGCACGGTCATCAGACCGCGGATGGTTAAGCTCTTCCATTGCGATACGCTGGTCAGAATCCGCTCTAACTCGGCCGAACCGGGCGCCACGCCGCTCTTGGCTGCTTCCCCGCCTACATTGATTTCGACGAGAACAGGCATCGTCTTGCCCGCTGCCTCTGCGGCGCTGTTTACTCTGTCCGCCAGCTTCACCGAGTCCAGCGTATCGACCGCCGAAAATAGCTCGGCCGCACGGGCGGCCTTGTTCGATTGCAAGTGCCCAATCAAATGCCACTCCGCCTCTGCCAGACCGCGCACCGCATCCGCCTTCCCCGTAAACTCCTGCACGCGATTCTCGCCAAACACGCGAATCCCCGCCGCGTAAGCCTCTCGAATCGCCTCCGGCGGAAACGTCTTGCTCACCGCCATCAGTGTGATCGCCGCCGGATCGCGACTCGCGCGTTGCGCTGCCGCAGCGATCCGCTCGCCTACAACAGCAGTATTTTCTGAAATCGACACCGAGAAGATTTAACCACAAGAGACGCGAACGACGTCAGAAGCAGGCACCGAGGATTGCAGAAGTGTTTCGAGGCTCCATTTCGCTGCGCCTTACTTCCGCATTCTGCCTTCGGCTTCTTGAGATTCCCCACTTCGCTCGGGATGAGGGCAGCGGGCCTCAGACGCCTCGCCAGGGGATCCCTCGGCTTCGCTCGGGATGATCGCTGCGAGGCTCAGACGCCTCGCCAGGGGATCCCTCGGCTTCGCTCGGGATGATCGCTGCGAGGCTCAGACGCCTCGCCAGGGGATCCCTCGACTTCGCTCGGGATGATCGCTGCGAGGCTCAGACGCCTCGCAAAACGCGATCACATAATCGCCGTCGGCGGCGCGGGATCTTCCGGCCTTCCCGCGTTCGCCAGCGGCAAGCGAATCATTACGATCGCCAGCACCGCCAATGCGACCAGGGCAGCAATGAACGGCGGATCCCACTTCACCAGTGTTACGTCATGTCCGGAGCCCACCAGTCCCGCAATCACCAACCCGCACAGTGCTTCGCCGGCAATCAGGCCTGACGCCGTCAGCACGCCTGCATTCTCCACTCGCGCTTTCTGGGCATCGTTGTAGCCGCGGCGATCGCGCAAACCGTCAGTAATCCAGCGAATCACGCCACCCACGAAGATGGCGAACGTCGTACCCAGGGGCAGGTACATCCCGACGGCAAACAGCATCACGCTTCTCACTTCGATCATGATCATGGCAATGCCGAGCAGGATGCCGACGATCACCAGAGGCCAAGCCATTTCGCCGCCAACGATGCCCTTGGAGAGCATTGCCATCAAGCCCGCCTGCGGAGCGGGCAACGCCGCCGTGCCAAAGTGATAAGCCTTATCGAGCACTGCGAGCGGCACAAACAGTACCAGCGAGGCGACCACAATTCCCAGCAAGTCGCCAATCTGCATCTTCGAAGGAGTGCCGCCGAGAATGTAGCCGACCTTCAAATCCTGGAGCATTTCGCCGGCGACAGCCGAGGATACACAGACGACCGCTGCCACGCCCAACACGGCAGCCACGCCACCGCTGCCCGAAACTCCGAGAGCCACCATGAGCAATGCAGCAATCACCAGCGTGCAGAGTGTGAGGCCGGACACAGGGTTATTGGAGGATCCAATCATGCCCACCAGGTTTCCGGACACCGCTGCAAAAAAGAATCCGACGACGATCATGACGGCGGCGGCCACGAGAGAACCCGTCAAGATTGTGGAACTGGACAGGTTTCCCGCTCCGCTGATGAAATAGTGATACAGCACGATCATGGCAATAAACACCAACACCACGCCCGCGAACACTACTTTGGAGCTCAGGTCTCGTTCCGTGCGGTTGGCAGCGGCGTGGACGGAGGCCGATTTTCTAAGATCTGACACAGCGCGGGCCATTCCTACTCCAAGCTGTTTCCGCATTTTGAACAACGTGTAAGATGCGCCCACCAGCATCCCTCCCACTGCGATCGGCCGCACAATCGAGTAATAGATCGCGCCCGCCAGCAATTCCCAGGAGAGAGTGTGGCCCTCGGGCTGAGCGGCCTGAATGTACGGTCCAATGAGGAAAGTCAGAAGAGGAACCATCAGGCCCCACGCCAGCACTCCGCCGGCAAAGTTGAGCGCAGCCAGTCTCGGTCCAATGATGTATCCGACTCCCAGGTAGGCAGGGCTGATGTCGGGCGCGTTGAACATGGTTGCGCCGCCCGTCATAGTGGTAGCGACGTTCGGATTGGTGCCCGTCCGGAGCAGCAACCCTTTGCCCGTGCCGGGTATCTTCACGTGAAACGTGTTGCTCGGATTGAATACGTTGACCGCGCCCAGCAGATACATCAACCCGCCGAACCCCATGTTCGCAAACAGAATCTTCGCGGCCTTCGACCCTTGTTGCCCCGCCTTATGTATTTCCGACGCCGCTACCGACTCCGGGTATGGCAGTTCGGGGTCTTCCACCATCACGCGCCGCAGCAGGGTCACGAACAAAATTCCTAATGTTCCACCGATCACCATTAGCGCCACTGACTTCCAGTATTGGTCCCGCGTCAGCCCGGGCCACAACCCCGCCATCACGAAGGCTGGAATGGTGAAGACGGCACCTGCCGCCACCGACTCGCCGATCGAACCCACCGTTCGCGCAATATTCTCTTCCAGCAGCGAACCCTTCATGAGCCGCAGGAGTGCCATACCAATCACGGCTGCGGGATAGGTCGCCGCGATGGTCATGCCTGCCTTCAGGCCAAGGTAGGCATTCGCCGATCCCAAAATGCCGGTCATGACCAGGCCGATCAGCACGGCCCGGAAAGTAAACTCCTTCATTTCCATGGTTTCGGGAACATAGGGACGGTGTTTCGGCGGCGCTTCGGTATTTGCAGTAGAAGTGCTCATGAGGTCCTCGTGGAATGGAGCAAGTTCATCTTCCCGTAACAGTAGCAGGCGACGGCGCACCTTACCATGACGAACGCCAGCTTTACAAGGGCATGCCTTCTCTTCGACAATAAAGGCAACGCTACTCCGTTCAAGCTTGCATCTCAACCGGGGGGAAGCCGCTCCGAGGAGGTCGTCAATGACTCCGCTGCCCTATCGCTGGTGGAGTTTTCGGCCACTGGAATTCCACTGTCCGAGCTGCGGCGGCGAGGAAGCATGTCGCTCTCGTCCCCGCGGCCTGTTTGAAGCCTACGTTCTTCCGATTCTTTGCCTGCGGCCGGTGCGGTGCGACCGGTGTTACCTGCGCAGCTATGTTCTGCGCACCATTGCGGTGCCTGAGCGTCCGCGGCTCTTGCGGGCGAAGGATCAACCGGAGGCCGCTTCGCACCAGGATAGCCGGATTGCATAGGACGCGGAACCCCGGCTATACTTGGCTTGACTGTACTAGTCGGTGTTGCCCGGTGCGGTTTCGAACCCGAACCGGGTACGGGAGGCCGTCTTCAGCAGTACTGGGTTTCGAATACGGGCTGCCCAGCCTGAGGCAGCGGCTGCCCCAGTCGCTCGCTGGGCAGAGCGCATTGCTGCCAGCTTGTTTTTCACATTTTTTCCCGCCGATTGCCGTATCTGTGGCTCTCCGCTCATCAAGATTTCGCGACTTCCTGTTTGCAACGATTGTCTTCATACACTCCGGGCGCTGAGCGGATCTTTCTGTTCAATTTGCGGAGAGGCCTTGCCCCTCGTAGTTGCTTCCGAGCGGGCGGAGCAAACAATTTCGCGCTGCCACATTTGTCAACTGGCTCCGCCGCCGTTCGAGCGCGCGGTTGCCTTTGGCAGCTACGACGGCGTCCTTCGCGACCTGGTGCATTTGCTCAAGTTTGGCCAGGTTCGGCCCGCGGCGCAGGTCCTGGGGCGCATGCAGGCGGTTTCCATTGCGTCGATTGAGCCCACGGTGCCTGCGGGAACCATCGTGGTAGTACCCGTGCCGCTCCATAGGCACAAGAGATCGGAGCGGGGTTTCAACCAGGCAGAATTAATCGCGCGAGCCGCGCTGAAACACCTATTGCGTTCGTACCGGCCAGAGAGATTCGAGGTGGTTGTCAGCACCCTGATGCGCCTGCGGGATACCGGCAGCCAAATTGGACTCACTCGCCATCAGCGTCGCCAGAACCTGCGTGGCGCATTCGCAGTCCGGGATGCAACGCCGATCGCGAATCGAGACGTCTTACTGATCGACGACGTTTACACGACCGGCGCTACCGCATCCGAGTGTGCCCGCGTGCTTCGCCGGGCCGGAGCCGCGAGGGTATGGGTAGCAACGGTCGGGCGGACATTGAGAATCCTGGACCCGTTGATGCCGACGGATTCCCAGGAGCAAGGCCGCGAAGCCGGGACCAAGGGACCTGTCAGCGCACAGGAGAGTCGCGAACCGTTGAGCGGGATAGCCGTCGGCGTGGGATAAGTATGTCATTGCGCATGCACAGTTTCGGTGGGAGCTGGCGGCCGCCGATGCCGCCTGGGATGCTCGCGTCCGGCATGCATCAGGAAAGCGATGGGCATGCGCTGCATCAGCCGGTGCTGGTGCTCAATGCTTCCTATGAGCCGATCAATGTGTGCGCCGCGCGCCGCGCCATTGTGCTCGTGCTCAAGGGAATTGCCATGACCGAGGAAGAAAACGGACACTTCCTGCACGCCGCACGAGTCGCCATGCGGGTGCCCTCCGTCATTCGACTCCTGGAGTACCGTCGTATTCCGCATCAGTCGCGGGCTCTGTCGCGCAAGAATATTCTGCTGCGCGATCGCAACACCTGCCAGTATTGTTCGACCACTTTGCCGTCAAGCGAGCTAACGCTCGATCACGTCATCCCGCGATCCCGCGGGGGCCTCTCGACCTGGGAGAATCTTGTCGCTTGCTGCCATTCGTGTAACCGAAGAAAGGGCAATCAGCTTCCGCACGAGGCCAATATGCGGCCCATGCGCGAGCCCCGGTCCTTCAATCTCCATACCAGCCGCCACATCATGCGGCTGATGGGGCGCAGCGACGATAAGTGGAGAAAGTATCTTTTCTATTGAGGTTCAGCTCTATTGGGGTTTCAGCTTTCTGACGAGGTTCAAAGGCTAAGGAACCTCGCCAGATTGAACGGTCGGCCATCGCGGTCTGCGGCCGGAATCTGATGCGCTATTGCGGTTTTGGAGGGGGCGGTGCTTGGGGTTGCTCGGCTCCTTTCCTCACTTCCTGGCCTTCGTAGGTGATCCGCGACTTTGAGCCAAACCGCTTGTAGTTCGTGTACTTGATGATTTCGCGGATCTTGATATCGCCCAGGCTGAACTTCAGCGTATCTTCCGCCCGCGTGTAGGTCGGAAACCAGTACTGCCCGTCAATCTGCTCGCGCCATGTCGTGAATTTCGGGAAAAGATTTTCCTGTCCCTTCTTCTTCCGAATGTCCGGCACTGTCTTGCCATACGTCTCTACGATCTGAAAGTCGTGGTCATCTACCCAGATGCGACCCTGGAAGTAGCGTTTCTTTCCGACGATCTGCTTGGGAGCGATGTCAAAGACGAAGGTGTTCAACTCATCCTGTTTTTGCTGGCCGACATAAAGGATGTCATATTCGCCGATTTCGTCCGATGTCAGGACAAACGGCAGCCGGTTTTCGATATCGTCAATGTCTTCTTCCGTCAAAATGATGCGCTGTAGAGTCGGTTGTGGAGCGAAGACGACGTTCTTGATCTTGTGTCCCTGGTCATCGAAGGTAACGTCGAAAACCTGCTGATATACACCGTCGGGAGTGTCGCCGTCGAGCGTCATCACTTTCACATCCTGCCGAAAGGTGTACTGATCGCGCGCCTCGTTGAACTCTTTTTCTTTGGCAGCGAATTTCTTCACGATCTCGTCCGTCGTAATGCCCTTCGGCTGTGTCTTGTCGAGCGGACCTTCTTGTGCGCGGGCTGTCCGCGGCCATGCGCAGGCCAGCAGAAAAAGGAGCGCCATCAGTAGAGGTGGGAAGGTAACCAGAGATTGAGCCGAATGGAAGCGAAACGACCGGGAAGGCCGGGAGAGGAATCTCATAACACGCATTTTAGCGAAAAACCCGCGGGATGCTTAACGGCAGCCCCCACCCCCGGAGCCGCCGTGCGTCAGCTCCTTCAAAGGGGGTGGAAGACTGCAGTTCTGCCTACCCCTTTTTGATGCGTCAAGCCCCCGAAGGGTAGCCGGATTTACCTTTCTTTACCAAACAGGTTTCAGGTTTGCACTGTTTTCGCGGTTTCAAGAAACCTTCGCGATTCCTAAGAGTGCGCGCATCTCACCTTGGCTTGCTGCCTTTGAAACCCTGGAACCTCGGAACCTCGCCGCTACTTCATCGCCCTGCCCATGCCCCACTCCACTATTCCGGGAAATAGTTGATACAGCTTCACGACCGGAATCATAGTCCATGGGACGATTACTTCCCGTTTTCGGCGGCGATAGCCGCGGTAGGTTGCGCAAGCCACGCGCTCCACCGAGATCCCTTTTACCGCCTGAGGACGTACCGTTCCCGTCCTGGAGGCGACCATATGCTTTCCAAAGTCGGTCTGAATGTAGCCCGGGCAAACGGTCAGCACGTTGATGTTGTCGCGCTTCAACTCCAGTCGCGCTCCCTTACCAATTGCGTTCAGCGCAAATTTGCTGGCGCAATAAGGAGACATAAAAGGCACGGGAATGTGTCCGGCAACACTGGAGATATTGATGATCGTTGCACCGCCGCCCGCTTTCATCGCCGGCACAACCGCTTGCAGGCAAGACACTGCACCAAAGAAGTTGGTCTCAAGCAACTCGCGGCAAGCCGTCATGTCCATATCTGCGACCGCGTCGCGAATCCCGACGCCAGCGTTGTTCACCCACACGTCAATTCGGCCGAAGCGCTCGAGAACGGCGGAGATAACGCGATCGATCTCCTGCCGGTTCCGTACATCGCAGGCTAGCGCGAGGGTTCGTTCGGTGTGTCCGATCCGACGACGAGCCGCCTCAGCCCGGCTGGCATCGCGCGACAGCAACACCACGCTCGCCCCGTGATGGGCGAAGATTGTGGCAATGGCTTCACCAATTCCCATCGAAGCGCCGGTGACCACTACAACTTTGCCGTCCATTTCCATGCCGATCCTTTTATCGCTGGAAGAGTGAGGCCGTCAATGCCTGTTAAAATCCCGCGTAGGCTGAACTTCTGACGAGTTGCGGGAAAAGCGAGGCAAAACCTTGGATTTTTGAGACCTGAGACCAGTGACCTTGACCCTCCTTCCTCTATTTCCGCTCGATCTTGTCCTGCTCCCCGGGGTCTTGCTTCCGCTGCACATCTTCGAGCCGCGGTACCAGGAAATGATCGGGGAATGCCTGGCGCAGAAGAAACCGTTTGGAGTTGTGCGCGCTCTCGAGGAAGGCATCGTCAGCATTGGTTGCACCGCCGAAATCATCTCGGTCACGAAGAAGTATGACGACGGCCGCATGGACATCGTGACACGCGGTGTTCACCGGTTCGAAGTTCTTGAAGTCAACGAGGAACGTTCGTTTCTACAGGCGGAGATCGTGGTGGTCGAAGACCAGCCGGGCAGAGCCGCAGCCGAACTCATCGAACAGGCCGTGCGCATCCATGCCGAGATAAAACGCGCCGCCGCAGGTTCCTTCGAAAACGAGGCGGAGGGCGCCAATGAAGCCGAACCGGCCGAAAATCTTTCCTTTCATTTGGCTGGATCCCTGCCGCTCGACCTCGATTTCAAGCAGAATTTGCTGACAACGTTGTCGGAAGCCAAGCGCATGGAAGCGGTAGTCGAATACCTGCGGGCCATCCTCCCAGGCCTGCGTCGCGCCTCCAAAGCGCGCTGGAATTAATTGTGAGCCGAGGACTGCGGGACCCAGCCGGGAGCCGACTGGGGCAGGGCGTATAATCCGCCTAAGGCAACAAATGCCGGCTCCCACGCCGGCCAACCCTATATCCAGGAGTTCCCACCATGAGCAATGCCCGCACATTGGGCGAATTGCGCGCCAGTGCCTTCTCGGAGAGTCGGCTCCGCTCGCGTCGCGTGAAGGATGAGGTGCGCGAGAACCTGATAATGCGGCTGCGTAACAACGGGAAAAACGAAAAGGACACGATCTTTCCGGGCATCGTCGGCTACGACGACACCGTCGTCCCACAGATCGTCAATGCGATCCTCTCGCGCCACAACTTCATTCTGCTTGGCCTGCGCGGGCAGGCGAAGAGCCGAATTCTGCGCGCACTGACTACTTTGCTCGATCCGGAAACTCCCTACATTGCCGGCTGCGAGATTCACGATAATCCTTATGCTCCGATCTGCCGCCGCTGCCTGGACCTGGTGGCCAGAGAAAAGGACGCAACCCCCATCGCGTGGCTCACGCCCGATCATCGTTATGTCGAGAAGCTGGCAACGCCCGATGTGACCATTGCGGACCTGATCGGCGACATCGATCCCATCAAGGCTGCCCGAGGCGGCCATGAGCTCTCGAGCGAATTCACCGTGCACTATGGGCTGTTGCCGCGCGCCAACCGCGGTATCTTTGCGATCAACGAACTCCCCGATCTTGCCGGGAAAATCCAGGTTGGCCTGTTCAACATCATGCAGGAAGGCGACGTGCAGATTAAGGGCTACCCCATCCGGCTGCCGCTCGATGTGGCTATCGTCTTCAGCGCCAACCCCGAGGACTACACGGCGCGTGGCAAGATTATTACTCCGCTGAAGGACCGCATCGGATCGGAGATCCGCACTCATTATCCGACGACCATTGAAGAGGGGATTGCAATAACCGCGCAGGAGGCGTGGATTGAGCGCAACGAATCGCAGCTGCGCATTCCCAGGTATGTCCAGGAAGTAATTGAACGGATCGCATTCGTGGCCAGGGAAGACAAGAAGGTCGATAAGCGGTCCGGAGTGAGCCAGCGCTTGCCGATTTCCGCCATGGAAAACGTGGTGTCGAACGCCGAGCGGCGGGCTCTCACCCATCAGGAGAATTCCATTGTGCCGCGCATCAGCGACATTTATGCGGCGCTCCCTGCGATTACGGGAAAACTCGAACTCGAGTATGAAGGGGAGATGAAAGGGGCCGATCAGGTGAGCCGCGAACTGATTCGGACCTCGATTGCAAAGACGTACGACACCTACCTCCACGGCGAGAATATGAGCCAGATTGTGCAGTGGTTCGATCTGGGAGGAGAGATCCAACTCAGCGACAATGCCGGCGCCGCAGAAGTTCTGGCGGGGCTGAACCAGATCCAGGGGTTGATGGAGAAGGTGGTGAAATTGAAAGTTGGCCCGAAAGAGTCTCCCGAAGTGCGTGTATCTGCTGCGGAATTTGTGCTCGAGGGCCTGCACGCGCACAAGAAGATCGGTCGCAGTGAAGAGCGAGTGTTCACCGCCGGGGAGAAGCCTACCAGGATTGCGGAGAAACCGATGTTCGAACGGGAAGAGCCGGGGTTTGGAAGAAAACGAAGTTTTAATTAGCGGCCAGCCACGCCGATGGGTAAGGCCATACGGCCGGACCCAAGGAACATCCCCATGAAACGCATCCGCTATTCCAAATACGTTCCCGATCCGGCCGGCGAGATGAGCCTGGAGGACCTGATCAGCGGGCTCTCCGACTATCTGCTGCAGAGCGGATTCAATGACAACTTCTGGTATGAGATGCCCGAAGGCGACCAATCCCTTGAGGAGCTGCGCCGCGCCCTCGAGCAGGCTCTTTTGAATAGTGAGATGTTCGACGAGGAGATGCGTGACCGCTTGCAGCAGATGCAGATGGAAGGCCGATTCGAAGAGTTAGTCGAAAAGCTGATCGAGCGCATGCAGCAGGAAGACTACATCTCAATCGACCGGCCGCACGATCCGGCCGGGCATGCGAGCGGGCAGGTGGGCGAGGCACAGCAACAAGCGAAATTCGAGATCACCGACAAAAGCCTGGATTTCCTGGGTTTCAAGGCACTGCGCGATTTGCTCGGATCTCTTGGCAAGTCGAGTTTCGGCCGTCACGACACCCGCGACATGGCCACCGGCATCGAAGCCAGCGGCGCTTCGAGACAGTATGAATTCGGGGATACTCTGAACCTCGATATCACCTCCACACTTTCGTCTGCGATTCAGCGCGAAGGCCTGGGCCTGCCGCTGAATCTCGAATACCGCGATTTGCAGGTGCATCAATGCGAATACCAGTCGTCCTGCGCTACGGTGCTGATGCTTGATTGCTCGCACTCGATGATCCTCTATGGAGAGGACCGCTTCACGCCGGCGAAAAAAGTTGCGATGGCGCTATCGCACCTGATCCGCACCCAGTACCCGGGAGACTCCCTTTCTCTCGTGCTCTTCCACGACTCGGCCGAAGAGGTTCCGCTATCGCAGTTGGCGCGTGTAAAAGTTGGTCCTTACTACACGAACACGCGGGAAGGGTTGCGCATGGCGCAGCGGTTGCTTCAGCGCCAGCGCAAGGACATGAAACAGATCGTGATGATCACCGACGGCAAACCCTCGGCCCTGACGCTGGAGGACGGGCGCATTTACAAGAATGCCTTCGGACTTGATCCCCTGGTCGTGAGTGAAACACTCGAAGAGGTCTCTAAGTGTAAGCGGGCGGGCGTGCTCATCAACACGTTCATGCTGGCGTCAGATTATGGGCTGGTGCAGTTTGTGCAGAAGGTAACGCAGATGTGTCGTGGAAAGGCGTATTTCACTACCCCTTATACCCTCGGTCAGTATCTACTGATGGATTACATGTCGCGCAAGACCAAGACGGTTCACTGAGACTGCAGAGAGACCAGAGGGCGCAAGCGCCAAGTCCGGTGACGGCAAGTGGAACACCGGTCGCGGACCTTTGCGTGGCGGGTTGGCAGAGTTGACCCAGTCAGCGCTCGCGGCCTAACATTAGCGCCGATGGCTCTGGGGCCTTCGGAATGATCGGCCAGACGGTATCCCACTATCGCATAGTTGGCAAACTCGGCGGTGGTGGCATGGGAGTAGTGTACGAGGCGGAAGATACCCGCCTGGCACGCCATGTCGCGCTCAAGTTCATCCCGGAAGACATGGCGAAAGACCGTAAGTCGCTGGATCGCTTCCTGCGCGAAGCTCGCGCTGCCTCACAACTGAACCACCCCGGTATCTGCACCATCCACGACATTGAAGACAACGGCGGCCATCCTTTCATTGTGATGGAGAAGCTGGAAGGCACCAGCCTGAAGGATATTTTGCGGACCCGGAGGATGGAAGTCGATGAAATCCTCGACATCGGCATACAGGTGGCTGACGCGCTCGCCGCTTCGCACGCCAAGGGGATCATTCATCGCGATATCAAGCCCGCCAATATTTTTGTTGCCCAGAACGGGCAGACCAAGATTCTCGATTTCGGCCTCGCCAAGGTGGTACACGACCCAAACTCGAGTGAGGCTGCACTGGAGGATTCGCTGACGGCGATGGGGGTCATTCCGGGAACGGCGGTTTATATGTCGCCGGAGCAAGCGCGCAGCGAGGAATTGGACGCGCGCAGCGATTTGTTTTCGCTGGGAGTCGTGCTTTACGAAATGGCGACCGGCAAGAAACCGTTTGCCACCGGAAATGTCATTACGACGCTCGATGCCGTACTGAATCAGAAGCCCGTAGCGCCGCTGCAACTGAACCCGAAGCTGCCAGCGGACCTGGAAGGCATCATCGGGCGTGCGATGGAGAAAGAGCGCGGGCATCGTTATCCGAACGCGGCGGCGATGAAGGGGGACCTCCAGTCATTGCGGAAGGAAACCGAATCGGCCGCGGCCCGAGGCGGGCGCCCGCGAACCCGTGCCGCCCTGCCCTATCGCATCGCAACCACGACATTTCAGGCCACCAGAAACTGGTCGACTTATATCCTGCTCGGCGTGAGCCTTCTGCTGTTCACGATCCTGATCGCGGTCGGCGCGTGGTGGTACAGACACCGGGGCACGATGGCGGGGGGAGCGGCGAAGAACACGATAGCGGTGCTTCCGCTGCAGAGCATGAGCCCGGAGGACATCAGCGTAGAATTTCTGCGCTTTGCCCTGGCGGACGAAATCGCGAATACGCTCACCTATACGCGCAGCCTCGACGTGCGTCCTCCGACTCTCACGCGAAAATTCGTCGGCAATGACGTCGATCCGCAAAAGGCGGGCCGCGATGTTCACGTTGCCAACGTGATTGCAGGGCACTTTGTGAAGCAGGGCGACCAGTTGCGTATAACTGTTGAGGCCATCCAGGTAGAGGGCAACCGGTTGCTATGGCAGGCAAATGTGACGGCCCCTGCCGACGATCTTATTACCATGCAGGCCCAGATTTCAGCCCAGATCCGACAGGGGTTACTGCCCGCGCTCGGAGCTGAAGGCGGCTTCCTGGATACCGGTACGCGCCCCAAGAGTGCCGAGGCTTACGATCTCTATCTGCATAGTCTCGCATTGCCGCACGATTCGGGACCTAACAAAGACGCGATTGCTGTGCTCGAACACGTGGTGGAAGTCGATCCAAACTATGCGCCGGCATGGGAGCAACTCGGGCTGCGCTGCTACTATGACGCAGATTATTCCGACGGCGGCGAGGCGATTTTTCAGCGCTCGACGAAGGCTTATGAGCGCGCACTGGCGCTCGATCCCAACCGGATCGTTGCCGCGAGCCAGTTGATCGCTAATCATGTCGAACGCGGCGAAGTGGGACTGGCGTACCGTTCCGCCCAGGACCTGGTTAAAAGGCGGCCCGATAGTGCGCAGGCACATTTCGCGATGAGCTTCGTCTACCGTTATGCGGGCATGCTCGAGCAGTCCGCCAGTGAATGCAACACCGCAACCGCGCTTGATCCGGGAAATTATGCGTTCCGATCGTGCGCATGGGCTTTCGCGGAACTGGGGAAAACCGAGCGGGCTCTGGATTTCGTCCGGCTGGACGCGGGCTCGGAATGGGCCAACTATGCGATGCCTTCCATTCTGCTGCGCGAGGGCAAAATTGCGGAAGCGCGGGACGCCGTCAAACACATGCCGATGACCGCGCGCTATCATCGCGATTTGCTTGAGGCCTGCCTGGGACTGCGGCCCGCCTCCGAACTCGACCGGATCGCACACGACGACGAAACCAACCTTCCCACCGATCCCGATCCGGAGGTGTGGTATTACCAGGGAGCGATTCTCGCTTATTGCGGCAAGAAGGCGGCGGCGCTGCATATGCTTCAGACTGCAGTCGAACAGAACTATTGCGCTTATTCGAACATGCTTACGGATCCGCTTCTGGCAAAACTCAGAACAGAAACAGGATTTGACAAAGTGTTGACCGCCGCAGGAGCTTGTCAGGAAGCAGTTCGCTCCTCGGCGACTTCCTCCGCGCACTAATACCAGGTGTTGGACCTCCATTTTTGCTGCCCCGTGCGGTTTCTTTTGCGTTGCTGCGTGCTCAAGCTGGTACAATCCCGGGTTGCGCAGAAGGTCGTTCCCTTTGCGCTTTCCTACGAGACAACTCTCGCAATCAGGAGCACCTATGGTTTCCATGAAAACTTTCTTGGCGGTGGCGATCCTTGTCTGCACCTGCCGGCTCTGGGCGCAGGACGCACAGGAAGGCAGATTGATGCTTTTTCCGGACGTGCATAAGGACAAAATTGCATTTGTTTATGCAGGCGATCTTTGGCTCGCGTCGAGCGCTGGTGGAACGGCGCGACGGATCACGTCCGATCCAGGACGCGAGTTGTTCCCGAAATTTTCGCCCGATGGAAAGTGGCTTGCGTTCACGGGCCAGTATGATGGCAATTTCAACGTCTATGTCATGCCGTCAGAAGGCGGTCAACCGACCCAACTGACCTTCTACCAGGGACAAGCGCAGCCATTGTCCGATCGCATGGGCATTCTGAATGAAGTAGTGGGGTGGACACCCGACGGGAAGAATGTCATCTTTCTTTCTCGCCGTGACGCGTCGAACGGCTGGAGCAAGCGACCTACCTTGGTAAGCGTAAGTGGCGGTCTTCCACAACCTATGCCGATGGAAGAAGGTGGACTGCTGTCGTATTCACCTGACGGGACGAAGATTGCTTATAACCGAATTTTCCGGAATTTCCGCCAATGGAAACGCTATACCGGCGGCATGGCGCAAGATATTACAATTTACGACCTCAAGAATAACCTCGTCGACCAGGTCGTTCCGCATACCGAATACACAGATTCGTTTCCGATGTGGCATGGGGGCACGATTTACTTCAGTTCCGATCGCGGGCCCGAGCATCGCCTCAACCTGTACAGCTTTGACGTGTCGAGCAAGCAAGTCCAGCAGTTGACGAAGTTCGATCAGTTCGACGTCATGTGGCCGAGCCTGGGACCGGATGCAATCATTTTTGAAAACGGCGGGTATCTCTA
>Ga0335079_10003837_pt1 | contig 17304 bp, 13 predicted proteins | sample Lox_Sample_33_FD_206719 | JGI IMG/M metagenome (GOLD analysis project Ga0335079, IMG submission 206719) | Soil microbial communities from Loxahatchee National Wildlife Refuge, Florida, United States - Lox_Sample_3.3 | ecosystem: Environmental > Terrestrial > Soil > Wetlands | place: USA... | reverse complement strand
TGACCTACTTTTGGCGCCACTATGTGTCCAGTCCCGAAGAAGGCCGTCACCCTCACGCCTCGCCCATCAATGCCACGCACCTGGAAGGGTTGCCGCCCGCAATGGTCATCACCGCCGAGTGTGACCCCATCCGCGACCAGGGTGAAGCCTACGGGCGGCGCCTGCAGGCGGCCGGCGTGCCCGTCACCATGAAGCGGTATGCCGGTGCGATCCACGTCTTCTTCAATTTGGGTGGCGTGCTCGATTCGGGCCGGGAAGCCGTGGCCGATTCCGCCGCGGCTTTGCGAAAGGCGTTCACGGCAGGGGCCGGGGCGAGCGCATAGCCCGACGACGCTTGGAAAGTCACTTGACTCTTGCGCTAGTGTAGGGCGTTATACAGGATGCAGTTAATCTGTGGGGCAGACGATCGGTTTCCGTCGTCTGCCGGCCGTACAGCGGCGCACAGGCGCGCTTCGCACAACCTGGCAGACCGCGAAAGACGACGGTCTGCCCCACAGAAGGCAGCGAAATACGCCTCGTTATTTGTGACGCAGACCGCTAGCGAACGCCGAGGTTTCGTAACAAGCGTCTCGCGTCGGGCATCGAACGTGCCGCGATTTTCAATTCGGTGAGCCCTTCTTGGCGCGTCTCCTCCTGTACGACCAAGAGTTCGCCTAGCAGGAGATGGACACGCGGGTTCTGACTCGAATACAGCAGTGCCCGGCGAGTGCTCTCGCGGGCTCCGGCCAGATCTCCCCTACCGAACAGAGTTATGGCCAGATTGTAGTTTGCACTCCACGACGACGGCTCCAGCTCGAGTGAACGGCGAAAGGCGGCTTCCGCCTCCTGCGATCTCCTCAGATGGGCGTATTCGACTCCGAGCAGATTGGCGGCCTGGAAGAATTCCGGCTCGCGTTGCACAATGCTCTCCAACTCGGCGGTTGCTTTCAGGTGTTCACCTCGACGCGAGAGTTTGAGTGCGTGATGGTACGCCCGTGCCACCTCTTTGGGGATTTTGTGTTGCAGTTGACGGACCGAAACCGACTGAGCCGTGGGCTTATCCGTCGGCATCTCCCCCGATGGTGTTTCGAGTGGCGACCTTTCGTAAGGAACGGGTATGAGAATCCGCCAGTCATAGTATGGCGGTTTCGGCGCTGTCATCTGCGCCCAACAATTCGAGCCCACTAACACTGCCAAGAGAAACCTGTTCACCGTCGCCTCCGGTTGCAACAAAGGTTGTGGCCGCGTCTCAACCGGGAGAGGGCGTTCGTCTTGAGCACCGCGCAGTAGGGCCATCCGGCAACCCTGCGGATGCGTACCGGAACTCCAACGGAGAGCTCTATGGAAAGTGTGAGGCGCCGAGCAAATCCTTGGCGACTTCGGACATCCGGGTGCGGCGTTGCCGGCTCAGCTTGCGCAAGTGTTCGTAAGCTTGCTGTTCGTCCAGACCGTGCTCCGCCTGGAGCAGTCCTTTGGCCCGCTCGATCAGCTTCCTCTTGCCCAACCTCTCGTTCACTATTGCGAGTTCGTCCTGCACGCGCAAGACCTCATGAACGGACCACGCCGCAACGACAGCGAGCCTGGCTGTAACCGGAACGTCACGAGCGATCCTGCCTTTCGCCGCGGGCGGGGCGCGAAAGCCGAATGCGACCGTAGCGCGGAGGCGATGGTCTCCGCACGACAACAGCAGAAAGGAGGTGCCTCCCGGTCGAAAGTTCTCGTCCAGGAACCGGGCCATCGGACTCCTTTCCGAAGCGTAGCCGGCGTGGTCCCGCAGAGCTTCGTCGAGCGCCTCGTCCAGTTGCCTTTCCGTGTTTGGTTCGCCGGTCTCCGGCCACATATACAAATTCCGGATGGTCCGGCCGTTTTGGATCAGAAACATTGAGACGCTCTTGGCGCCGAGATCCTCGGCCGCTGATCGGAGTGCGGGCAGTCCGTCTCCGAGACATAACTCCAGTTCGGTCGCTAACCGCGATCGATGCTGTACCATTTGGGCGCTCAATGCTTTCCACTGATTCAGACCCGCGACGGCATTGTCGCTGGAGATAGGCGTCAGGAGGGCCGAACCGGGCAGACGAGCCGTGACACAATCTGCGACGCCAGCCTCCGAAGCTTGCTTACACCCGCAGCCGTCTTACGGCCGCCAGGGCGTATTGCATGTTAAGACGGCAGTCGCCGCAAAAAGTTCCGTGGAAAACTCGATGGGGCTATCCGTCCAAGATTTCCCGGTAATACTGCTCATATTTCGGAATGATCTTGTCCGGGCAGTAGCGCTCCGCTGCGTTCCATCGGCCGGTCTTGGCCATGCGGTAGTGCAGGTCGTCATTCTGGAGTAGCGTCACCACGCGCTCGGCCTGGGTTTCGATATCTCCCACTTGTTCCAAGAAGCCATCTTCGCCATCCGTGATCAGCTCCGGCACGCCGCCCACTCGCGTCGCCACCGGAACCACACCGCATGCCATAGCTTCCAACGCAGCCAGCCCAAACGATTCCAGATCGCTCGGCATCAGCAGAACGTGTGCCAGCGGAATCAGCCGCTCCACGTGGTTCTGCTTGCCCATGAACCATACGTATGGGTCCACCTTCAATTGGCGCGCCAGGTGCTCGGCCGGGCCGCGCTCGGGCCCGTCGCCCACCATCAACAGATACGCGGGGACGCTCTTGCGAACCTCCGCGAGAATGCGGATGCAATCCATCACGCGCTTTACCGGTCGAAAGTTAGATAGGTGTATCAGCAGCTTCTCACCGTGTGGCGCATACTGGGCGGCGCCGGCCTTTTCGTTGTCCGGATGGTACAGCTCGCAATTGACAAAGTTCTTGATGGTCCGGATCTCGTTGTCCACCGAGAAAACCTTTTGCGTCTCCGCTCGCAGGTAGTCGCTCACGGCCGTCACGCCGTCCGATTTCTCGATCGAGAATTTCGTAATCGAAAAGAACGACGGGTCGGAGCCTACCAAGGTGATGTCGGTTCCGTGCAGCGTGGTGATGAACGGCAGCCGCCGCTTGGCGGCCATCATCTGTTGCGCCAGCATGGCCGCAATGGAGTGAGGAATGGCGTAATGAACATGCATTACATCCAGCTTGTAGGCGTCGGCCACGTCGGCCATGCGTGAGGCGAGCGCCAGACAATAGGGCGGGTACTGAAACAGCGGATACGTTGAGACTTCGACTTCGTGATAGTGAATCCGCGGCGTTCCGGGATCGAGCCGGATCGGGTTGGAATAGGTGATGAAATGCACCTCGTGGCCGCGGGCGGCCAGTTCCATGCCCAACTCTGTCGCAACAATACCGCTGCCGCCGTACGTGGGATAGCAGGTGATGCCAACGTTCACTTGGTCAGCGTAACATTGACTGGCCGGACGATGGAGTCACTTACCTGTAACGAAGCCCAATCCCGCAACGATCGCGCCCAGCTCTCGGAGTTCGGCTCCGCTGGGCGGAAGAGCGCGGTTCAGGCGAATCGACACCTTGCTCGTGGGAAAGGTTGCGATGCCGGATGGCACCATCGCGCTCAAATGATAACCGCCAGAGGCCTGGTAGGTCTGCCTGGTTAGCAGCTTGTCGTTCACCCTCACGGATATCGTGACGGGACCGCCGGCGCGCCGCATGTAGTCGGCCGGGAAAAACAGATCCATGTCGAAGCTGACCCGCGCGCCGGCCGGAGTTTCGAGCACCACCTCAGCCTGCTTCGCCATCCAGCGCCACGCGCCATCTTCGATCGGATACCAGCCGGAAACCAGTTGCGGCTTGCTCCGCAGGTCGGCCACTCTGAGGTATGCCGCCGCGGTTGGTTCTCCCGCAACCCCGCCTTGCGCGCCCGGCTCGGTCACCAACTCGCCCCAACCGGTCTGAACCCCGGGCGGTGCTTCCACGGACAGGCTCAATTCGCGCGTTTCCGGCAATGGCAGCGCATGCTCCTCCCACAAGCTTCCATTTATGAAAACAGGCTGCTCGAAGACCGCTGCACCCGACGCGTCGTGTATCGAGAACCGAGCCTGCCCTTTCCCACGCCCGAAGAGAGCGAAATGCAATTTCGTGACGCGATCGTCGAGCGGCAGGCGGACGGGCTGTCCCGAACTGGCAAGGAAAACCAAGTGTCCCGAGAACTCCGTCGGCGTCCATGCGCCCGGAACATCCAAGAACGGCGACGTGCGCGAGTAGGTGATGCGGTCGAGCGGACGGTTAGAAAACGAAAACGAGAGCAGGCCGGTTGACACACTGGAGAATCCGGAATGCGCGTGCCGATCTACCAGCCGCAGCGGCGTGCGCACCGGCAGATCCAGGGTGCGCAGCGGCATGGCTGTATCCTCGGCCAGGCTGTCGTAGTTGGCGCCCAGCGAAAGCTCCGAGGAAACGATCCATTCACCAGGCGCCGGCACGCTACGCTCTTCCAGCATCCGCCCGCCCTGCTCGAGCAGGTAGTACCGGAATCCCCATTCGCCGTTCACCAGAAACGTTTTGCCGGGCGGCGGAGGTACGTGCGCGTACACCCGCGCGAACTCATACGCGGCAAAGGAAAGATTCAGACCGAGCAGCAGATTCACTCCGAGCCCCAGCGCCAGCCAGCGCCTCCGGCTCTGGAACTGAAGCACGTACAGAATGGCCGCCGGAGCGGCCAGCGGCAACAGATACCGCGACGCGCCCGCGAAGAAGGCCACCGCCGCGAATGCGAAGTAGAGAAGACACCAGTCCGCGAGCAGCGGACTCAGCCGTCGTGACTGCCACAACCACACGAGCGCGTTGACACCCAGCGTCACAAAGATCAGGAGCAGTCCGCGCTCCCACCATGGGTAGCCGTGGACCAGACCCGCAGCCACAAGACCCAATGCCGCGCCCCACATACGCCGGAGCGCGAGCGGCACCAGCGTCACCAGCACGCCGAGATGTTCCACGAGCGCCAGGGCGCTCGATGCCTTCAGGCTGAGCCGTCCGAGCGCCGGGCTCTCCACGTATCCCAGTAAGACTGTGCCGGGCAGCCGGCCGGCTACCGCCCATTGCAGCCCTTGCCAAGCCCCCAACCCAACATAAGGCGCTGTCAGCGCGAGCCAGGCGGCGCGCGGCGGGCGCTCGCGGCGCAGGGCATAGTCCAGCAATAAGATGGGAGGCAACGCCAGCGCCTGCAATTCGGTGCCGCCGGCCAGGGTCAGCGCGATCCCGGCGATCCAGAAGCGGCGCCACAAGAAGGCCGCAGCCCCGGCGAGCAGGAATGCAAGAGCCGGCGCCTCGGGTCCGGCCAGCGTGTTGGTGTTCACTTCGACTAGCGGGGATGCCGCCACCAACAGCGCCGCCCACAACGGCTGCGCGGTGAATCGCGCCGACAAAGCATATGCGGCCAGGCTGATGCCGAGGGCAAACACCAGGTAGCACGCGTGAAAGAAGACTACCGAGAAGTGGCCGCGCAAGATCCAGATCAGCGCTAGCAAATAGGCGTTCAGCGGCGGATGCGGGTGCCCGGCGGCATCCACCATCCGCCCTTGAAACACGTAGCTGAAGTTGAGCGGCGTGAGCGGCTGCTGAAACACCTGCTGGGCGATATCCAGGTAATTGACTTCGTCGCCTTGTACGGGCTGATCCAGGAATGGGACATGAACGAGCAGCGTAAACAGCGCCAGCAGCAGCAACTGCTGCGTACGGCTCATTGCAGTGGCACCCGGAATTTGAGGCCGGTGCCGCGCCCTGGCCGGGATTCGAGCACGAGGTCAGCGTTCAGCGAACGGGCCCGCCGCTTCAGGCTGGCCGGACCCAGCCGCAGCAGCTCGAGCTCCTCCAGGTTGTAGGTCCCCGCGAAGTTGAAGCCGTGACCGTTGTCGTCGATCGCAATCTCCAACCCGCGGTCGGTCTTCTCCATCGATACAGCTACGCGCGAAGCGCCAGCATGCTTTTGCACGTTGTGCAGAGCTTCCTTGAGCACTTGCAAGACTTCGGTGCTCATCTCTTGCGGCAGCCCCACGGGACTATGTGCTCCGAGGAAGGTGACCGGGATGCCGCTCTCTTTCTGAAACGATTCCGCCGTGCGCCGCGCCGACGCCATCAGGTTTGCTCCGTCCACATCTACCGGCCGCATGCTGTGCAGGAAGGCCCGCAGGTCGCGGATTTGTGTCAAGGCCAGGGTTTGGAGCTGCTTCAAGTCCTCCATGCCGGCGTTGCGGTCGCGATCGAGCAGCTTGCGCACAATTTCCAGTCTCATCTGCAGGCTGATGAAGCTCTGCAACGGCCCGTCGTGGAAATCGGAAGCGATCCGCTGGCGCTCTGCTTCCACCGCCTTTTCGCTGGCGGTTAGCGTCTCTTCGAGCGCCTTGCTGAGCTCCTTCTCGCGCGCCCGGAACCGCTGTCTGCCCAGTGCGAAGGCGAATGCGAGCGCGCCGCCCACCACGATGGGTGGCCCGAGATGCCGTATGGCGGCGTAGGGGAGCGCCACGCAAAAGACGGCCGATACCGCTCCCACTACCGCCACTTCGACCGGGCCGTAGAAGACCAAGGCTTCGGCCAGCAGATACAAGAAGAATACGGACGACACCCACAGGAGTGTCTCGCCGCCGAAGCCCGCCAGGATCAGGAAGAAGACGGTGTCCGAGAAGAGCGCCAGCAGACCGAAGGTGCCGCTCTGCCACTGGCTGCGAATGGCAAGCGTGGCGGCATAGGCGAGAAAGATTCCCAACCCGAAGTACAGCAGGCGTGTGGAATCAGGCGGTGGCTTCCAGTACACCAGGCCCAGGGCCACTGCCGCCAGCGCGGTCCGCGCCCAGCAAATGAATTTTGGCCAAGCGAAGTCGGAGGCGAACGACACGGCTATTTTCGGTAGAGATATAGGGTGTGACTGCGGCCCTCGCCGTCGTCGGCAATGGGTTCCACTTTTTCCGGCTTCCAGTTCTTCATCTCGAAGTCGTGGGATACCACCCGTGCTCCCTTTTTCAATTCCCGGTCGAGCAGGGGTTCGACCTTGTCGTTCGAGGCGGGCAGCAGGTAAACGGTCACCAGGTCAGCGGAACCGTAGTTCTGTTTCAGGAGGTCGCCATTGATGATGCGCGCGCTTTTTTCCAGTCCGAGTTTGCGAATCCGTTCCATGCTTTGCTTCCACAGATCGTTGTTGAGTTCCACGCCAATTGCCTGCGCGTGAAACTTCTCGGCCGCCATGATGACGATCCGGCCATCGCCCGAGCCCAGGTCATATACCTTTTCGCCGGCTCTCAATTCGCCCAGTTGTAGCATCTTATCGACGATGGTCTCGGGCGTCGGGTAGTAAGGGGCCAGCTTCTGCGCATCATCATCCGCCGCCTCGAGTAGTGCACACCCGAGAAGCCCGAGAAACAGCAGTTTTCTCATGACCGTCCTCAACTGTAACACCGGACCGTGTTTCGCCGAAACCGCTCCCACCTGCGTAAGGCCTTGCCGAGGCGCGGCCAAAGGGGCGGTGCTTGTCCTACTCCACCACCGTCTTCCAACCTCGTCTGCTGAGGTCGCGGAAAATATAGAATCCGGCGGCGAGCGCTACCAGCAGAAACGCCGCCCCCGTGCCGTATGCCTTCAAAATCACTTTGCCTGCGCCGAATAGCGTCCCGTAGATCATCGCACAGCCCGCGATCCAGTCCAGGAAGTTGTAGCGCAAATCGCGCGCGGGCGGCACGTCCGGCGCGAGGCGCGCAATCGGCTTCCAGAGCGCTGCCGAAGGCCTGACCCGGCGGTAGAACTTCACCAGCTGTTCTTCCGGCTCAGGAGGAGTCAGAAACGTAACCGCGAGCCAAACGGCCGTCGTGATCGCAACGGTGATGAGCATGGTGTGGGCGAAGCCGATGGGATCGTCAATCGAAATGCCCACCACCTGTTTCAGGATCACCGAAGTGACAAAGGCCGCGGTCATGGCCGCGACCTCGCTCCACGCGTTGATCCGCCACCAGTACCAGCGCAGGATCAGAACGGTGCCCGTGCCCGCGCCGGTAACGATGAGCCATTGCCAGGCCCCCTGGATCGAATCCAGGTTTCGCGTAACCAGGGCCGACAGAATGGTCAGCCCGATCGTGGCGATCCGGGATGCCCACAAGTAATGCCACTCTGAGGCGGAGACGCGCACGAAACGCCGGTAGAAATCGTTGATCAGATAGCTCGCGCCCCAATTGAGTTGCGTGCCAACCGTCGACATGAAAGCCGCTGCGAACGCGGCCACCATCGCTCCACGCAGCCAGGCCGGCAGGTAATCGATCATCACGCGGATGTAGCCGGTTTCCGGGTCCCGTATAAAACCGGGGTCGTGCTGGTACAGCACTACCGCCGCCAGACCCACCAGCACCCACGGCCACGGCCGCACGGCGTAGTGCGCAATGTTAAACCAGAGCGTCGCGAGCAGGGAATGCTTTTCGTCCTTCGCTGAAAACATGCGCTGCGCAATATAGCCGCCGCCGCCCGGCTCCGCGCCCGGATACCACGTCGCCCACCAGTTCACCGAGATGTACACCAGAAACGTGATCATGGGCATCCAGGCCGAGTTCAGATCGGGAACAAAGCTCAGGGCCGAGCCGGCTGTGCCAGTGGCCAGACCCTTGGCCTGGTCGATGACGGCGAGTTGGTGCTTCATTCCGTCGATGCCGCCGACGGCGCGCACGGCGACCACCGCGAGCACGATCACCATCGTCATTTTGATGACGAACTGGAACAGGTCGGTGACCAGCACCCCCCACAAGCCGGAAAGCGTCGAGATGAACGAGGTCAGCGCGATGATCCCCACCACGATCACCAGAGCAGTGTCGCGATCGACGCCCAGGATGAGCGACAGGATCTTCACCATCGCCAGGTTCACCCAGCCAAGAATGATGCAGTTGATCGGGATGCCCAGGTAGAGCGCGCGGAAACCGCGCAGAAACGCGGCAGGCCGCCCGGCGTAACGGATCTCGGCGAACTCCACGTCGGTCATCACACCGGACCGCCGCCACAGACGCGCGTACAGAAAAACCGTCAGCATGCCGCTGGCGACGGAATTCCACCACAGCCAATTTCCCGCGATCCCGTTGCGCGCCACCATGCCGGTGACGGCTAATGGAGTATCGGCGGCGAAGGTAGTGGCCACCATAGAGGTGCCGGCCAGCCACCAGGGAGCGTTTCGGCCCGACAGAAAAAACTCGCTGGTATTCTTGCCGGCGCGGCCTTTGTAATAGAAGCCGATCGCCAGGTTGAACAGGAAGTAGGCGCCGACAATCGCCCAATCAATCGCAGTCAGCTTCATCGCGTTGCCACTTTTCCACGTGGCTGTGGAAATGCCTGTGGAATTCCGGTCTCAAGAAGAGCCAAGCCGCGACCATTAACGCTTTTGTGACAGTATGCACAAAATTTGAGCAAGGCCGCTTGCCTCAGGATAAGTCACTGAAAATCCGATGGTTCTCGCAATAGCACCCACATTTTCTCCGTACGAAACCCCACCTTTGCGCAAATGGGCTCGTTATATCCACACCTTCTCCAACGGCCGACCCTGTTTGCACAGCTCGCAGTGGGCGCCATCGGTGTAGTAACTGGCTTCCAGCTTGGCCAGGTAGTAGAGCGGCAGAGATCCGAAGTCGTGGGTGTTCGGCGTCGGCTGATAAATGATCACCGCCAGCCCGACCACCTGGGCGCCGCTGGCCTCCAGCATTCGCTTCAATTCCGAAAGGTTGTTGCCCGTCCGAAGGATGTCGTCAACCAGGACCACTGCCTCACCGGGCTGCGGTTCTACGAATTGCCGGAAGCGCAACCCTTCGAAGCCCTGGCGACTTTCCGCCCAATACACCTGCTTGGCTCGAATCGCTTCGCAAACACCGTACGCCACCGGAAGACCGCCGGTAGCGGGGGCTACGATCGAAAGCTGGGGGACAATGGCGCGGATCTCGGGATTCGCACGAAGCAGGCGGCTCAGACCGACGCTGAGCATCCGTTGGTGCGGATAGTCGCGCATCGCCAACGGCACCTGAAGGTACTCGTTGGAGTGCAGGCCGGTCGGATATTCGAAGTGCCCATCGCGCAGCGCGCCCGTCTCGCGGAGCACGGACACAACTTCTTGGGGAGTAGGAATGAGATGCACGCGGTTCCTTTAATTGGCCCCGCGGCCCGTCAACACGCGGGGAATGGTCCGGAGCAGGATTTTCCAATCGAGTGCGAGCGACCAGTTGTCGATGTAATGCATGTCAAGCTTCATCCAAGTGTCAAAGTCGACGCTGTCGCGTCCGGAAACGGCCCAGAGGCAGGTCAACCCCGGCCGCATGCGCAGGCGGCGGCGTTGCCAGCGCTGGTATTGCTCCACCTCGGTAGGAACTGCAGGGCGTGGACCGACCAGGGACATATCGCCGCGCAGCACGTTCCACAATTGCGGCCATTCGTCGATCGAGAATTTGCGCAAGAAGCGCCCGAGAGGTGTCAGGCGCGGGTCGCGCGGGATCTTAAAGGCGGTCTGGCGCGTGCTGAGATGGGCCACCGAGGCCTTTAATGCCTCGGCATTCTGACACATCGAGCGGAATTTGTAGAACCGGAAGCGGCGGCCGTTCAACCCGCACCGCTCTTGCTGGAACACAACTGGGCCGGCCGATGTCAGCTTGATGGCCAACGCGGTCAGAAGCATGAACGGCGACAGCACCAGCAGGCCGGCCGCTGCGAGCACGATATCGACCGTGCGCTTGGCCAGCAACCGGATTTCATCATACGGCGCGGCCGAGAACGTCAGCAGCGGGGTCGCGCCAAAACGTTCCAGCGATACGGTGCTGTTCACATGCGGGAAAAAATCCACGGCTACCCGCGTGCGGACGCCTTCTTCGTCGCACAACAAGAAGTACTCTTCCAGGTCTGCCAAACTCTCGCTGCCGACCGCGAAAACAATTTCGTCAATCACATGCTGGCGCAGCAGCACCGGCAGTTCCGCAATGGAATGGACGTGGTAGGCGCGCCGCAATTGGATCTGGTTCTCGGTGGGAACGCCGCGTTCACTGAGAAAGCCGTGCAAACGAATTCCGTATTCGGTGGACCGCTCCAACGCCGCGGCCAGGGTCCTTGCCCGTTCACTGGTTCCCACCACCATGACATAATGCGGCGCGGCGAATTCGCGCCGGATCACCCCGATCACGCGGCCCGCCGTGAGCCGGAAGATCAGCAGCGCGATCCAGGCGTAAGCGGCGAATAACGCCAGAAAGAAGCGGCTCAATTCCAGGCGCAGAAGATACTCGAATACCACCAGGCTGAGAGCGCCCCACGCGCACTGCTTGGCGCTGTCGCGCAGGATCACGCGAGGATGCCCGGAGTCGAGCTTTTCATAAACCTCGAGCCAGAGGCCGATGGCCACCCAGGCCACCAGGGAAAACCCCAGGACCAGGGCTTTGCGCTCGACCGTCAGAAAGAAATCATGCTCGAGGTGCAGCAGAACGCGCGTTTGATAGGCGCCTTCAAAGGCCAGTGCGGCCACGATGACATCCGACAGTCCGAACAAAACACGGGCTTTGCGCTGTCGGCTGAACATCCGGACTCAGGATATCATGCGGCACGTCCAGCCGTTCCCACGGAAAAAGATAGCGTCGGTCTCTAATGCATCGGACCAAAACGACGATAAGAGCTCTGAAGGAGCTTGCCTCGAGCAAGCAACCAAGCATGATGGAACAACCAAGGCGGGCAGACGGTTCCACAATCCGCTTTCGTCCGCGTTCCGATTTCCACGGAATGCGAATCTCGTCAATATCATCAATCAGTTACCTCCCGATTTCTCCGCTGTTTCGCGCCCGATTCGGACCGTTCTGCCCGCCGGTATCCACGCCAGATCGAGCTCTAGGACCGCAGTTCTTCCGTCGCCCCTAAAGTTTCCGGCCGTTCATCCGATATAGCAGCCATGAAGATGTGCGTCAGAATGGCGACCGTCGCTGCCGCGGTGTTGACCTCCGGGTGGGCGGCCACCTCGACCGGGATTACCGTCAAGCCGACCAGTCTTGCCAATTTTACATTCTTGGTGGACAGCACCAGCAATGTCACCACTCCAGCGTCTCAGACGCTTACGATTACCCTACCTTCAACCGCATCGTCTTCGACGGTGATCTATGCGTCCGTACCTTGTCCGGCGTCTACGCCGCTGTGCCAAACATGGTTGGCATTGGCGCCAGCGCAAGGTCTTTCGCCGCTGACATTGACAGTCACCGCGAACCCTACGGGGTTGCCACCCGGGAGCTACCCGCAGAACATCCTGATCACCACGGTTCCTAATGTTGGCTCTCTTACTATCCCGGTAACGCTTCTGGTTACCAATCCTCCTTCGCAGTTGTCTGTTGTGGCAGGGCCGAATACCAGTCTCACGGCTGCGACCCCTACGACACCAGCCACCCTGACGTATAGCTACACGACGGGCAGTGTTTGGTCGCTGCAGCCGAGCGAACTTGACGTTTCCACCAACGGAGGAATCATTCCGTTCGACGTGGTGGTGTCCAACGCCGCAGGGACCGCGAAGACGATCGGCACATGGCTTCGCGTAGCGCCAAAAGGATCCGCACAAACGGGCACTACGACCAGCAACGTAGCGGCATCCGGGAACTTCGTGCCGATTATGGTTTCTCTCGATCCCACGACAGTGGAAACGCTTGCGCCGGGAGCCACCTACACGGGCTTGGTAACATTCACGCCCTATGATTCGACGGGTAAAGCCGGGACGCCGTCCGTAATCGACGTCACCCTGACGGTTTCAGCCGGGGCCCCACTGCTCTATTCGTTCTATCCCCAAAGCGTGGTGCAGGCTCCAGCCATACCCCCGGTGGTTTACATCCGGGGAAACAACTTCTTTTTCGGATCGACCAACGTTACGATCGCAACCGATGTCCAATTCATGCCTGGGGACCCGCAGTGCACGCAAAGCACGACGGCCCTATCCATTCCGTCGGCGAATACCTCGGTAATGAGCCAGAGTCTACTGCAGGTGACGATCACAAATGGCCAAACGCTGTTCGCCACCCCCGCCAACTGGTGCATCTGTGTCAGTAACACGCCTGGCGCGATTGGTCAGAGCGCGCCCACGGCTTGTGCCCCGGCCGATTTTGCCGTGACCTCGAGCACGCAAATGCAGATAGATTCCGTCCTGAACGCGGCCAGCTACTTGCAAAGAGCCTCCCAGATCGGCAAGATTTCGGATCCGGTGGGTGCCGCGGGCACTGCCGTGGCGCCGGGAGAAATCATTTCGATTTTCGGTCAGAATTTGGGGCCCTTAACTGTCCAAACCACGACACCCACTGCTGCGTCGGCTGATTTGGTTTCATCCGCACTGAATCCCGTTGGAGTGAACACTGCCTCGCTCGGCACCACACCGTTGCAGTTCAGCGTAGCAACGAGCGCAACCGAGAGCGTTCCCGTTCAGGTCAATTTCGCGGGCGACCTGAATAGCGGCGTCTCTGAGACCCTAGACCTGGTCGCCGCTTTCATCAGCACACAAGCTCAAGCGAGCGGTATCGGAACCGTGACGAGCCCTTTGGCAACCGAAACCGGCGGGGGAGCCACGATCACGCTCGACACCGGTTCAATCGTTGGCTCGGGTGCTGCCATTACCGTTACCTATAATCCGGCCGCTGTCCTGTTAGGGCTGACCGCAGGCAACACGATCACGAGCGCCGCGCTCGCGCCGAGCCTGAATACGGCCGCGCTGGTCCCTCCAGCGCCCGGCGTGCCGACGCCACTGTCCTTTAATTACACGCTCGGCGGGATCATCACACCAGTGACTATCGATTTCACCGGCGATGCGAACGTCGGGCCGAGCGAGAGCCTGACGCACGTCGTCAGCTACATCAACCAGAACACCTCCATGTTATCGGCGGTCCTTTCCGGAGGTACGCAGATTACGCTGTACGCTTTGCCGCTTGGCTCGGGTGCCACCATCACGCTCAATCAGAACAGCGCCTCCGATCTGTTCGGGCTCACGCAGGCCGGGGCTACCTCGACGGTAAACGGTACGCAAAGCTATCCGACCCAATTAACTTATCAGCCGATTGCCACCGACAGCACCACGCAAAGTGTGATCCAGGTCAGTTTCTCCTTGGCAGCCACCACGTTCGCGGCGCCGATTATCATGGCATCGTCCAATCAGATTAACGCCATGGTTCCTTTCGAAGTCAGCACTTGGGGCCGCGGGGCTCTTCCCGCGATTACCATCACCAACACCACGACCAGCCCGAATCCTAACCCTCCACCCGCCAACAATTCGGTAGTGTCGACCGCCACTTTTCCCAATGCGAGCTTTCCTAATCCGCTCGTCCTGGTGGATGAAGATCCCGGTATTTTCACTTTGGGAGGACTGGGTACGGGACAGGGAGCCATCTTGAATTACAACAGCACCACTGGCGCCTATTCCAACAATTCATCCAAGAATGCGGCGAAGCTCGGGTCAACGATTGTCATCTACGCGACCGGGTTGGGAAATCTGATGACGCCGCTCACCGACACGGTGAGTGCCTTTAATGCCGACAAGGTCGCAGACCCGGTCGAAGTCACCATCGGCAGCCAAACCGCCCTCGTGACTTACGCCGGGACGGCGCCCGGTTTCATTGGCGGTTTGGTCCAGATCAATGCCGTTGTGCCGCCAACGGTCATTCCGTCGAACACCGTGCCCATTACCGTGGCCGGCGGGGACGCCAATACTGCCCGCCAGAGCCAGGTCGGCGTCACAGTGGCTATCTCGAAGTAGACGCTGGGCGAATCTCCGTGCTTCGACACCCCCAAAACCATCGTTCGGCGGTGGCACGAAGCGTCCCACAAACGGACAGCGGGAACCTTGCTGTCCGTTTTATCGTCTGAAACGTCATATCGTTAGGCTCTAGCGAGGGTGGCAGGCGCCGTGCGAGTCTTGCCCCGGAAATCGATATGGATGTGCCGCGAACCGATGTCCGCAGAAAAAAGCTGATTCGTCGAATTGGGTTTGTTCTTGTGCTGGCGGTCGCCATTCCCGTGATCACCATTGCGCTGGCACGATTGAAACCCGCGGCGCCGGGGGTGGAAATGTCCACGCTCTGGCCCGATACAGTCAAGCGTGGGCCCATGACGCGGGAAGTCCATGGCCTTGGGACACTTGTTCCGGAGGAAACCATGTTGATCCCAGCCACCACTGACGCGAGGGTGGAGAGAATTCTCATCCGTCCAGGCACTCCTGTAAAAGCCAATTCCGTCATCATGACTTTAACCAGCCAGGAGCTGGAAACCGCCTTGGTCAATGCCGACTATGCGCTGAAGGCGGCCGAGGCGGACTATTCCAATTTGAAAGTCACATTGGAAAAAGCCAAGCTCGATATGCAAGCCACCGCGGCACAGGTGGGCGCCGATTACAACACCGCGAAACTGAAAGCCGACCGCGATACGGCGTTAGCGAAAGAGGGTCTGTACTCCGAAGTGGACGCTAAAATCTCGTCGGTGACTGCCGAACAGCTCGCTGGCCGGTATCAACTCGAGCAGAAACGGCTCTCAATCAATACCGAAGCCGAAGAGGCGCAACTGGCGGCGCAGAACGTCAAGGTGGAACAGCTCCGGGCGGAATACAACCTGAAGAAAAGCCAAGTCAGTCAACTGCAGGTCCGATCCGGATTTGACGGGATGCTGCAACAGCTTCCGGCGCCCGTGGAGGAGGGCCAGAAAGTCTTGGCCGGGACTCCGCTGGGAAAGGTGGCGCAGCCGTCGAAGCTGAAAGCCGAGTTGAAGATCGCAGAAACACAGGTAAAGGACATCGCCATCGGCCAGTCGGCCGTGATTGATACACGGAATGGGTTGATCGACGGGCATGTTTCGCGGATCGATCCCTCAATTCTGAACGGAACCGTTACGGTGGATGTGGCGCTGACCGGTCCTCTACCGCCGTCCGCTCGTCCCGATTTGAGCGTCGATGGCACGATTCAGCTTGAGAAACTCAACGACGTCCTGTTCGTAGGGCGGCCGGTATTCGGGCAACAGGACGCCACGGTTCAGTTGTTTAAAGTTGAGCCGGACGGAAAGTACGCCAATAAGGTCAAGGTAGCCTTCGGACGGAGTTCGGTCAACACGATTGAGGTCAAAGACGGTTTGCAAGTGGGGGACAAGGTGATTCTCTCGGACATGTCGGCCTACGACAGCTACGATCGGATTCGGTTGAACTAACGGGTGATCAAGTTCGTAAAGGCCAGGAGAGGTGTGAGATGAACAACGGCGCAGAAGGGATCATCAAGCTGGACCGGGTCAGCAAGGTGTTTGTCACGGATGAAGTGGAGACGCATGCGCTCGCAGGCATTCATTTCGAGCTCAAGAAGGGCGAGTACCTATCGATCGCGGGCCCGTCGGGCTGCGGCAAATCAACTTTGCTCGCCATTCTGGGCTTGCTGGATACGCCCAGCGACGGTGATTATTACTTGAACGGGAAACCTGTCACCGGGCTGAAGATGTCGGAACGGGCGCGTATCCGCAACCGCGAGATCGGGTTCATTTTTCAAGCCTTCAACCTGATCGGCGACCTGACCGTTTATGAGAACGTCGAACTCCCGCTCACCTATCGCGGAATGCCTTCGTCCGAGCGCAAGCGCCGCGTGCAGGAGTCGCTCGAGCGCGTCGGCATGTCGCACCGCATGAAACACTATCCGTCGCAGCTTTCCGGCGGCCAACAGCAGCGCGTGGCGGTGGCGCGGGCTTTGGGCGGCGATCCTCTGATTTTGCTGGCCGACGAGCCGACCGGGAATTTGGATTCGCAAAACGGTGAGGCCGTCATGAATCTGTTGCGGGAACTCCATCAAGCGGGGTCAACCATCTGCATGGTAACGCACGATCCGCGTTACGCCGAGTTTGCCGACCGCACCATCCGGCTATTTGACGGCCGGATTGTCGAGGAAAGCGTCGAGTCGGTTAAGAATTAAGCGGGGCACAATGCATATCATCAAACGCGCGCAAGCTGCCGTACTGTTGATCGTTGGAGTTTTCCCGGCTACGGAGGCGCTCGCCTCCACTGGCTCCCAGCGTGAGTTCTGTCGATCCTACGCGCTTCGCGCCGGCGGAAGCGTGGTCATCGACAACCCGTATGGCGATGTGCGCATCAGCGCCTGGGATCGTGATGAGGTCAGAATTCAAGCCATCAAGAGTGCTGCCGATTCGCGCCGTTTGGACGACGCGCGAATCGTGGTCGATTCCACATCTGACTCGCTCTCCATCTACACACAGTATGCCGGGATCGACGTGGAGCATCCCGCCAGCGTCGAATACCATATTACGGTTCCACGCACAGCGAATCTGGAAGCGGTGCGGTTGGTGAATGGCGGGCTTTCCGTGCGAGGCTTACAAGGGGCGGTAAAGGCCACGTCCGTCAACGGCAACATTCGCGCGGAGCTGTTGGAAGGGACCGCGGATCTC
>Ga0335079_10003835_pt1 | contig 17307 bp, 15 predicted proteins | sample Lox_Sample_33_FD_206719 | JGI IMG/M metagenome (GOLD analysis project Ga0335079, IMG submission 206719) | Soil microbial communities from Loxahatchee National Wildlife Refuge, Florida, United States - Lox_Sample_3.3 | ecosystem: Environmental > Terrestrial > Soil > Wetlands | place: USA... | reverse complement strand
ATAATCCACGGCTCCCGCTTCGCCGTAGTTGTATGCAAGGATCGCGGCTTGCTTGCGATCCTCGGGGGAAAGCTGGCCGTAAACGCGGGCAATGGCGCGGACCTGATGACGCCATCCAAACATGTCGCCGAAAAGTTGAGGCAGATCGGCTTCGGGGACATTTTCGACATGGACGGCTTTCACATCCCAGAAAGCGCAATAGCGGACGGCCGCGTGAACGGGAAGAATCGGCATCGCCAAGGGCGCGGCAATCGCGGCGCCGATCACGAGCGGGACAATGATGGCAGGTCTCAACCAAACGCCCGTGCGCGGCAGCAGGCGCAGCTCAACCCAGACCGCGCCACCGGCAAGCAGCATGACGTAAGCGGGTGCAAGGTAATAGATTTTTCCGTGGAGCAGAATCATTTCCAGCAAAACAACGAGATAAGCCCAGCCGAGAACCGCAAACTTCTTTCCTACGCGATCGGCGAGGAAAAACCACAGTCCGGCGATCCAGATCGGCGCGGCGAGAGGATGCGTCAGAAGCGCCTGTTGCGCGATGAATTCCCACGCGGGCACGACGGCATACTTTGTTCCGATGACGGTGTGGAGCAGGGCGATCGTTGGCCAACCATGATGCATTTCCCAAAGAAAATTCGGCAGGAAGAGCAACATGGCGATTGAGGCGCCAGCCCAGGTCCAGAGGCTGGCGAACTGGCGCCGAGCGGGCGTGAGCAGTAGGCCGACAGTCAAGCCCGTGCCGAAAAATAGCATGGAGTGCTTGTTGAGAATCCCCAGGCCAGCCACGAGCCCGAAGAGCAGCCAAAGCCGCTGATCACCGCCGTTGAGGATCCGAAGGACGATCGCAGCGCAGGCCATCCAAAACACGGGCTCGAACGCGTTCATGGAAAGAAAGTTGTCGAAGGTGAGATAGATTGGCGCGAGAAGTACGGTGAGCGCGGCAAGTGTCTGGGCGAATTTGCCACCGCCGACTTCACGGGCAATCCATCCGCCGAGAAAGATTTTAGCGGCGGAGGAGAGCGCGGGAAGAAAACGCAGAGCGAAGAGCGAATTACCGAGAAGCGCGCGGCTCACGCGCGCGGCGACGGCAACCAAGGGAGCGTGATCCACGTAACCCCAGGCGAGATGCTCGCCGCAGGCGGCGTAGTAGAGTTCGTCACGGAAGTAGCCGTAGCCACTGTTGAAGAGGAAATGAAAGAGGGTGCCGAAAACGGCGAGGCCATAAACCCAACGACTCAACGGAATCCGTGAAGCCGGCGATTGCGTTTGAGCCACGGCGCTGTCGTTCACGGCTTGAGACACGACACCTTCATGGTGCGGCTCGACATACGAAGAACTCCTCCTTTCTTCTAGCCTCGTGCGTTGTCGTTTGGACCATCTTCTATTGGCCGCTCACGATGGATGCCGTCTTGATGTAGTCGAGCTTGGGCCAGCCCTGCTTGAGATATTTGTCGCCAAGCTTTTCGAGGCTGTCCTGATTCGGAGCGTCCGCGTCGCCGTAGCCTTCGTACATCATTTCGACGACGTTCATGCCCATGCCGTCCACAACGCCGAAGGGAGCGAAGCCCATGGAATCCAGGCGCGCATTGTCTTTCAAATTGATGAACACTTGCGTGGTGCGCGTGTTCGGTCCAGCGGTGGCAAATGTCAGGTAGCCGCGCTTGTTGCTTTGCGAGACGGGATCGTCCTTGATGTCCGCGTTTTTCCAGGCCGCGGAAACCTCGGGATGAGCGCTGATGCCAAACTGCACGACGAAGCCGGGAGCCACGCGAAAGAAAGCGGCGTTGTCGTAAAAATGATGTTTAACGAGATTGTAAAAGCGGTCGGCGCCGAGCGGAGCCCAGGCGCGCGTGACCGTGAGCGTGAAATCGCCGCGCGTGGTTTCGAATTTGACGTGATAGATGTCAGGAGCTTTCTCAGTGAGCCGGGAAGGACGCAGAAGAGCATGATCGAAGGCTCCCGGAGGCGGCGCTGGTTCGCTTTTTGCGGCAGGAGCCTCCGTTTTCGCCGGAGCGGGAGTTTCTGCAGGGGCGGGCGCCGGGGTTTCGGTTTTTGCCGACGGGGGTGCCGGAGTTTCCGAGGGTTGTTCCTTTGGTTTGCAGCCGCACAACAGTAAGCCCACTACCACTAAACTAACGCTCAATTTCTCAAGTTTCATGGTCCTCTCCCGAGTAGCATCTTGAACTTATCTGGCTAGATCTGCTTCCCCGCGTTCATCTCGCGGCTCACGCGTTCGACTTCGGTCATCACGCGCAGCGTATTTTCACCCAGAATCTTCCTGACGTCGCTTTCGGAATAGCCTTTCTTCAGCAGCGCATCGGTGATTTTCGGCAGCATCGAAGCGTCTTCCATGCCGTAGGGCATGTTGGCGCCGTCGAAATCGGAGCCCAGCCCAACGTGGTCAATGCCGCCGATTTTCACGGCATGATCAATATGCTCGATGATTTTCGTCCAGTCCACTTTCGGGAACTTGCCTTCGGCCACGTATTCGCGCGTGATTTTGTCGCCTTCGATTAACTGGCAGCTTTCCTCGTCGCCGCAACGCTTTTCGACTTCGGCAGCAATCGCTTGGTTGTATTCCGGATGAGCTTTCTCGGCATTGCGAAATTCCTGACTGAGGAATCCGACGTGGTAATTGATTTGAATGACGCCGCCATGCGCGGCGAGATCGCGAATCATCTGGTCGGTCATGTCGCGAGGGGCATCGCACAGGGCGCGGCAGGAAGAATGGCTGGCGATCAGGGGAGCTTTGCTCACGGCCAGGGCATCGTAAAAAGTTTTGTCGCTGACATGGGAGATATCCACGATCACGCCGAGGCGGTTCATCTCGCGGACCACATCCTTGCCGAAGTCCGTGAGGCCGTTGTGGGCGGGCTTGTCGGTCGAGGAATCCGCCCACTCATCGTTCACGCTGTGCGTCAGCGTCATGTAGCGCACGCCAAGAGCGGCATACATGCGCAGAACCCCGAGATCGCTAGCGATCATGTGGCCGCCTTCGACACCCATGAGCACGGCGATTTTTCCTTGCTTGCGGGCAGCGCGCACTTCTTCAGCCGTGGTGGCAAATTCCATGTCTTTCGGATGCGCCGCGACCATCTGGCGCACGGCATCAATCTGATCCAAGGCGCGCTTCACGGCGTCCGCGCCGGTGATCTTTCCGGGCATCCAGATGGAGAAGAAAATCGCTCCGAGGCCGCCTTCCTTCATGCGCGGAATGTCAATGCTGCCGTCAGAGTGGCGCACACCAATATCAAAATGAGGGTCGAGGAGGCGCTGCGTCGTGTCGTCGTGGGTATCCACGACGATGGAGGAGAAGTGGAGCTTTCTTGCGCGCTCAGAGATGGATTGCGCCGAAGAGGAGAGCGCAATCATCGCCGCTCCCGACAAACATAGCGCGGCAAAAAACAAAGTACGAACCATGAAGCCCCCAGAATTAAAGTGCGAACGCCCGAGAAATCTAACAGGAATCAGCCGAGCAGCCAACCCAGAAGCGCCTGCTTCCAGGCCTGGCGGTTCACTTCCGCGATGGATTCCGTCAAAGGAATTTGCTTCGGGCAGGCTTTTACGCAGTTCTGCGCATTGGCGCATTCCTGTATGCCGCCCGGGCCCATCAAGGCTTCGAGCCGCTCGTGCGCATGCATTGCACCCGTGGGATGCATGTTGAAGAGCCGGACCTGGCTGATGATCGCCGCGCCAACAAAATCATTGCCGCTGTTCACCTGCGGGCAAACCTCGAGGCAGCTTCCGCAGGAGATGCAGCGCGAGAGCGGGTAAGCCTTCTCCTGCGCTTCGGGAGCCATGCGCGGCCCTTCACCGAGGTCGTAGGTGCCGTCAATCGGAATCCACGCCTTGACGCGCTTCAGGCTATCGAACATGAACTGGCGGTCCACGGCCAGATCGCGGACGATGGGAAACTTGGAAAGCGGCTCGAGGCGGATGGGCTGCTCCAACTGATCCACGAGCGCCGAACACGCCATGCGCGCCTTGCCGTTGATGAGCATGGCGCAGGAACCGCAGACTTCCTCGAGGCAATTCGAGTCGTAGGAAACGGGCGAGGACCTCTTGCCATCGCGCGTAACGGGATTTTCGGCAATATCGCGCAGGCAGATGATGACGTTCATGGACGGCCGCCAGGTCAAAGCGAACTCCTCCCAATAAGGCGTGCCCTTGGGGCTGACCTGCCGCTTGACTCGAACGATGACTTGTTTCTGCTCTGCCATGAGTCCTTGAACTAATCCTGCGTCACTACCCTTCTCGAGACGACGACCCAGCCGCACGGTCATTTAGCGGCATCGTATCGCCGTGCTCTCGGAGGAAGGAGCGAAATATCCACCGGCTCGTAAGTCAGATGGATCTCTCCATCCGCCCATTTGGCGCGGGTTGTTTTCAACCAGTTCGCATCATTACGTTCCGGAAATTCCGGCTTGTAGTGCGCGCCGCGCGACTCGTTGCGCGAGTAAGCGCCCATGGTGATTACGCGGGCCAGCACCAGCATGTTGCCCAGTTCGCGCACGAAATTGAGCGTCTGGTTGGACCAGGACGACCGGTCGCTGACATTCAGCTTGCTGTAGCGGGCGGTCAACTCCAGAAGCTTGTTGTAAGTGGTTTCCAGGTCCTTGTTGACGCGAGTGACCGTGACGTGTTCAGTCATCACTTCGCCCATCTCGCGCCAGATCACGAGGGGATTTTCAGTTCCTTCCTGGGCAATCAACGCCCTGTTCTTTTCTTCCTGCCGGTTGCGTTCCGCTTCGAAGATGCCAGCGGGAGCCGCTTCCGCGCCTTTCTCCAGATTCTTCGCGTACTTCACCGCCGCTGGTCCGGCGATGCTTCCTCCAAAAATGCAGGAAACGAGCGAATTGGCCCCGAGCCGGTTGGCGCCATGGTATTGATATTCACACTCTCCGGCGGCGAAAATTCCCGGTACGGATGTGGCTTGATCCTCTGCGTTCACCCACATGCCGCCCATGGTGTAATGCATTCCGGGAAAAACCTTCATCGGTTCCTCGCGCGGATCCACACCAAGGAATTTTTGATAGATATCCAGAATTCCTTCGAGCTTGCGGTCCAGAACGTCGCGCGGAATGTGGCTGACGTCCAGGTAAACGGCGGCTTGACCATTCAGGCCCAGTTTTTCCTGGTAAACGATACGATGAATCGCGCGCGTAGCGATGTCGCGCGGGACGAGATTTCCATACTTGGGATACCACTCTTCGAGAAAATAGAAGCGTTCCTTTTCCGGAATGCCCTTCGCGGGCCGGGTATCGCCAGGATTCCTCGGCACCCAGACGCGGCCGCCCTCGCCGCGCGCGGATTCGCTCATCAACCGCAGCTTGTCTTCGCCGGGAATCGCCGTCGGATGGACCTGGATGAATTCGCCGTTAGCGTAATCCACTCCCTGCTGGAACAGCGCAGATTGGGCGGAGCCGGTGCACACCACGGAATTGGTGGACTTGCCAAAAATCGCGCCGATCCCGCCGGTGCAGAAGATGACGGCGTCCGCGGGAAAGGTCTTCACTTCCATGGATCGCAAATCCATGGCGCAGATTCCGCGGCAAATTCCGCCTTCATCGAGCACGGCGGAGAGAAAGGTCCAACCCTCGAACTTTTTCACGCCGCCTTCGGATTCATGCCGCCGCACCTGCTCATCGAGCGCATAGAGCAATTGCTGCCCGGTCGTCGCACCCGCAAACGCCGTCCGGTTGTACAACGTTCCGCCGAATCGCCGGTAATCGAGCAAACCTTCTGGCGTGCGATTGAAGGTCACGCCCATGCGGTCCAGCAGGTCAATAATTCCCGGAGCGGCTTCGCACATGCGCTTCACAAGCGTCTGGTTGGCAAGAAAATCTCCGCCGTAGATGGTGTCGTCAAAATGTTTCCAGGTGGTGTCACCTTCGCCTTTTTGATTTTTCGCCGCGTTGATTCCACCCTGGGCGCAAACAGAGTGCGAACGTTTGACGGGCACAATCGAGAAGAGATCCAGGGGAACACCCGCTTCGGCAACGCGAATGGCGGCCATCAGGCCCGCGAGTCCTCCACCCACGATGATGATTCGTGGCTGTCTCATTGGCTCAGGTAAGAAGCAAAGGGGTGCCAGTCGCAACGAAAGCTAATCAAGACTAGGATACCCACGACACCGAACAGAATTCCCACAAACACACCCAGGACACCGGCTGCGCGCTGTGCACGAACTGTGGCCGCAAGTCCCCATTTGCACAGAAAATTCCAAATGCCAACGCCGAGGTGGAACGAAGAAGCCACAACGCCAATCACAAAAAACGCGAGATACCACGGGTTTTGCAAATCAATCGCGACCGTCGCATACGTTGAACGGCCGCCGGTGAGAAATCGCTCGGTGTAGACGTGCCATCCGATATACGCGAAGGCAATCAGCCCGGTGTATCTCTGAAGCGTGTACAACCAGTTTCCTACCCAGGGGTATTCGGAAACATTGGATTTTCCGCGCAGCCAGATATAGACGCCGTACCCGCCGTGAAACAATATCGGGAGAAAAATGAACGCCCACTCCACGATCGGACGGAACGGAATCGTCTGCAAATCCTGCGAAACGGTGTTGTATTTATCCGGGCTGACGAGGGCGGCGCTGTTGGACCAAAAATGTTCGGCCAGGAACGCCCCGACGGGAACGATCCCGCTTAACGAATGCAGCTTTCTGAGGAGGTAACTCGTGTTTGGCCGGGTTGCCGTGGAAGACATGCCCTCTCCGCCGGCGGTGATCTTTTCGTTCGCAAGCTGCGATACAAAAGAAATTCTTTCCACTCGCGGCCATTCCAGTATAGGCAGTCATTGGCTTTCAGACAAGCATCGGGCGCTGACCAAAGCGTACCAATCCTGCTAAAAATTCTTGCCAAATACGCTGATGCCGTTAGTATGAAGAAAGCGCAAGGATTGGCCAGGACCCCTCCCGCCAAGACGGAGATCCGCACACGGATCAGAACGATGAGTCTGAATCTCGCTTCCGAACTCGAACGTCTGGCGTCCGCCCTGACAACCGATTCCGACGCCAACGGCCAATTTTCGATTGCTTCGCTCGCCGAGCGCATCGCCAAGTACCTGAATGTCAAAACCGAAGAGATTGCCATCATGGGAGTTTCCGAACGCTGGAGGCACCTCTATTTCATTGTTCCCGAGGCGCTCAAACACGTCGGGCACATTCCGCTGTCCAGCCCAGTGGCGATCGCGGCCCGAACGGTGCGGGAAAGCCGCCCGGAAATTAACAATAGTTTTCGCGAAACGCGCCACGTCACGGTGTTCGAGTCCGTCAAAACCGAAACGTTGAGTTCGGCCGCGATTCAAAAGATCATCAGCGCACCGATTCTTTCTGGCGATAAAGTGCTCGGAGTCATCCAGGTGAGCCGTAAAGGCGATAGCCCTTCCGAGGCGGGCCCCGATTTCAGCTCCGACGATCTAGGCAAGGTTCTTGCGTTGTGCGGACCTCTCGGCAAATTGCTTCGACATTTCATCCGTGAATGACTTCGCATGCGGCGGCGACCCGCGCTCTATCATTGAGCGCGGAAACCCCTTCACGCGAGCTTCAATACTCATTGACACCCGGCACTCTTGCTTGCTACTTTTCCACAGCACCGAAAATTTTCGCCGTCACCTCACTTACGGAGGCAGCGCACCCGCAAAATGGCGTTCGTCGCTAAGAAAATCTTCCTCACCAAGGGTGTCGGCAAACATCGCGAGAGACTTTCGAGCTTCGAGCTCGCTCTGCGCAACGCGGGCATTGCCGCCTGCAACATTGTCCGGGTTTCTTCCATCTTTCCGCCCAATTGCAAGCTCATTTCGCGGAGCGAAGGGCTGAAACACATCAAGCCCGGCCAGGTCGCCTTCACGGTTATCAGCGAGAATTCCACAAAAGAACCTCATCGCTTGATCGCGGCAAGCATCGGCTTGGCTTTGCCAAGTGACAAATCCATGTACGGCTACCTTTCCGAGCATCACTCGTTTGGGGAAACCGAGGAGGTTGCCGGAGAATACGCGGAAGAGCTGGCGGCGGAAATGCTGGCGACCACCCTGAACGTGGAATTCGATCCGGATCTGTCCTGGGACGAGAAAAAAGAGGTCTACCGCATCTCCAACAAAATTGTCCGCACCATGAACGTCACGCAATCGGCCGTCGGAGACAAGCGCGGACTGTGGACCACCGTCCTCGGGGCCGCCATTCTCATCGGCGACGACGATTAACGCAACGTTTCCGCTAGTAATTCCTGCAACTTTTTAAATGCGCGTTCCGCTTGCGGATGGTTATAGACCGGACTGTCCGGCACAGTCCAGCTGTGGTAGGCGCCTTCATAGATTTCGCTTTCGTATTTGCCTCCCCATGAATCGAGCGCCAAGTTGAATCTCTCAATCGCCTCTTGCGGCATGCTCCGGTCGTTTACCGCATGGCCGAAGTAAAGACGTGCTTTGATGCGAGGCAAACTAAGATGAGGGCTGGTCGGTGCCTCCGTGCACAGCCGGCCGCCATGAAATGACGCTGCGGCTGCGATCGTACCAGGGCGGGCGGCGGCGGTTCGGATCGCCATAGTTCCCGTGAAGCAATATCCAACGACACCCATGACGCCTTTGCCCACACTCTCTTGCGACTCCAGAAACTTCACGTACGCATCCGCGTCTTCTTCCATCGCCTCGGGCGGCAACCCCGCGGACAATTCAGCAATTCGTTTCATTCTCAGCTCGTCCGAAGCCCGCGTCGCGCTATCCATCACCGGGAGCCGCGCGGTCCGATAAAAAACGTTGGGCATCAGCACTGCGTAACCTTCGCCGGCCAGTCTTTGTGCCATCTGATTTTGAGACGGCCGGATTCCGCCGATATCGGTCAAATGGATCACCCCCGGCCAAGGCCCTTGGCCTTCAGGACAAAAGAAAACCGCCTCGGAGACTCCGGCAGGCGCTTGAATCTCTAAATTTTGTTCCTTCATGGATTCTCCACGGAGCGAATTCGTAGGAAACGCGCAGGCTTGCAATTGAAGAACGGTCTCCGCACTCCGCCGCAACGCGCGAAGGCCTGTGGCGGAGAGTTTTGCTGCCGGATCCGTTCAACTCCCAAGCGGCAACAATTTCCTGGCGTACAAGCTCACCAGCTTCGGCCCCGGACTGCCGTCAGGCATTGTCCTGATCACCTGCACTTCAAAATGATCCGGATCCAAGATGTGCAGGGTAATTTGCATCGTTCGCATGCTGCCCGTAGTGTCCTCGTGATAGGTGCCCGTGTATTCGATGGTCATGCCTCCGTCCTTGCTGTCTCCAAGCAAAGAGATCACGGCTGTGGATTTGGAGGAGGTCCAGACGCCTTCATATTTCTTCGTTCCGTTGTTAAAGCCGTAGATGCGCAAACCGATATACGGTTCGCCGAGATAGCCTCCCGCGTTGCGCTCGACGATGAAGCGGCCACCCATTTCGCTCCGCAGCGTCGCCGTGCCGTCGGACTCCAGCGGCGTTGACTGTCCTGGAGGATAGTACTTTTCCTTTGTCACGTAATCGCCGTCCAGCCGCATGAGGCTTAGATGCCGTGGGCCTGGCTGGCTCGTCGCTTCGCGCTGTTGCCTCAATTTTTGCAATTCCGGCGAAATGGCAGGTGCATTCGAAGGTGACTGGCCCGTATTCTGCTGCGCAAGACTTAGCGCAGCCGCGCCAAGAACGACTACAAGACACCCTGACAGCGGCTTGATCATCTTCATTTGTCTTCTCCCGCTCCTGCGCAATGGCCCGCAAAGCTCTTGGATGGTTCCAGACACGCTTTCCGTTTCAAGGTTTGCAGCTTCAGAGCGGTTTGCTTTCGATAAGCGCCTGCCGCCGCAGGTTCCTATTCTCTCTTAAAATAGCCGATTCTCTCGAGCACCGCTCCCGCCACCAAGGGCAGCGCCACCGTGGCATCTTCAAAAACCTCGGCGAACTTTCCGCCTTCTTCGGGAGGTACGAACTTCCCCCAGGAGACCGCTTCCGTGTAGGTGCTTCCACTCAACCCGCCCCAGTGCACCGGTTCGGGACAAATTCGCACGCCGTAGTTGTAACGCTTCAGCGGCATCTTCTTGTAACCCCTGCGCGCCAGCAATTCCGCGTAGACGCCGAATTGCTGCGTCCAATTCCTGGGAACGCCGCCCCCGATTGTGAAGACGCCCATCCGCTTGGTCGAAAGCATCACATCAGCAAACTTTTCGAAGTCCTCGAAAGTATCAAAATTCAGCAAGGGCCGCTTCTGCTGCTGCCGGGCAATCTTGTGCAGCGCAAAATCAATTCCCAATTCCGAATCGGTGAACGCCGGCACGAAAACGGGAACGTTATGCTCGTATGCGGATTTCAGGATTCCTCTTCCCGGAGTACGTTTGGCGAGGTACTCGCCAATCCTTCGGTGCAGCCTCCAGCTGCTGACCACTTCCTCTTCGTCCCATTCTTCTAAAATGTGGTCAACAACTTCTTCCACGTGATCAAGATTTACCTCAGGCTCAAGCGAGTCATATACCCGGTTGTAGCCGGCGTGAAAAAGTTCCTTGTCGCTCATTTTCGAAGGATCGTAACGGAAATGCGATAGTCCTGTGGCTTCGACAAGGCCATGCGCCATCAGCGCCCCGGTGGAGACAATCGCCTTCACGATGCCGCTCTCGATCAGGTCGCAGAAAATCAGGCCCATCTTTCCGACCGTTAATGCGCCTGCCAAAGTCATCACGACGAAACAATCCTTGTCCTTCGCCATGGCTTCCAGAACGTCCGCCGCATCACCCACTTGCCGCGCGGTGTACGCGGTGTCTCCCATGGCCCGCACCAGATCGTCAATCGTCCGGCACTTGGACAGATCAAGAGGAAAGATGGGGCGCAGCTTGTCCTTCACCGGATCGTGCAGCACCCGTCCGGTTACCGTCTTCTCCGTCGCATTCGCGTTTTTGCCTTTCGCCATTTCGCTCCTCGGCTCCCAAGATGAATCCCTTGTAAAAAAACGTCGCGCGCGCGTGAACGGCGAGCAACTATTCCTGGCGCATCTTACTTTTTCTCTTCAACCCGCGTCAAAGCACTTTCGCGGCATATTCAGCGCGGTTCGACGCATCTCGATTGGAATTTCTCCGCCCGACGTCTTCCGCCGCGCGCTTCCCTGCCGCTCATGCTAGGATACGATTCATGCCGGAGAAATTTACGCTAGGCCTGATCCAGATGCGCTGCACGAAGCATGCGGACGACAATCTCGCGCACGCCACCGAAAAGATTAGGGAAGCCGCGGGGCGGGGCGCGCAGATCGTTTGCATGCACGAACTTTTCCTTGGCGAATATTTCTGCCGCACCGAGGACTCTGCACTTTTTGATCTTGCGCAAGCGGTTCCCGGCCCTGCGACGGAAGCCTTCGGCAAGGTCGCGAAGGAAAATGGCGTGGTTCTCGTTGCATCACTCTTCGAACGCCGCGCTCCCGGGGTCTATCACAACACCTGCGCGGTCCTGGACGCCGACGGCGCGTTTCTTGGCAAATACAGGAAGATGCACATTCCCGACGATCCGCTCTACTACGAAAAATTCTATTTCACTCCGGGAGATCTAGGGTTCCCGAATTTCGATACCAGATTCGGGCGCATTGGCATTCAGATTTGTTGGGATCAGTGGTATCCCGAAGGCGCGCGCCTCATTGCCCTGAATGGCGCCCAAGTGATCTTCTATCCCACGAGCATCGGCTGGCATCCGAGTGAGAAGGCGCAATTCGGCGCGGCTCAACTCGAAGGGTGGCGCACGATTCAGCGCGCCCATGCCATCGCCAATGGCGTCTATGTGGCCGTCGCCAATCGTGTCGGCTTCGAAGGCAATCCCGCGAACGGCGATCCCGGTCTTGAATTCTGGGGCAATTCGTTTGTCGCTGATCCTTTTGGCCAGGTGGTCGCGCAAGCCGGCAGCGAAAGGGAGGAGATCCTCGTCGTGGAGTGCGACCCAGCAAGGAGCGAAGAGACACGCCGCAACTGGCCATTTCTTCGCGACAGGAGAATTGACGCGTACCAACCCATCTTGAACCGTTGGCTGGCCGATTGAACGTTACTTTTCCATGCTCATCACAATCTCTGCGATGAATTCCGCCTTCACTCTGTTCCACACATGAGCAAAACGTCCGCCTCTCCGACTCCCCACGCGCTGAACTTTCGCATGCCCGCCGAATGGGAGCTTCACGAGGCTACCTTCCTAGGCTGGCCCCACGAGCTCACCGACTGGCCCGGCAAATTTGCTCCAATCCCGTGGGCCTTTGCGGAAATTGTCCGCCATGTCGCTCGGGACGAGGAAGTATTCCTCCTCGTCGAAAATCGCGCCGCTGAAGGGCGCGTCAAGTCAATTTTGAAGAAATCCCACGTTCACTTGGAAAATGTTACGTTTTGTCGTATTCCCACGGACCGCGGGTGGCTGCGCGATTCCGGCCCCATCTGCGTGATCAATGATTCCCGCGAATCAGCGTTCAACAATTTTCTTTTCAACGGGTGGGCCAAATACGCAAATCACAAAAAAGACGCCCAAGTCGCCGCGCGCGTCGCGATGCATCTGAAGCGCCGCCTCTTTCTTCCTATGCATCAGGAGCGCCGCATTGTCCTCGAGGGTGGCTCCATTGATGTCAACGGGCGCGGCACGCTCTTGACTACGGAAGAATGCTTGCAGGGCAAAATCCAGGAGCGCAATCCCGGATTTACCAGGGAGGACTACGAAGAAATTTTTCGCTCCTTTCTCGGCGTCACAAACGTCCTCTGGCTGAAGAATGGAATCGCCGGCGACGATACCCACGGTCACGTGGACGATCTCGCCCGATTTGTCAACCCCACGACTGTCGTCACTGTCGTTGAGGATGATCCCCGCGACGCGAACTACGCCGCGCTACAGGAAAATCTTGCCCAACTGAAAGACATGAAGGACCAGGATGGCCGGGCTCTCCGTGTGGAGACGCTCCCCATGCCCGTTCCGGTTTTCTTCGCTGGGCAGCGCTTGCCCGCCAGCTATGCGAACTTCTATATTGCGAATAAGACTGTTCTGGTCCCAACTTTCAACGACCCTCGAGACCGCGTCGCTCTCAACACTCTTTCCGGCCTCTTCCCTGAACGTGAAGTCGTCGGCATTGCCTGCCGTGACCTCGTCCTTGGCTTGGGGACCATCCACTGCATGACCCAACAACTGCCTTCATCACGCTGATCGGTTCTTCAATTCGCGGCGCGGCATGATGGAAATGTTTTTCACCACCTCGGAAGGAAAAACGGCGCCCTGTCCACTCCTCGCCCGGTATCTGCTACACTCCCGCAAGCCCGGAATTTCGTTACGCGCACCGGAGGATTCATGTTCGCGGCACTCCAACTCACTGTTCTTCAGGGCGGCTCAATCGTTGTCCACTGGTGGCCTCGTGGCCTGTTCGCGTGGCTCCTGCTTGGCCTCATTGCCGGCTGGCTCGCGGGAAAACTTGCCCGTGGCCGCGGTTACGGCTGCATCACCGACATTATTCTCGGCTTGATCGGCGCGGTGATCGGCGGCTGGATCTTCACCAAGTTGGGCGTTTTCGGCGGCGGCTTTCTTTATTCGCTCGCCGCAGCTACTCTTGGCGCCGTGATCCTTGTTGCCATCGTCCATCTATTCACGGGTGGCCCGCGCGACTGACACTCGGCGCATGAACGCCGATCCCATCCGTGTGTTAGCATGGTTTGATGTTCCGCGGAGCTGAAATTTCTTGAGCAGACCTTCGCAGTCACTTCTTGCCATTCCTCTTGGCGGCCTTGGCGAATTCGGGATGAATATGCTGGCTCTTCGCCTTGGCGAGGACATCATCGTCATTGACGCCGGCATGATGTTCCCGGAATCCGAACTACTCGGCATTGACTTGGTCATCCCGGACATTTCCTATCTGAAGCAGAACCGCGCACACGTCCGCGCCATTGTCCTCACGCATGGCCACGAGGATCATATCGGTGCGCTGCCTTATATCCTTCGCGACCTCAACGTTCCCATCTACGGCACGCGCTTCACGCTGGCGCTCGTCAAAAAACGCCTCGAGGAGGCCGGCCTCCTCGATTCTGCGACGCTCCGCGAGGTCATCCCCGGCCGCCGCATCGAAATCGGCCCTTACGAGATCGAGTTCATTCCCGTAACGCACAGCACGATTGACTGCGTCGCCCTCGCAGTCCGCACTCCGCTGGGCGTCATCATCCACACCGGCGACTTCAAGATTGATCATACCCCCGTGGACGGCGCCGCTTTCGACCTCCACACGTTTGCGCGCTACGGCAATGAAGGTGTCCTCGCTCTATTTTCCGATTCCACCAACGTCGAACGCCCGGGCTTCACGCCCTCCGAGCGCGCCGTCGTTCCGCGCATCGAGGAACTAACGCGTTCCGCACCGCGCCGCGTCATCTTGTCCTGCTTTGCTTCCTCCATCCAGCGCATCCAACAGGTAATTGAGATCGCCGGCCGTTGCGGCCGCAAAGTGGCTTTCGTCGGCCGTTCCATGGTGGACAATGTCGAGATCGCGCACGACCTCGGCTGCATCCATATCCCCGATGGCATGGTCGTGCGCCCCCAGGACATCAAAGGATTCGATCCTCGCCGCATTCTCATCCTCGCTTCCGGCACTCAAGCCGAGCCCATGTCGTCGCTCTCGCGAATCGCCGTAGACAACCACCGCTTCGTTTCCGTGGACGAAAACGATACCGTCATCCTTTCTTCCCGCATCATTCCCGGAAACGAAAAAGCCATTTTCCGCATGCTCGATCACATGTTCCGCCGCCGCGCTCTCGTTTACTACGACAATGCCGCCGGCGTCATTCATGTTTCGGGACATGCCAGCCAGGAAGAACAAAAGCTTGTTCTTCAGCTCGTCAAGCCGCGCTATTTCATACCCGTGCACGGCGAGTATCGACATCTTTTCCGTCATGCCGCTCTCGCTCATCAGCTTGGTGTCGTATCAGGGGAAATTTTGCTTCTCGAAGACGGCCACTGCATCGAATTCACGGAGGAGGGAGCTTTTCGCCGCGATCCCGTCACTGCCGGGCGTGTGCTTGTGGATTCCGGCTCGCTCGAGGAAATCGAGGAAGTGGTCATCCGCGACCGCAAGCATCTTTCCGAAGACGGCGTCGTTGTTCCCATCATAGCCATTGATAAGCACACCGGAAAGCTCGAATCGCAACCGGAGATCGTGACCCGCGGCTTCTTGAGCGACAATGGCAGCGAGCTTCTCGCCGGAGCCCGCGAAATTGTTCTTAAGACCGTCGCACAATCCAACTCCGAAGAAACTTCGGACTGGTCCGTCATCAAGGAAAAAATTCGCGTGGACCTGAAGCGCTACATCAACAAGCACACTTCCAAGCGTCCCCTGATTCTCCCCGTCATCCTGGAAGTCTGATTTGCGCAATTTCTCGGTCAATGCGAAAAGCAATTTCGATTCGCAATTCTTGGATTCGTTTTTTGCATTGCACTAAATCGTTTTATCTCTAACATTGGCGTTAACGCTACCTCAGATTCCCATTCAAACCTCGCAACCCCCATCTCACAATTTCATCGAACGATGTGAACACACTTCGCCGAACTCTCCGCTGGGACGCACAACATGCTTCTTTCCGCAGGAGGCGGCGACAAGGAGCTTCCATGAAACTTTCGAACGCAGCCAAAGGTCTTCTCTTCGGTGCATCGCTTCTCCTCGCCGGTTCCGTTTTTGCCGGTCAGAAAACGAACCTCGAGGTTTACGACAACCTGAAGGTCAACGGCACTTCCATTCCCGCGGGAAAATACCAGGTGGAATGGGATGGCAGCGGGCCTGACGTGAAACTGAATATCCGCCAGGACGGCAGCACGGTCGCCACCTTGCCGGCACACATCACGCAGTTAAAGAACGCCTACCCAACCACAGGCTATTCGACCCGCAAGGAGTCCGACGGCACGCTGTCTCTGACTTCCGTGTTTGTAGGCGGCAAGAAGTATGTCTTGGAAATCGGCGAGGAAGTTGCTGCCCCCCCGGCTACCTCTGCGAAGCCTGAGGGCAACAACTAAGCACGTATGCTCACCCATTGGGCGGCCCCTTTTGGCCGTCCCCTTTCTCCGAACGCCTCGCGCACAAGATGTGCGTGGGGCGTTCTCATTCCGTTCTGCCGGTAAAATTTTGCAATACGCTCCGGAACATTCCTGGCACGCTGCCTGCGTGGAACACCGCGCGGGCAGGATTAAATTCCCGGAGCGCTAGCGGCGCGCCCTGTTCCCCGTTAGAATCTTTTTTCTCCAGGAGCGCGCTTTGTCTTCTTCCCCAACTGGTTCCCTTTCTTCAAACCATGAACGCGCTGCTTTTGTTTTCATTATTGTCACCGTCGCGTTCGATTTTCTCGCCTTCGGCATCATCGCTCCTGTTCTTCCCAACCTCATCATCCAGTTTGAGCACGGCAACATTTCCAGCGCTGCCTCCATCACCGGCTACTTCGGTTTCGTCTGGGCAGCTATGCAATTTCTTTTTTCTCCGTTGATCGGCGCTTGGTCGGACCGCTTCGGCCGCCGTCCCGTCATCCTTATTTCCTGTTTCGGACTCGGCTTTGACTACATCCTCATGGCTGTGGCGCCTTCGCTCAGTTGGTTATTTCTTGGGCGCGTCATATCCGGCATCACCACATCCAACGTGTCCACCGCGTTCGCATACATCACTGACGTGACTCCGCCCGCAGATCGCGCCAAGAAGTTCGGCTTCCTCGGCGCTGCCTTCGGAGTCGGTTTCGTCATCGGCCCCGCGATCGGCGGCCTGCTCGGCAATCACAATCTGCGCTTGCCATTCTGGGTCGCGGCGGGACTTAGCCTCGCCAATGCTCTCTATGGCTTCTTCATTCTGCCTGAGTCTCTACCCACGGAACGCCGTGCCAAAACCGCGTGGCACATGGCCAACCCGCTTGGTTCGCTCACACTTCTTCGCTCCCATCCGGAATTGGGCGGTCTGGCCGCGGTGCTCACTCTCTACTATCTTGCTCACCAGGCTCTCCCTTCCGTCTTCGTTCTTTACGCCGACTACCGGTATGGCTGGACCGAGAGCACAATAGGACTCTCGCTCGCCGTTGTGGGCGTGTGTACCGCGATTGTCTCCGGCGGCCTTGTCGGATGGTTTGTAAAGAAATTCGGCGAACGCCGCGGTCTGCTCTCTGGCCTCTGCTTCGGCGTGCTTGGTTTTCTGGGCTTTGCTCTGGCTGCGCGCGGCTGGGGCATGTTTGCCTCCATTCCGCTGATCGCGCTCTGGGGCATCGCCGGCCCCTCCATGCAATCACTCATGACGCAACGTGTGGATCATTCCTCACAGGGCAAACTTCAAGGCGCAATCAATAG
>Ga0335079_10003831_pt1 | contig 17311 bp, 13 predicted proteins | sample Lox_Sample_33_FD_206719 | JGI IMG/M metagenome (GOLD analysis project Ga0335079, IMG submission 206719) | Soil microbial communities from Loxahatchee National Wildlife Refuge, Florida, United States - Lox_Sample_3.3 | ecosystem: Environmental > Terrestrial > Soil > Wetlands | place: USA... | reverse complement strand
CCGAGCCTAATGCACCCACCAGCGAACCACCGATAGCCGCCAAGGCGGGAATCATCACGGAAGTCATAAGCGCCGAACCGATTTGCCCCCTGGACGCCTTCGCCGCGATAGGTGGCGTGCCGGATTCACGATTCGCGCGTACCGGCGATCCTCGATTTTGCATTTAAAGCGCCATTCGTAAAGCGCTGACGTGAAATGCTCGTCACGTCAACCCTCCACCTCGTTTCGGCAAAATGCCGCGACGTTTAGCCGATGGCGCGAGAGGGCGAGCGAAATCCCGCCGCTAAGTGCTCTGCCTTCAATCCGTCTCGGAGTGGCCACTTGAGTGCCTTCTCCCTTACGCCGGAGTTTCCGGCAGACGTCAGCAGAACAAGAGAATCTCAAGAAAGGAGCGGCTATGTTTGGTATAACGAGCGAAACTCTCCGCCAGTTTTCGTTGGCCGAAGTTCTCGTCCTGATCGCAATGAATATCGAAACGACCCGTTTAGCTTCTGAAAACCGCGCCCGTTTGGAGACTGGCGCGGCTTTGAGTAGCTAAAGCAACTAACGGAGGAAAACGCCATGACTTACATACCCACCCAAGCAGGATTCATGCAGTTACAGGATTCCGCGCGGCTCCTGCGCGCCGTCTTCCCGAACTATCCAGAATTGCAGCCGTGCAATCCCGTGCCGGTATTTGAAGTCGCGCCAGCTGCATTAGCCGCGCCAGTCTATACGCAGTCATAGAGAGAGCGTCCATATTTGTCTCGTGATCTGAGACCACGAGGCCTTTATTCAGGATCTGTGTACGTCGCCGACTGATCCGTCATCTTGAACATAGGAGTGAGCTATGAGCGCGGTCGAATTTGGCCTGACATCGCAAACAACTTTTGTAGACATACCGTCGGACGTGTCGTTCGAGGAGCATTTCAACGGAGCGGAAGCGCTGGAGAGCTCCGAGGACCAGGATTACCTCGCCGACGAACCGAGTAGTGAGGCGGGCTTTGAACAAATCGTTGGCCGAAGCGCAGCTCTGCGGCGGGTCCTGCGGCAGGTGGAGGTGGTCGCTCCCACCGACTCCGGCGTGCTGATTCAGGGAGAAACGGGCACCGGAAAAGAACTAATCGCCCAAGCAGTTCACAATCGAAGCGGACGGCGTGATCGGCCATTTATAAAGGTGAATTGTGCCGCCATACCTTCCGGCCTACTGGAAAGTGAATTGTTCGGGCATGAGAAGGGCGCCTTCACCGGAGCCATCGCGCGAAAGCCCGGCCGCTTCGAGCTGGCAGACAAGGGAACCTTATTCCTGGACGAGGTCGGAGATATTCCCCTCGAGCTGCAAGCCAAGCTGCTGCGGGTTCTGCAGGAGCGTGAATTTGAACGACTGGGGAGCACGCGGACCCAGCAAGTGGATGTACGCGTGGTCGCGGCCACACACCGCGATCTGAAGCAGATGGTCGAAGAGGGAACTTTCCGCAGTGATTTGTACTACCGCCTCCACGTATTCCCACTGACAATTCCTGCCTTGCGCGATCGGCCCGAGGATATCCCATTAATCGTACGTCACTTCGTGGGCAAGTACTCACAGCGAATGAACCGATCCATCGAAACAATTTCACCCCACACCATGGAAGTGCTCAAGGACTATCCCTGGCCGGGGAATGTACGGGAGCTGCAGAACTTTATCGAGCGAGCTGTGATTCTTTCGCCCGGGGCCTCGCTGCGTGCTCCACTCGAGGAACTTACACAAGAGACGGTCCAGAGTCCACCAACCCACTTATCCACGCTCGAAGAGATGGAACGGGATCACGTATTGCGCGCTCTGAAGGAATCGAACTGGGTCACTGGTGGACCCAAAGGCGCAGCCGCCAAGCTGGGTATGAAACGGACCACCCTGGCCTACCGGATCCGTAAGCTGGGAATTCCCGTCCGGCCACAGCTATAAAAAAGGCTCTTAACGCTCTGAACCGAGGCACAAGCCTGGGGGGGACTTTTGTCCAATATTCTGCGACCGATCGGTCTCTTTAGTAATCTGATGTTTTGCAGGCAGGAGGCAACATGGCGGCAGCAACCATGCCATTGGCGTTGGGGACTACCGAAAAAGAGCGAGCCATCAATCCTTGGCTCATCGCGATTACGGTCACTCTCGCGACGTTCATGGAACTGCTGGATACCGCCATTGCCAACGTTTCTCTGCCTCACATCGCCGGCGGTCTCGCTACCAGTTATGACGAGGCCACTTGGGTACTCACCAGTTACCTTGTCGCAAACGCAGTTGTGCTACCACTCAGCGCGTGGCTCAGTCGTGTTTTCGGACGAAAAAACTACTACATGGCCTGCGTTGGGTTGTTCAGCCTAAGCTCGCTTATGTGCGGACTGGCGCCAAGCCTCGGACTTCTGATTTTTTTCCGCGTACTGCAAGGAATTGCTGGCGGCGGGCTGGCGCCGGTCGAGCAGGCAATTCTGGTTGACACTTTCCCTGCATCCAAACGGGCAGCCGCATTTGCGCTGTACAGCATGGCTATCGTTACCGCTCCGGCTGTCGGACCCCCACTGGGCGGCTGGATCACCGACAGCTTCTCATGGCGTTGGATCTTCTTCATCAACGTTCCGATCGGAATCCTGTCGCTCGTCCTCACAAGTAGGATTTTGTCTGACCCTCCGGAATTTAAACGCGAAGTGGAGGCGGCAAGAACCGCTGGCAAGCTCAAAATAGATTACATCGGCATATTACTGATCGCGATTGGCTTTGCGTCTATGGAGGTAGTGCTCGACCGTGGAGAGCGACTGGACTGGTTTGGAAGCAACTTCATCATCAGTTTCTTTGTAGTCGCAATTGCGGCGCTCGCCTTTGCGATCTTCTGGGAGTTGCATCATCCGGATCCGGTTGTTGAGATCCGATTATTGAAAGAGCGGAATTTTGCCATCGCAAACACCTATTATTTCCTTTTCGGATTTGTGCTGTTTGGCTCAACCGTACTCATTCCGCAAATGCTCCAGTCGCTTTATGGGTACACCGCTACAGATGCAGGATTGGTTCTTGGTCCGGGAGCCATGGTGATTGTGGTCCTGGCTCCGGTGGTCGTCCGCCTTGTGAGCCGAATTCCTGTCGCTCGTCTGCTCGCTTTCGGTTTTGCCATTCTTGCTTTAGCAATGTGGTATTTTGCGAGTTTTAATCTGGCGACGAATTATGCACGAGAGACGGCGGCGAGAGCACTCCAGGGATTAGGGATCGCGTTCTTATTCGTCCCGGCGACGCAACTCGCTTATTCGTACCTCCCGAAAGAAAAGAACAACAAAGCGTCGAGTCTGACGAATCTGTTCCGCAACCAGGGTGGAAGTTTTGGCATCGCTCTGGTGACCACGCTGCTGTCTCGGCGGATGCAGTATCACCAGTCGGTGCTGGTAACGCACGTAACCACTCTGGATCAGCCCTTGAACGCGACCGTCTCGGACATCGCCAATCGCTTTGTCGAACATGGTTCGAGCGTGGCGGACGCATCCGTCAGCGCTCTCGCGCAAGTTTACGCAATCGTGCAGCAACAGGCCGCGATGCTGGCCTTCTTGGATTGTTTTTGGGTTCTGGGAGTGGTCGCAGCCATCGGCGTACCACTGGCAATTTGTATTCGCAAATTCAAACAGGGCGGAAGTGCGGCAGCGCACTAGGTGCTCGCAGGAGGTTATATGTCACCCGCAATCGATACAGTAGAAGAGACGCTGGACCCTTCATTAGAACGCGAAGAAGACACTTCTGAAAACCTCAGAGTCAGTGCGGTAAGAATTCGTCATGCGGAACCGGAATGGAAACCGTTCCCTCGTTGGGCGTATGCGAGCATCGCTGTCGCATTGCTAGCCGTGGGCGCAGTCTCCTGGTGGCTTCATGCGAGACACTTCGAAACCACGGATGACGCGCAGATCGACGGTCATATCAATGTAGTCTCGAGCCGCATCAGCGGAACCGTGCTCTACGTGAATCCTCAAGTAGAAAACAATCAATATGTTGAGGCTGGGACGCTTCTCGTTGAACTTGATCCGAATGACTACGAGGCTGCGCTGGATCATGCACGCGGGGACTTGGCCACCCGCGAGGCAGGCGCGCGCTCCGCCGACGTCAATGTTCCTATCACGAACGCCAGCGCCTTCAGTCAGCTCACACTGGCGGAAGCCGCAATAGACGAGGCTGAGGCCGCGCTCGCGACAGAGGAAGCCAACCTCGCGGCCGCGCAGCACAGAGTTCAACAAGACCAAGCCATCGCAGCGCGCGCTGAACGCGATCGTGTTCGCTACAAAGGTCTGGTTGATGCCGGCGTCGTCTCCCGCCTGGAATACGATGCTCGCGAGGCGGACGCTCTAGCCGACGCTCAGACCGTCGACTCTGATCAAGCTCTAGTTCGTGCTGAAGAACAGAAAATTGTGCAGGTGAAGAAACTTATCCTGCAGAGAGAGGCCCAAGCTGGGGCTGCCCGAACAGCTCCGGAGCAGGTAAGCGACGCCAAAGCCAGATCTGAGTCCAGTATCGGCCAGGTGAGTCAGGCGAAATCAGACGTCCGCACCGCGGAACTGAACCTCGGCTACACCAAGATCTACGCGCCGGTCAGCGGGGTGATTGGACGCAAGACAGTTGAACTTGGGCAAAGGATTCAGCCCGGGCAGAGCTTGCTTGCGATTGTTCCTCTCGACGATATCTGGGTCACTGCGGAGTTTAAGGAAACTCAGTTGAAGTACATGCGAGCCGGCCAGCCCGTTACCGTTCACGTTGATACGTTCGGTCGCGATTATCAAGCAACCGTTGAGAATCTCCCCGGAGCTGCTGGAACTTTGTTCAGCCTTCTGCCACCTGAGAATGCCAGCGGCAATTTTGTGAAAGTCGTGCAGCGGTTGCCGGTACGGATTCGCTTAAATTCAGATCAGGATCCACAGCACCTGCTTCGGCCCGGAATGTCGGTTGAGCCTACGGTCAAAGTGCGATAGCCGCACGTTTGCGTTCATAATCATTCGCTGTCGCCCGTTGAGAGCAAGGAGGCAAAATGTTCAAACGAATTCTGGTTGCATACGATGAGTCACCTGCATCCGGACGCGCGCTACTCACCGGCATTCATCTCGCCAAGAGCCTGAACGCCGAATTGAGAGCGGTCTCGATACAGGAAAAACTACCTGCATACACTGGATACATCGACGCCGAAGTCCCCGGCGGCACTGCGCTGCTCCGGGAGCAAGCTTCTGAGTACTATCGAAAGCTTCAGACGGAGGCGGAAGAATCTGCTCGTCAACAAGGGGTAGTGCTAACGACGGAACTTGTCGAGGGGGATGAAATAGAGGCGATCGTGGAATGCGCGCAGAGAACTCATAGCGATCTTCTGGTGGTAGGCATACACCGGCATCCCTTGTTTCTCAGCCGTTTGTGGAATCACACGGCACATGATCTTTCACAGCGGGTAGCCAGCAACATTCTGGGCGTTCATTGAGTCGTGAAGCCTGTGGTGGGTTTTAGGCAAAGCTCCGTGAGTTGTGTGAAATACTCGGCGGAGGTAGTGTGCGGGCTACAGGCAGCTGAATTGAATTGACCATGTCCAAGGGCGACCAAACTCGAGAAAGAATTATCGCGAAAGCGGCCGAGCTGTTTAATCAACGCGGCCTTGAAGGAACCTCAATGTCGGATTTGATGGAGGCGACCGGACTAGAGAAAGGTGGAATCTATCGGCATTTTCCGAGTAAGGAAGCGGTGGCGGCGGAAGCGTTCGATTACGCATGGGAAGAAGCGTTCCAGGAGCGCGTGCGTGACCTCGGCAGCATCTCAGGAAGCGTCGATCGGCTGAAACACCTTATTGCCAATTTTGTGGAACGCCGCTCGAGTATTCCTGGCGGATGCCCTCTCCTCAATACTGCCATCGAATCCGATGATGGAAATCCCGTTCTACGTGAGCGAGCTCGGCAAGCACTCGGCAAGTGGCAGAATCTCCTCATATCAGTAATCAATGATGGCATTCAGCGGCGAGAAATCAGGGGTGGGGTCGACCCAAACAGGTTGGCGATGCTCATTATCTCTTCTTTGGAAGGCGCGCTTATGATCAGTCGGTTAGAACGGAATCGCGATGCCCTCGTAGCCGCGCGATCGCATTTGGACAGTTATCTTGAAAAAGAGATTCGCGCTCGCAGCCCACGCTCTAGATCGTCAACATTGCGGCAAGAACGCACGAATCACCAGTAGCCTAGATTGTCCAAGGTGCGAATGCATTCTTTGAGTAAGCCTTTCAGCTATGCGAAACGCACCTCGCTGAAATCGATGGAGACCATCAGCATCTCCTGGATCGGCCGCCGGTCGGGCCCGCGTGTGTATGCGCGCCTTCTGGTTGGGAGATGAATTCCGTTCGCTTCCGCATAATTTGAGGTCAGTTGCGCCGCTGGAAAACCGCCCGCAATGTTCACGTTGTAGTCGTGGCGGCGCAGCATGAAGTCACTCTCCCCAAAGAAAAAGTCCTGTATGAGGCTGTGCGTCTCGATTGATCCCGGGAAATAGGCGCGCAACACGCGCCATGTCTCTGCTCCTTCCTGCCAGGGTTCTGTTTCCTCCACTCGTACACCCTCCATTGCAAGAACGAACGGCGTGGTGAGGTATGTCCATAAGGCTTCTCCGTTGAAATACGCCCTATGGAGCGGGTCCCAAGGCGTGCTCATCTGATGGCCGGCGAACGAGTCCTTGGGCGCTTGTCGTTCGGCGACCACTGTGCCATCCAGCTTCTCGATGGCGATGCGCTCCGGAGTGAACATCGTTCGCTGATCTGGAGCTCCAAATGGCAGAACGGATGAGCGTTCCTCGTGCAACCACACGGACATCCGCCGGGGAGTGGAGTCCTGCAGCATTCCTTTGAGAGCAAAAAAGCCGCCGCCGGTCACAATCGCGGCTTCGACTTTCTGAAAGTCATTCCAGCGGTTCAATCCGCCGTGAGCGTCGAGAACAGTTGCGAGCAATTGGTTCATCGGATTCGGACCTCATCGCGCGTGTTGATTACGCCAGAAATCTTGGCCTAAGTCTATTAGACGATGGTACGGGCGATGCTTCTTGATCAGGCTGCGCGAGGAGGATTTTGCGCTATCAGTTTCTCGGGGTGGTCGTCAGAAAGTAAAACGTACGTCCAGTTGAATCTGACGCCCCGTACCGACGGTAGTGAAAATCCGGCCGACGTTGCTGGCGAGATCACCGGCTATGTCTTTGAACACGGCGTCTCCATTCCCTCCCAGGGTGAGCGGGCTTTGCGTGTTGCTTGGAACTGCAAAATTAGGCCGATTGAGCAGATTGTAGGCTTCGGCTCCAAACGTAATCTTCGTGCCCTCTGATAATTGGAAGCCCTTTTGTAGGGCGAGATCAAATTGGGCAAAGCCGGGGCCGCGCAGAATGTTGCGTCCAGCAGTGCCAAACTGACCAGGAGTCGGTAGTGCAAAAGCATTTGGATTAAACCAGCATGACGGAGTACCCACTCGGAAGCCGTTTGGGCAAACACCCTCGTAAGGATTGTCCATGAGGTCTGGCCGTTCCGAAGTCAAGAGAGATTGCACATCTGCATTGTCAAATGCGAGCACTGGTGTAAAAGGCACGTTGCTGTGAACGTTGGCGATAGCGGAAATCTGCCAGCCACCTAATTGGTTTCCGCGTCCAAAAGGCAGCTCGTAAACAACGTTTGCAACGAAATTCTGCCGAATGTCAAATCCGGACCGGCCTCGGTCCCCCTTACGATTGAACGGGTCCTGAGTCGTGGGAGGTTCGTTTACAGCTTCGGCAGAAACATTGCTCGAAGCATCGTCTACTGAATGGGAGAACGTGTAGGATGCCTGCCAGGAAAGATTATGGGCATTACGTTTCGAAACAGACATTTGGAAGGAATTGTAGAAAGACTGGGCATCGGTTAGATCCTCCAACAGAGGTGAAGGCAAGTTCGGATTCAAGCGATGACCGACGGCTGGTTCGAAGGGATTCGCTTCGACTTCGCGTGGAAGGTGGTTGCCCCGCGCACCCAAGTATCCGGCGGTGAGAACAGTTCCCGGCGCAATTTCCCGTTCCAAGTTCAGATTGTATTGCCATGCATATGGGAACTTTGGGTGATAAGTCATCTGAAGAATGTAAAGCGGTTGCGTCAGGAGAGCACTCTGCGGGTTGAGAAAGTTGGGAAACACATACGAACTAAAGCTCTCAAAAGGAGGCAGAAACCGATCGACACCAAACAAGATAAAGGGGATTTGATCGCGAAAAATGCCGGTTCCGCCTCGCAATAAAGTCTTGCCGTCACCGAAGATATTCCATGCAAAGCCAGCTTGGGGTGAAAACAAATCCCGTGGTGTCGCAGCGAATAAGTTGCCGACCGTCGGGCCGGAATCCGTGGCTGGATTACGAATGACCGACATACGCCCCTGTGCCTCGATCGGGTTCGAGTAGAAGTCGTATCGTAAGCCAACATTCACGGACAAACGGGTGGTTGCCTGAAAGAAATCCTGCGCAAACCCAGACACGACGTTCTGGCGGTAATCGCGGTTCGAGTCAGACTTAGATGGATCAACGCCTGCGTACGACAGAGGCAAGGCTTCAAGGAAGAATTCGAGAGCCGGGTTGTTGGAGTGTGCCTGAAACCCAAAGGAACTCAGATCCTGGAATGTATAGATGCCATTCACTCCAAAATCCAACGGGCCATTGGATTGGATCCGTCGAAACTGAGTCCCGAATTTAACGGTGTGGCGATGAATTGTCAATGAAAGCTGGTCCTGAACTTGATAAACCGTCGAAAAATCACCCAACGGAATAACTGCGCTATTGCCCAGCAGACTCATACCTGCAATATCGATGGTCCCGAACGGTTGGCTAGGCACCAAAGAAATTGAAAGCCCCGGATGGGTATTCACGATTGAACTCGATGCGGTGGTGCGATTGATACCGAATCGTAATTCGTTGAGCATTTCCTGTCCGAGATTTCTGCGGTCCTGAACGGTAAAGTACTGATTGCGGGCTTGATGGAGGGCCGGGAATCCTGGGACGTAAGTTCCGGGTGGTGTTCCAATATACGGAACTACAGACGAACTATCATCGATCATGTAACGCCCGAATAGCGAGTGGGAGTTAGAGAAGTTGTGGTCGATACGGATAGTGCCGAGATTCTCGGTAGTGGAGCCCTTATTGGCGCTGATAAGACCCCCGGTTCCGTCTCCATTGTCGGCCCCATTCGTCGGAGGTAGTAGCGCGAGAAACTGCTCTATGCGAGGATCAACCGGGATGGCAATGCACCCACTTGGAGTGGCGTTGTTGCAGGCGCCCGGGTCGGTCGCAGAGGGCAGCAAACCTTGGTGAGCCAGAGCGTCGGGTGCTGTGGCTATTGCTGTCGATGCTTGTACTTCACGGAAACCCTCATAGTTGGCGAAGAAAAAGGTTCGACTATGCACCAACGGCCCTCCGATGCTCGCGCCGAACTGGTTGCGCACGAAAGCTGGAATCGGACTGCTACCCAAATCAAAATAATTCCTGGCGTCGAGCGAAGCGTCTCGGTGAAATTCCCAGAGCGATCCATGGAACTGATTACTTCCTGATTTGGTTACCGCCTCGATGATGCCACCTGCAGTCGTGCCGTATTCCGTATCGAACGTTTGAGTCAAGACGCGGACTTCTGTCAATCCGTTCAAACCGAGGAACAGCCCCGAAGCGCCCGCTGGAGAAAAGCCAAAGACGGGATCATTCGCATCCATACCGTCGATGAGAACATTCGTCCAACTCGGACGCATACCGTCAACTGAGACTTGGCCAGCCGATCCATTCGAGAGCAACGAAGGGGCACTGCTCGGTGTCGGGGCGACTCCCGGTTCGAGAATAACGGTTTTGAACAGATCGCGGCCGTTCAGTGGAAGAACTGTTAGGCTTTGTTCAGTAATCGCGCCGCTGACTGTTGAAGTAGTGGTGTCGATCGCCACGTCCGCGTTGACCGTCACGTCCTGTGGGACAGTGCCGACCCTCAGTGACAGGTTGATCGCGACCGCACTCCCCGAACTGAGGGCAATCCCTTCGAGCATTTGGGTCTGGAATTTCTCCTTCTCTGCGCGAACCCTGTACATTCCCGGTGGCAAGCCCGCCAGATGATACTGACCGTTGGCGTCGGTAAGAGCAGCACGTTTCAATCCGGTATTTATGCTAGAGACCGTGACTTGAGCTTCGGCGATGACGGCGCCTGTCGGATCTGTGACGGTACCGAAAACGGTTGCAAGCTGGGTCTGCGCGCATGCGGCGGCCGAATATACGGCCAACGAGAGAGCCAAGACTATGTACGGCCTATGCGCACGGTTAGAAGAGGGATAAAAGCTACCCAGCATAACTGTTACCGCCTTGTCTGCGTTTCCACAAAACACACTGAGCCCTGCCCCGCTGCTGAAAGGTCACCGCGCCTTCAAATTTTCTGGCAGTCGGGTAGCCCGTTCCCTAGCCAAAATTCATCGATTGGTTTGTGGTAGCACTTTGATGGAGTCTTGCAGTCATTTTCACCAAATCTGCTACCGAGTTGGCCTTCATCTTCTGCATCACCTGGCCTCGGTGCGCTTTGACTGTGCTCTCGGTGATGCCGAGCTCGCCCGCGACCTGTTTGTTTAACAGACCGGAAACGACCAATGCCATGACGTCCCTTTCGCGAGCGGTGAGTGACGCGTAACGGTCCCGAAGCTCCTGTATCTCCGCCTCTTGAGCGAGAGCCAGGCGGCTTCGTTCTAGAGCTTGCCGGATCGCCGTCAACAATACTTCGTCATTGAAGGGCTTTGTCAGGAACTCGACTGCCCCCGCCTTCATGGCACCCACTGTCATTGGAATGTCGCCGTGCCCCGTGACGAAGATGATCGGTAAGTCGGTACGTTCCGCGGCCACGCGCTTTTGTAGTTCGAGGCCATTGAGGCCAGGTAGCGAAATGTCGAGCACGAGACAACTCGGAGTAGACGCCCGCGGGCGGTCGAGGAATTCTTGTGCAGAGGCGAACGTCTCTGGCTGCCAGCCTTGATCTTGGATCAAGGTCTCTAGTGACTCGCGTATCCATGCATCGTCATCAACGATGAACACAATGGGCTTCGCAGTCGCCATTGGTGATGACCCCACTTCATGACCAAGCGTGCTGGTTGAACACATTGTACCCCCAGAACCCGGACACGTTGGCCCTTACTCCCCAGCAAGGGCCGCGTTGATGGCATCAAGTAAAGCGCTGTCGCTGAACGGCTTCTCCAGGAACTTCACAGCCCCTTGTCTGAATGCTTGCTTTCGGATGTCTTCATCCTTTTGAGCAGTTATGAAAATGATGGGAATCGCTTGCCCACGACGTTTCAATTCCTTTTGGAGATCGAGCCCCGACATCCCCGGCATCGCGACATCGAGAATCAGACACCTGGTCTGATCCACATAATCAGACGCGAGAAATTCTTGCCCCGACGAAAAAGCTCGAGCCGCGAAGCCGTACTCCCCGAGCAGTTCGGGTAGTGACTCGCGTAGCATCTCATCATCATCAACTACGGATAGAAGTGGACGTTCGGTCGCGTCGTTTCCCGGAGAAGACTTCATAACAAGACAATGCAGCACTTTGGGAGCGGCGTCTATTCGACTTTAGTACTGTTTTCGCCAGGACTAGGAACGCCGGAGTCAGATCACGCCGCAACACGACCATGCGCCACTTTGCGAGTCGCGTCAATTCGACCTTGGTACTGCTTCAGTCGCGAAGAAGAACGCTGAGGGCTAATCAAGCTGCGTCTGCCTTCATTAGATCAATGCGAACGGGCATGGCCGGACACGCTCCCGGACTGCGGATAAGCGCGTGCAGCGAACCATGATATTAAAAGATTCGTAAGCACCTGAGGCTGGTGTGATGAAATTTGCTTGAGTAATGTCGTGACATCGAAGTAGATGCGGGCGGCGGTGACTTGCCGCTTTACCGGGTCGAATTGATACACCCCGCAGCCGGGCAGCTTCACGGCTGTGCCGGTTGCAGCAGTGCCAGCGAAAGGGCCTTTGTGAGCAGCTTCGAAGCTCCACTCCACGATGACGACGTCTTTTCCGAAGATCATGTTCTTCACGACATGATGGTTTCCAGGAAAGCCGGCGACAAAAGGCCGAACAAACTGGTCTCGGAGGGCTGCTTTGCCATTTATGATCGCGCCCGGAATTTCCAGCGAGATGGTTTCGGAGTAGTAGGACAGAATCAAGTCCTCATCTGTTCCCGACCATGCTTCAAAATACTCCTCGATGAACGCCCGGACGTCACTGTCGGAAGCGATAACAACAGTCATAGCGCCCTCCTGTGCGAGATATCTTAGCCCAAATGTGCTCCGCGATGCACTACGTCGACGACCATGACGAGTCCACTACGCAGCTGCATCCTTGGAGCTGCTTGGACCGCAAGGAATAGAAAAAAAGAACGTGGTTCCGGGGCCGTTATTCGGCTCGGCCCAGAGCCGGCCCTGATGTCTCTCGATGATCGAGCGGCTGACCGACAACCCGATACCCATACCTCCGGCTTTCGTCGTGTAGAAGGCTTCGAAGAGCCTCTCAAAATCTTGAGGATTGACACCACACCCGGCATCTTGCACGCTCAGGCGTACACGATCGACCCCATCTCGCTGGGTTTTAACTAACAGTTGCCGGGGGCGGTCCTCAACACCAACCATCGCGTCGGAAGCGTTGCGCATCAGGTTGAGGGTCACCTGTTGTAGTTGGACACGATCGCCAATGACAGGCGGGAGGTCCTCAGCGAGTTCCGACCGCAGAATCACTCGATCTCTCTGAAGATCGCTCAATGACAATGCAATCACCTCTGTCGTAATCTCGTTTAGATCCAGTGTCTCCAGTGTGAATTCTTTCTTGCTAAATAGGGCACGCAATCGCGTAATCACATCGGAGGCTCGGTTGGCATCGCGAATGGTACGTTGCACGGTTTCGCGCGCACCGTCGACATTCGGAGGATCAGCATTCAACCTCCGAAGAGCAATACTCGCGTTGGTGACGAGACTCGCGAGCGGTTGTTTGATCTCGTGGGCGATGGATGCGGTTAACGTATTCATGGTCGTGACACGCGCCACCCGCGCAAGCTCGGAGCGAGCTCGATCCAGAGCCTCCTCCGTCATCTTGCTTTCTGTTATGTCCTGAAGTGCACCGATGAACAGAGGCCTATCCGCATCTTGCACCATGATACGGGCCATGCCCCGTATGTGTTTCATGACATTTCGGGAGGTCACAATTCGGAATACGAAATCGACATCAGCACCCGTCATGGCGCGCGCGATCATGGCCTCGAACGACGTCAGGTCCTCAGGGTGGATGATCTCCCGAATCCTCTGCACCGTGACCTTGGTTGCGGGGTCGAAGCCGAAGATGCGGAAGGTCTCTTCGGACCAGTTATGCTCGTCTGCTACCAAATCCGTGATGAAGCTGCCCGTTTTGCTCAGCCGCTGGGCTTCGGCGAGACGAAGATAGGCTTGCTCGACCTGCGCCTCCACACGCTTCCGGTCGTCGATGTCGAGACTGGTTCCATACCATCGCACAATATTTCCGCGCTCGTCGCGCAGCGGCACTTTGCGATGAAACATCCAACGATATTGCCCGTCGCCGCGGCGTACTCGGGTTTCATATTCGAAGTTCTCTCCGCTCGCGACGCACGCGCGCCACTTGTCGAGGATGCCTGGGAGATCATCCGGGTGAATCCGGGCTGTCCAGTTCCAACCCTCTATATCACTGAGAGAACAGCCCATATATTCCAGCCACGGCCGATTAAAGTAATCGAGATATCCATCGGGCCGGGCGGTGTGGATCATGCCAGGAATGGCATCGATCATTAAGCTCAAATCGCGCTGACTCGACTGCAGAGCCTCTTCAGCCCTCTTTCGGTGCTCAATGTCCGTGGTAAGTGCATTCCAGTGCAGAATTTGCCCGTCGGCGTCGCGCACCGGGACCAGGCGGACCTGAAACCAGCGGTATACGCCGTCGAACCTGCGGATTCGATGCTCTGAATCAATTGGCTGGCCCGTCGAGAGCGCGTTTCCAAGAACATCGATAACGTGAGCAAGATCGTCGGGGTGAATAATCTCGCTCATCCTCCACTTCTTTATGTCCTCCAGAGTCTTGCCGAGATACTGCAAAAAAGGTCTATTGAAGATCTCTGGTGTGCCATCCGGAGAAAGGCGGGCAAGAAAGCCCGGCACGTTGTCCAAGAGGGAGCGTGCCTCGAATTCGCTAGCATGCAGAGCCTCTTCAGCCTTTTTGCGATCGTCGATGTCTGTGAGGAGCAGATACCACGCGGCTACCTTACTCTCTGCATCTCGAACTGGAAGACCGCGGACCTGGAACCATCGGTAAATACCATCCGCGCGTCGACAACGATGCTCAACGTCATAGATCTGTCCTGCTTCGATTGATCTTTTGCGCGCCTCAATTACGCCAGGAAGGTCATCCGGATGAACGGCATCGATCAGGGCCCAGTCCTTCAACTCTTCACTTGTTCTACCGAAGTACTCGAGGGTCTGGCGGTTCAGAAACTCAACCTCGCCCATTGCACCCGTTGTTGCCACGAGCCCGGGAATGTTGTCGACGATCTGCTTCCAGGAGAGTTCTCGCGCACGCAGGATTTGCTCCCAATGCTTGCGATCCTCGAAGTCTACGCAGGTTCCGTACCATTTGAGGATGTTGCCCGCTTCGTCCTTCAGTGGATTGGCGCGAATCAGGAACCATCGATACGAACTGTCGAAACGGCGAATCCGCGCCTCCATGTCGACCGGATTTCCCGAAGCCAGACAAGATTGCCAGTCTTCGACAAGTTGTTCACGGTCGTCCGGATGAATCGCTTCCGCCCACCCCCAGCCCTGCGCTTGTTCAGCTGTCATGCCCGCATAATCGAGCCACACCTGATTGAGGAAGTCGCAGTAGCCATCGGGGCGAGTAGTCCATGCGCTGGTAGGGATCGTATTGATCAAAGCGGCAAGATTGCGTTCGCTTGCTCGCCGCCCCTGCTCCGACTGCTTGAGGTCCTCTATATCCGTGCTTGTACCGTACCATCTCACGATCTTGCCCGAGTCATCGCGAAGGGGTTGCGCGCGAATGAGAAACCACCGGTAAACGCCATCATGGCGGCGCAGACGCGCTTCGATTTCGTCTGACTCCCCTGAAACCAACATCTTCCGCCATTTTTCCATCAATGGCGGCAGGTCGTCCGGATGGAAAGCAGCTTGCCAGCCCCAACCATGCGACTCTTCCGGGGAGAGACCCGTGTATTCGTGCCAGCCTTTATTGAGGAACTCGTTAGAACCGTCAGGCAGATTGCACCATGCGAGTGTGGGGATCGTATCGATGATGGCGGCCAGATTGTGCTCGCTCGACTGCAGAACCTGCTCCACACAGGCATTGCTGATAGCGAGTGCGGCCTGATTCGCAAACAGACCTAACCAAGTGAACTCTTGTGGTCCTAGTGAGTGGCGGCTGAAAACAGCGATAACACCAAGCAATTTATCGCGAAAGATGAGGGGATGACCTGCAAAACTGCGAATCTCCTCACGTTTCGCCCACTCTTGTCGCACAATCCAATCGTTTTGAGCGGTGACGTCTTCGATGAGAATCGGATGCCGGCTTGCTGCCACTTGACCGACCTTTCCGACACTGAACGGTATTCGAGCAAAGTACCCCTGCAGGAAACACCAATCTTCACCCGGTGAATTGACGGGAGTTCCAGCGCTTGCGACGAGACAAAGACAATCTGGGGAATCCGACACAGCGTGGGAAGAGCCTGGGAGGTGGACCGATGGCAAAAGCCAAATCCGAGCCAATGCCACACCTGGCTGTGACGCCAATCCCCGAACAATACTATGCAAGACAGAGTCGACACGCTGCTCTGAGGTAACCGTGACTGCTAAGGCGAGCAGAGGTTCTGCCGCAAGTGAGGTCCCCACAAGATCCTCCCTCGATTTGTGTAGCGCCATTGTCCTAGCGAGAGACCGTCGTAATCTCTAGGACTCGGTGCAGCCTTTCCGCAAAAGGCTAGTCCTCGGCGAGAAAATGCGTAACAAATCGGGCCCCTACTGGTCCGAAGAACCGCCCAATAGTTACGAATTATCCACCATTTCGGTATTTTGAGTCACTCTGAACCCTGTGCCCAATACTTCGGTATTGACCTCCAGTTGATCACTCTGACGGTCGTCGCTTGGGTACCAGTACCAAAGTCGTGCCGTACCATCGTCCAATTGTTTTCGTCCGCGCGGTTGTGGTGTTATCGCGTTATTGCATCCGATCTAATCGGGACGCCCCGCAAGAGTTCTTCAGAGGGAAGCCGAGACGGGAGGGACAGTCGATGAGTATCGCTCAACCCGCAATCACGCCTGAATTACCGCCAGCGAGCGTGCTACCTCCAGTGTCATTGAGAAGTCCAGGTGAACGTTCTGAAACTATAGTCGGCGTTGTAGATGGCCCAAGTGTAGGACCGAACATGAGTCGTGCGTCGTGGAAGCTGGAGGACGGCAAAGAAAAAGCGTTTCAGGGCATCGTGGGCAGAAGCGCGGTTCTGCAACGTGCGCTACGGGAAGTCGAGGTTGTGGCTCCCACTGATTCCGGCGTTCTCATTCTCGGAGAAACGGGTACGGGAAAAGAGTTGGTCGCTCGAGCGATCCACAACCTGAGCGCGCGGCGGGATCGACCCCTTATCAAACTGAATTGTGCCGCCATCCCCTCCGGTTTACTGGAAAGCGAGCTTTTTGGCCATGAGAGGGGCGCATTTACCGGCGCCCTTATGCGCAAACCGGGTCGCTTCGAGGTTGCAGACAAGGGCACCCTGTTCCTCGATGAGGTAGGTGATATTCCGCTCGAACTTCAACCTAAATTGCTGCGGGTGCTGCAAGAACACGAATTTGAAAGATTAGGCAGCACGCGCACGCAGCAGGTGGATGTTCGCGTTGTCGCCGCGACCCATCGGGATCTGAAGCAGATGGTCGAAGATGGCGAATTCAGGAGCGACCTCTATTATCGCCTCCATGTTTTCCCATTGCCCGTTCCACCGTTGCGCGAGCGGCGCGAAGACATTGTTCTCTTAGTGCGCCATTTCGTGGACGAGTATGCCCTACGCATGAAACGCCGCATTGAAACCATTCCTCCCCAGGCGATAGAAGCTCTCACAAGTTATTCTTGGCCGGGCAATGTGCGTGAGCTGCAGAACTTTATTGAGCGGTCGGTGATCCTGTCGCCGGCGAATGTCCTGCGCCCGCCTCTTGCAGAGCTGAAAGAGTCTGCTGTCCAAACGCCGAGTTCCGAGCTCAGTACCTTGGAAGAAATGGAGCGTGAGCACGTGCTGCGGGCGATCCG